>Ga0081539_10005234_pt1 | contig 13415 bp, 12 predicted proteins | sample TabmetS4T2R2_FD_71023 | JGI IMG/M metagenome (GOLD analysis project Ga0081539, IMG submission 71023) | Tabebuia heterophylla rhizosphere microbial communities from the University of Puerto Rico - S4T2R2 | ecosystem: Host-associated > Plants > Roots > Rhizosphere ...
CCGGCGAGGTCAGCTTGATGATCAACATATGCTCGGCGAGCCAGCCCTCGTCCCGGGCGACCACGCTGGCGATGCGCAACGCGTAGCATTTCTTGCCGAGCAACGAGTTGCCGCCGTATCCGGAACCGAACGACCAGATCTCGCGGGTCTCCGGGAAGTGTGAGATGTACTTGACCTCGTTGCACGGCCAGGCGACGTCCTTCTCCCCCGGTTGCAGCGGCTTGCCGACCGAATGCAGCGCCGGCACGAACGGAGCGCCATCGCCCATCGCCTCGAGCACGGCGCTGCCCATCCGCGTCATGATCCGCATGGATGCGACGACGTACGGGCTGTCGGTCAGTTCCACACCGAACATCGGCTGTGGCGAGTCCGGTGACCCCATGCAGAACGGGATGACGAACATGGTCCGGCCGCGCATGCAGCCGCGGTAGAGCGCCGTCATGGTCGCCTTCATCTCGGCCGGCGGCATCCAGTTGTTGGTCGGGCCGGCATCGCTCTCGTCGGCCGAGCAGATGAAGGTGCGCTCCTCGACACGCGCCACGTCGCCCGGGTCGGTACGCGCCCAGAAGGAGTTCGGCCGTTTCCCCGGGTTGAGGCGTACCAGTGCGCCTGACTCGACGAGTTCGCCGGTGATCCGGACCCACTCCTCGTCCGAGCCGTCGCACCACACGATCCGATCCGGGGTGGTGAGCTCGGCTACCTCGTCGATCCAGCTCAGCAGTCGTTGGTGAGTCGTTGGGGGCGCGGACAAGGCGATCTCCTTCGGTCTGTGCTGACCAATGACGGAATAGACCGGTGGTCCCGGCCCTCGTCTTGGGGAGTCACCCGAGCCTAAGCCGAATAGACGATCATTTCATCGGCCCCCTCTGTGGAGAACCGCACAATCTTCGGCGTCCGTGCGCGTAGACGCCCGATCTTTCGATCAACGACGCACTTGCGCGCACCACCACGCTTCCCGCACGGGCGAGGCGGATCCGGCCCCTTTCGGCCGCGCACGGGGCGAGGCGGATCCGGCCCTTTCGACCGCGCATGGGCGAAGCGGATCCGGCCCTTTCGGCCACGCACGGCGCGAAGGCGCATCCGGCCCTTTCGACCGCGCACGGGACGAAGCCGATCCCGCCCTTTCGGCCAGCTTCCACAAAACGGACTAACCACCTAAGCTTGCCGCTAATCGGGCCTTCCTCTCACTCCCGGCTACGGAGGCAGGAATGACGATCGCAGGCACGGACACGGACACGGATCTGCTCGCGGCGGTACGCGCTGGCGACACCGCCGCATACGGCACCCTCTACGAACGTCACCGCAGCTCGGCGCGGCAGCTCGCGTACGCCCTCGCCAGCGACCCCGCCGACGCCGACGACCTGGTCGCCGAGACGTTCGCCAAGGTCCTCGCCACCCTCCGCGCGGGCCGCGGGCCCCTGGTCGCCTTCCGGGCCTACCTGCACACCACACTGCGCAACGTCTGCTACCACCGGGCCCGCCGGGACCGCCGCCTGGAGTTCACCGACGACCTCACCCGGTACGACGCGGGCGAGCCCTTCCGCGACCCGACCGTGGAGCGGCTCGAACGCGCGTACGCGGCCCGTGCCTTCCGGCAGCTGCCGGACCGGTGGCGGGACGTGCTCTGGATGACCGAGGTGGAGGGCGCCGGCCCGGCCGAAATCGCCACCCGACTCGGGCTCACCCCGAACGCGGTCGCCGTGCTGGCCCACCGTGCCCGCGAGGGCCTGCGCCGGCTCTACCTCCAGCAGCACGTCGCGGTGGCCGATCACCCGGAGTGCCGGTGGACCGGCGAGCGCCTCGGCGGACACGTACGCGGCCGGCTCGCCCGGCGCGATGCCACCCGGATGCACGCGCACCTGGGTTGGTGCTCCGAGTGCCGCGCCCGGCTGGCCGAACTGGCCGAGACCGACCCGGCGCGCTACCGCCCGCATCGGCAGCGTCACCATGCAGGGCCGACGTGTTAAGACTCGCTCACGAAAGCGGCAAGCCGTGACAGGCGCCGGTACTCTCGGGTCCGTGCCAGTCACCCCGCCGCCGCAGCTCGGCCTGCGCGCCAAGCTCGGCGGCCTGGCACGTGAGCTGAGCAAGTTCGGCACGGTCGGCAGCGCCGCGTTCGTGACCGATCTCATCATCTTCAACGTCCTGCTCCAAGCGGGCAGCGAGACGCTGCTGGCCAAGACCATCTCCACCGTGGTCGCGACCACGCTGGCCTTCCTGGGCAATCGGTTCTGGACGTGGCGACACCGCGCCCACCACCACATGGCCCGGCAGTACACGACGTTCTTCCTGCTCAACGGGGTCGGGTTGAGCATCGGGCTGGCCTGCCTGGCGATCAGCCACTACGGCCTGGGCCAGATCTGGCCGGTGCTGCAGAGCCCGCTCGCCGACAACGTCTCCGGTCAGTTGATCGGCACGGCGTTGGGCACCCTGTTCCGTTTCTGGTCGTACCGCCGGTTCGTTTTCCCGAGGGCCACGGTCCCGGTGGGCGAACCCGCCTCTGCGGAGAAGGCGGTCGTACCGCGGATGTGATGTCGGTGTCACACCGTACGTGACCCGCGTCCCTGTCCCCTTCCCCCGTAAGGTTGTCGAATGCCTTCAGCCCGCATGCTGACGGACCGCCTGCGCCGTCTCGCCCCGGAAGCCTTCGCGTTCGGGGTCATCGGTGCGGCAAACACCGTTCTCTACCTGGCCATCACGTACGTGACGATGCCGATCGGCGCCGTCAAGGCGACCGTCATCGCCACGGTCGTCACCACGACGGTGGCCTACTTCGCCAACCGGTACTGGACCTACCGGCACCACACCAAGACCGCGCTGCGCCGTGAGTACACGTTGTTCTTCGGCTTCAACCTGGTCGGCATGGTCATTCAGTCCGGTTCGGTGGCGATCGCCAAGTACGGCGTCGGGCTGAACGAGACCGACCATCGGATGCTGATCATGTTCGTCACGCTGTTCGCCGCGGGCGGGGCCACGATCTTCCGCTTCTGGGCGTACCGGACGTTCGTCTTCCTCAAGCCGCCGGTGGACGGCCACGAGTCCGCGATCTCCGAGATGGACGTGGCGGCCGGCCTGGCCGAACTGAGCACCGAGGCCGACCTGGACCCGCGCGCTCTTGCGGTCGACGATCTCGAGGCGGAGCTCTCCGAGTTGGAGGCCGACGCGAAGGCGCAGCGCCGCTAGCCGCGTCGCAGGATCCGGCCGAAGCGCCGCTGCTCGGGAAGTTCCGGCTCTTCGTCCTCATCCACGTCGCCGCGCAGCTCACGGTCGGTCTCGATGAGCTCGTACAGGATCGTCTGCACCCGCTGGACGCGCGGCACGGCCGCCAGCACCGCGGCCTGATCGCCGATCGAGTCGATCCGCAACGTGCCGCAGCCGAGGAGGCGATCCAGCAGCGACTGATTTGTCGCGTGATCGTTCACCCGGCTCAACGGCAGGTCACGACGTTCCCGGGAGAGCACGCCGTCCTGCAGCAGGATCCGCTCGTCGGTGAAGACGTAGTGCGTACAGCGCCAGACCAGCAGCGGCCAGACGCCCCGGGTCAGCGCGAAGAACAGGCTCACCGTGCCGACCACGACTACCCCGATGCGGCCGCCGTGGTTGGTGGGCAACATCACCCAGGCGACAATTGTCGTGGCCGACGTCAACAACAGGATCAAGATCGGGCGTACGGCGATGCGCCAGTGTGGGCGCAGGTGGAGGACGATCTCCTCCTCCTCGGTGAGCACGTCGTCCGGGAAGGCCACGCGATCAGCGTACGTGCACCACATCCCCGGCCGAGAGCTTGTGCACGGCGCCGTCAGCCGTACGGATCACCAGACGCCCGTCCGGATCCACCGAGGTCGCCTCGCCGACCAGCTCGGCTCCGGTGGGCAGCTGCACCGACGCCAGCCGCCCGACGGTGGTGCAGCCCCGCCGGTAGGCCGCCAGCAGCCCGCACGGCTCCGCGTCCCCACCGGTCTCGCGCCATCCGCCGTACCACCGCGCCAGCCCGCGCAGGAGGGCCTTGAGCAGGGAATCCCGATCGGTGGTCCGGGCGCCCGCGATCTGCAGCGAAGTCGCCGGGACCCCGCCGGCCGGCGGTAGTTCGTCGACGCGGGTGGTCACGTTCAGGCCGATGCCCAGCACGACCGCCTCGCCGATCACCTCGGCAAGGATGCCGGCGCATTTGCCTTCCCGGTCGAGCGGACCGCCTCGGACCAGCAGATCATTGGGCCACTTCAGTGCCGCGTCCAGGCCGGTGCTCCGCTGCACGGCCTCCTGCAACGCGACCCCGGCGAGCAGCGGAAGCCAGCCCCAATGCCGATTGGATACCGGATGCGCACCGCAACCCGGCCGCAGTAGAACGCTCAGCATGAGCCCGGCACGGGCCGGCGAGACCCATTGCCGGTCGCGGCGGCCGCGTCCGGCCAGCTGCTGCTCGGCCACCACGATGAGGCCCTCCGGCTCGCCCCCGCGTGCCGCCTCGGCCACGTCGGCGTTTGTCGACCCGGTCTCCGCCATCAGCTCGAGACGCCGCCACGGGCCGCCGGGCGTCAGCAGCGCGCGCTCCAGCGAGCGGGCCACCAAGGGCGGCCGTTGCAGATCGGAATACGGGGACCCGGGCGGCATCGTCTCAGGCTAGCCGGGGTCGGCGGCGTGCCTGCTGCGGTAGACGGTGCTGCGGACCTCGGGATGACTGGGCCGCGGCCGGGGGCGCCGGCGGGGTGGCTCCGATTCGCTGTCGTCCACCTCCGGCAGCATGTCGGTGGCGCCGGCGACCGCCGGGAGCGTCTCGGTGATCCCGCTTGCGCGCCGGCGGCGGATCATCACGGCGCTGCGCCCGGACGGTGTGTCGTCCTGGCCGGCACGGCCACGTTCGACCGGATCGGGGTCCCTGGTGTTGCGGACCGCCCAGCTGCGGGGCAGTTCGATGCGGCCGGACGGCTTGACCGGGGGCCACTGCGGCACCACCGCCGTCGGCTCGGCCTCCTCGAGCGGCTCGACGCCGAAGCCCGACCGGGGCGGGTACATCGGGACGGCGGGCAGTCGCTCGACGGGCACCGGCCAGCCGTAGCCGGCGTCGGCGTACGAGCTCTCCGGAATCGGAGTCCAGTACTCGCCGGATTCCGGTTCCGGCTCGTAACGCGGACGGACCCAGCCGTCGATCCGGTCGCCGTACCGCTCCCTGCGCACCGGGGCCTCGACGGGCTCGATCTGATCGGCGTGCCGCTCGGTCAGGGCCTCGCTCTGCTCCTCGGTGTCGTCGTCCGGCCGGTCCGCGTCGACCATGTCCTCGACCAGGTCCGGCGCGACCTCGAACACGTCGCCGGACAGCTCGCCGTCGTCGTCGGCCAGCCCGATCCGCGCCAGGCCACCGGCCGGCGGGCGAACCGGCCTGATCTCGTCGAGGTCGCTGTCCCTTTCATGGACGGCTGCCGCAATCATGTGAGCCTCGACGGTACGGGCGCCCGGCGCCTGTCCATCGTTCGGCGCGGCGACCACTGGCACGTGCCGTCTCCGCGGCCCTGGCACACCCGTCGGCGCGACCTCCGCACCGACCGGCCGGCCGGCGGCGCGGGTGGGTGGGTCGTGCGGCGCCGCACCGATCGCGGGCCGGCGGGCGGCCTCGATCGCCCGGGGGGTACGCATGCGCCGCCGCCCGCCCCTGCCGCCCCAGAACACGTGCCGGAAGCCGATGAGAATGGCGAGTCCGCCGGCGATCAAGGCGATGCCGGCGGCGGTCATCCAGTGCGTCACGGGGGAAGTAACGAATGGGACATTGCGTACGAAACGCCGTCGTAGCGTCGCCCGTCTGTCGACGTCATAGGCTGGAGGTGATCGCTATCCGCCGGTTCATCCGGCGCACCGAACGTGAGGACGGGCCAGCGTGACGACCCAGCAGGACGCATCTGAGCAGGCCACAGCACCGGATCTGCACACGACCGCGGGCAAGCTGGCCGATCTGGAGCGACGCGTCGACGAGGCGGCGCATGCCGGTTCGGCGCGGGCGGTGGAGAAGCAGCACGCCCGCGGCAAGAAGACCGCCCGCGAACGCATCGAGATGCTCCTCGACACGGATTCCTTCGTGGAACTGGACGAGCTGGCCCGGCACCGGTCGACCAACTTCGGCCTGGAGAGGAACCGCCCGTACGGCGACGGCGTGGTCACCGGTCACGGCACCGTCGACGGTCGCCAGGTGTGCGTGTTCTCCCAGGACTTCACGGTGTTCGGCGGCTCGCTGGGCGAGGTTTTCGGCGAGAAGATCGTCAAGGTGCTCGACCTGGCCATGAAGATCGGTTGCCCGGTCATCGGCATCAACGACTCCGGCGGCGCCCGCATCCAGGAGGGCGTGGTTGCGCTCGGCCTGTACGCCGACATCTTCTTCCGCAACGTCCGGGCCAGCGGCGTCATCCCCCAGATCTCATTGATCATGGGCCCGTGCGCGGGCGGGGCGGTCTACTCCCCGGCGATCACCGACTTCACCGTGATGGTCGACCAGACGTCGCACATGTTCATCACCGGGCCGGACGTGATCCGCACGGTGACCGGCGAGGACGTCGGGATGGAGGAGCTGGGCGGCGCACGCACCCATAACACCCGCAGCGGCAACGCCCACTACCTGGCCACGGACGAGGACGACGCGATCGACTACGTACGCGCGCTCCTGTCCTACCTGCCCAGCAACAACCTGGACGAACCGACCACCTTCGACCTGCCCGCCGACCTCGCCCCCGGCGAGGCCGATCTCGCCCTGGACGCACTCATCCCGAACTCGGCCAACCAGCCCTATGACATGCACCGGGTGGTCGAGGCGGTGGTGGAGGACTTCCTCGAGGTGCAGCCGCTGTACGCGCAGAACATCGTGATCGGCTTCGGCCGGGTCGAAGGACGCCCGGTGGGCGTAGTGGCCAATCAGCCGATGCACTTCGCCGGCACGCTGGACATCGCGGCGTCGGAGAAGGGTGCCCGATTCGTCCGTACCTGCGACGCGTTCAACATCCCGGTGCTGACGTTCGTGGACGTGCCCGGCTTCCTGCCCGGCACCGGACAGGAGTGGGACGGGATCATCCGGCGCGGCGCCAAGCTGATCTACGCGTACGCGGAGGCGACGGTCCCGAAGGTCACCGTGATCACGCGAAAGGCGTACGGCGGGGCGTACGACGTGATGGGCTCCAAGCACCTCGGCGCCGACATGAACTTCGCCTGGCCGACGGCGCAGATCGCGGTGATGGGCGCCCAGGGTGCGGTGAACATTCTCTACCGAAGCGAACTGGCGGCCGCGGACGATCCGGCGGCACTCCGCACAGAATTGATCGACGAGTACGAGGACACGCTGGCGAACCCGTACATCGCAGCGGAACGTGGCTATGTGGACGCGGTCATCGCTCCATCGCAGACCCGCGTACAGGTGACCCGCGCCCTTCGCACCCTCCGAACGAAGCGCGAAACGCTGCCGCCCAAAAAACACGGCAACATCCCGCTTTGATACCAGCCGATCGGGCCTTTACACCACGCATCGATCAACGGCACTCTGGGCAACATGGAGCTCAGCACGGTGTCGTTACTGACCGCGATCATCGTGGGATTCTTCGTCTTCGCCGTCGGCTACTTCTGGGGCGCCTTCCAGAAAGCACGCGGCACCTACAAGAGTGCGAAGGGCAGTGTGCCCAAGGCACGCAAGAGCTACTACTCCTCATTGTGGATGCTCGTGAAGTGGGGTGTCGGCGCCGTGCTCATCGTGGTTGTCCTGCTTACCTGGACGGCCAGCGACTTCCAGCAGACCGCGGACACCAGTCCGGCGCCGTCGCCGAGCCGGTCAGCCGGCCGACGGTAGCTCGTCCAGGAAGCGGCCGGCCAGCATGAACGTTCCGATCACCAGTACGGCCAGGGTGGCCAGATAGAAGAAGCCGACCCAGAACAACCCGCCGGTGCGGGTGAGGCGGCCGAGCTGATCCGCGTCCGAGTCCCGCATCCGGCCGCGGCGGCGCAGTCTTTGCAGCTCACTGACGGGCCGTACGCCGCCGATCAGCAGGAACCACACGCCGGTGTACGCGAAGGCGGCCTGGACCTCTGGGGTCGTGTACCAGGAGACGGCGAGGACGATCGCCCCCGTGATGACCACCGAGACGATGCCGAAGAGGTTCCTGATGTTGATCAACATCAGCAGCAGCGACACCGCGGCCAGCCAGAGCAGCAGGGTGATCCGGTTGCCGCCGAGGATCCACGCGCCGGCCAGGCCGACCAGCGACGGCGCCACATAGCCGGCCATCAGTGTGAACACCATGCCCGGTCCGCTCGGCCGCCCCGCGGAGAGCGTCAGTCCCGACGTGTCGAACTCCAACCGGATACCGCGGAGCCTGCGGCCGGTGAGTAACGCAGCCAGCGCATGACCGCCCTCGTGGGCGATGGTCACGGCGTTGCGAGCGATCCGCCACAACCGGCGCGCCGATACCACCGTGAACGCGAGCAACGCCGTGACCAGCACAAGCAGGCCAGGCGGGTCGGGCTGCGCCCCGAATAGTTCGTCCCAGAAGTCCGTCACACCGTCGATCGACACGCCCGGCAGCGTAGTCGATCACGCTAAGCACACTCGCGCCGCACGAATCGCCTCAGCGGAAGCCGCTTCAACGCCACCTGATCGACCAGGTTCAGGCGCGCTTGTGCACCACTACGTCGGTCTGCGTGGCATCGCGCCGGTTCAGCATCCGGCAACCCACCACCGCGCCGACCAGCAGTACCAGGCTAGCCACGACCGTCAGCACGATGACCGGTCCGGCCGCCACGGCGAGAAGGGTGACATCAGCCACGGCGACGAGCATCCACAGGGCGATCGTGGGCTTGCTGCCGTGTCGTCTGCAGATCATTCGGGACACCTCCGTTCGTGCTGGCCGGTGAATACCCGATTCATCGACCAATCACTCATGGAGGTCACTTGCGCGGCTTGAACCCCTGATATATAGCCTGAATGTCCTTCTTGGCCGCGGTCCAGTCGCCGGGTGAGGTGTACCAATTGATGCTGTACGCCTGGGTGTCGCTGGTGAGGAAGTTCCGCTTGACCGCATGCTGCCGGTTCCCGCTCGCCGTGGTGTACGTGAATTCCCAGTCCGCGGCGCTCTGGAAGTAATCCACCCGCTTCAAGCTGATCCGCTGGTAGTTGCGGTACTGATCACCCGACCGGTCCCGTTCCTGCTGCTGCCAGTCGGCGAGCGGATCCGGCTTCGGCTGATCCGTCTGGGCGATGATGAGCAGCCGGTTATTCCACTGGAAGTACAGCTCACTGCCCACCTTGCGGGGTCGGATACCGGCCGGAAGCGGCACCGAGAAGCCGGTGGGATCGGTGTAGGTCTTCCACCCCTTCGGCAGCGTCGCAGCCCGCGGCGAGGTGCCGGCCGGGGCGGACTTGGACGGCGTGGTCGGCTCCGCGCTGGCTGCCGGTGGCGGCCCGGCCGGCGCCGAGGTGGTCGCTGTGGCCGCCGCGCTCGACGTGGGCGTGACGGACGCGTCGTCCTTGCCGCCCCCGTCGAAGGCGCGCGGCACGAGCAGGATCAGAGCCAACACGATCACCAGCAGGAGCGCAACGCCGATCGCCGTCTGGCGCCGGGTCAAAGTCGTGCCCAGTACGGTCAGACCCGGCTTGAGCTCATCGCGCCGTGGCACCAACATCGGTTGCCAAGGAGGGCGGGTCGGTGTGGTGAAGCCCGCCGGCCCTGTTCTGCCCGGCGCCTCGCCCGTGGCCGGTGCAGCGCTCGGGTCGCCCATGGTTCCGGCGCCGGTAGGGGTTGCGCTGGTTCTGGTGGCGGGGATGTCGATGACGGCCGTGCCTGCGGCGGAGTCCGGGCCCGAGGTCGTGGGTGCGGTGACGGCGGCCGTGGTGACCTTGCGCTCGGCCGACCGGGCGGCGGCGGTCTTCGGCGTGTCCTCCGGCATCACGATCACCGCGGTCTTCGGAGTGGCTTGTCTCGGCAGCTCGACGACTTCCGCCGGAACGTCCGCCTCGTCGTTCGTCGCGGCTTCCACCGGCGCGGTCGTGGCCTCGACCGCCGGCCGGGTCTCGGGCTCGGCGGCTTCCCCGTGCTCCACCTCGGGCCGGTCCGCCTCCGCCGTTTCGGGTCGGTCATCGGCCGGCACCTTGGTGAACGCGCCGGCGGCCGTCATGGCCGCGGCCAGCCGGCCGCGCCCGCGCTTGCGAGACGCTTTGCTGCCGGCGGCGCCCGCGCGGGCTCCGACGACGGGCTTGTTCGTCTTGGTCGGCTTCGGCGATTCGTTCGTCGCCTCGCCGGTCCCGGTGGGGCGTTCAACATCCCTGGAGACGGGCGTTTCCGGAGCCGGCTCGGCGTCCGTGCCCGAGGTGGTGTCCGAGTCGGAGTCGGTGATGGGTCCGCCCGCCGCCTCCACGGATGCCGGCATACCGGAACCGGACGCGGGAGAGGTGGATGTGCTGGCGTCAGCAGCGGTCGCCGTGCTCGGCTCTGTCATTACCGCTGCATGCTCGCGGACGTCCGATGGGCCGGGCGCGTCGGTGGCGGCCCGGTCTTCCTCGGTCGTCCCCGGCGCTTCGGCTTCGGTCACGCTGGGCGCCTCGGGCGAGTCGATCACCGCCCCTCTCAAGTCGCGAGCAAGCGCGCCGTATGCGCTCGCCGAAGCGGCCGCAGACGAATCCCCCTCGCTGCGCTGCCCCGTCGATTGCTGGGACCCTGTGCCCGTACCGGTAATGCTCTTGCCCTCGTCGATGACGAGCTCGCGCTCGGGCACCGGCGGCGCGTCCAGCCTCGTGGCGTCGAGACGCGGCGGCTCGACCTTGGGTCCGTCGGCGCGCGCGAGCGCCTCGGCGGCGGGGCGAGCGGGGCCGCCGACCGTGGCCTTGCCCGGGGTGAAGACCGGCGGGCGGGCGCCGTCGTCCTGCCGGACGCCCGGGTGGCCGGTGGACACCGGCGGGCGGGGACCAGGCACGACCGGTGCGGAACCGGAGGCGATGGGCGAGCCCGGGATGACCGGCGGGGTACTGGGACGTGCGGGACGTTCGCGGCCGCCGCCCGGACGACGCATCGTCGGGCTCATCGGGAACGCCAGCCGGGCGCGGCGTCCGGTGGCGCGCAGCAGCAGCCGCTCGGCCTCCTCGGCGTTGATGCGGTGCGTGGGGTCCTTGCGCAGCAGACCGTTGAGCACCGGCTTGAGCGGACCGGCGTTGCGCGCCTGCGGCGGGTTCTCGGTGGCCAGTGCGGCCAGCGTGGCGATCGCGGTCGGGCGCGCGAACGGCGACGCACCCTCCACCGCGGCGTAGAGCGTCGCACCGAGCGACCACAGGTCGGCGGCAGGCCCGGCGGTGCCGTCGCGGGCGCGCTCGGGAGCGATGTACGCGGGCGAGCCGAGCACCAGGCCGGTACGGGTGACGTTCGGGTCGCCAGGCACCGTGGCCAGCCCGAAGTCGGTCAGCACAACCCGGCCGTCGGGACCGATCAGCACGTTGCCGGGCTTGACATCGCGGTGCACGACACCGTTGCGGTGCGCGGCCCGCAACGCGTTCAACACGCCGAGACCGATCTCGGCCGCGCGTACCGGCGGGAACGGGCCATCGGAAGCCAGCATGTCCTGCAGCGAGCGGGACGGCACGTACTCCATGACGATCCACGGGTCGGCGTCCGTCCGGAGCACGTCGAACACGCGGACCACGTTGATGTTGTTCAGCCGGGCGATCGCGCGGGCCTCGCGCAGCGAGCGCTCGCGCATCTCCCGCCGCTCGTCCGGGGTGAGCCCCGGCGGCGGCACGAGCTCCTTGATGGCGACGTCGCGGTGCAGGACCACGTCGGTCGCCCGCCAGACACGACCCATCCCGCCCTGACCGAGCGGCGCGACGAGCCGGTAACGGTCAGCGACAACGAGCGGGGGGGAAGTAGACATCACGCAGAAAATACCCGGTCATGGGGAGGCACAGCTAATTGATCAGCCGAGTGTGGGATGCGTGTCACGGCGGCTCCCCGCGAGGGCATAGGCTGTGTCGATGGATATGGAACCGCTGGTCAGAGTTGTCCGGGGTGCACCATCCCCGGCCGAGACGGCGGCGCTCGTGGCGGTCCTGGCCGCCCGCTCCACCCCCGAAGATTCGTATTCGTTACCTGTCGTCAGTTCGGCCTGGGCGACGAGCGCACGCCCGCCCGGCGCGCCGCGCTCTTGGCGAGGCTCCGGCCTGCCGCGCTGAAAGATCGCATTTCGGTCGGACAACGACCGTCCACACCCGTCGGCACGGGGTCGATCCACTCGCTGTCACCGACTACTCTCTCGGTGAATCCATGCATCGACATCGGTGCACGGGCCGGCGTAGTGAGCGAGCGATGGGAGCGGGGGATGATTCCGGAGCACGACCGCGGCCCGGCGTGGCTACGCGACTACGGCTACACGGATTTCGGCGACATCGCGGCCGACATCGCGGCCATGGAGGAATTCGCCAAGAAGCTGGCTGCCGACGTGCAGGACAACTACGTCCCGCACCTGACCGGCGTGACCGACGCGATGCTCACCGAGTTGCCACCGCCGGCCGCGACGTTCCCCGAGCTCGTCGATTTCATGACGGCTCACCAGCTCGCCCAGGACACCACGCAGACCAACGTCTACAACTTCGCCAACGGTACGAACCGCTTCGCGACCGCAGCCCAGACAATCAGCGCGGAGTACCGCGGATCCGACGCCTTCTCCCGGGCTCGCGTCTCCGACGTCGACAAGGCGTTCGACAAGGCCGGCGCCCCGGCTCCGGACGCTGGAGGCGACCTCTGATGCTGGACGCGGATGGCGGCGGCTACAGCGGCACCAACTGGTCCGGCATGTCGATGATCGACATGTGGCTGAGCATCAGCAACCAGGAGACGAGCAAGCACTGGAACCTGCTGTCCGGCTGGCGCAAGTCCTACGAGCTGACGTTGCAGCACATGACCGCCGTACGCAGCTACCGGGAGAACCTGGCCACGGCGTGGCCACCGGAGAAGAGTCCCGCGGCCACGGCGTATCTCGAACGCCTGGACAACCTGATCAGCCACCTGCAGGAGACCTACGACGCAGCGGTGGCCAACTACGACGCGTTCAGTGGCGCCACGCTGGCGTTGAGTTCGGCGAGGACCGACCTGGAGAAGGTCGCCGGCGAGTACTTCGCCAACGAGGGCAGGCTGGCCATCTACGAGCATGAGATCGCCGAGCGGTCGGGCAGCAAGGGAACATCCAGCGGGAAGCCGCCGGTACCGGACGGGCGGCAGGCGGAGCTGGAGGCTCAGGCTCGCAGCATCATGTACGGGCTGAGCTCCGAACTGTCGGCGGCCCGCACCCAGATCATGCAACCCAAGCAGTACGACGATACATACGACGTCGAGGCGGGTGGCAAGAACGACAACGCTCCGGCATACGTACCACCACCGATTCCTTCGGTTGCTCCGTTCAGCCCTGGTTCA
>Ga0081539_10005235_pt1 | contig 13405 bp, 12 predicted proteins | sample TabmetS4T2R2_FD_71023 | JGI IMG/M metagenome (GOLD analysis project Ga0081539, IMG submission 71023) | Tabebuia heterophylla rhizosphere microbial communities from the University of Puerto Rico - S4T2R2 | ecosystem: Host-associated > Plants > Roots > Rhizosphere ...
TGATGGTTGCGTCGAGATTGACGGGGTTGATGTGCGCGAACTGAGCTTGGCAGACTTGCGTCGCTACGTGACGGTTGTCCCGCAGAATCCTTACTGCTTTAATGGCACGATTGCCGACAATCTGCGTCTCTTCGACCCGAACGTCACCTATGAGCAGATGAAAGCAGCCGCACACACTGCCTGCGCGGATAAGTTTATCGAGAAGCTGCCCGGTGGCTACGATTTTGAACTGCTGCCCGGTGGTGGTAACCTGTCACAGGGGCAGCGGCAGCTTCTTGCGCTGGCGCGTGCGCTGCTGCATAACCCGGACAGCATTCTGGTGCTGGACGAAGCGACCAGCAGCATCGACACTGAAACTGAAGCCTACATTCAGGAAGGGCTGAAGCACGTTTTGCAGCAGCGTACCAGCCTTGTGATCGCGCACCGATTGAGCACCATACGCGAAGTAGATCGCATTCTGGTGATGCAGCGTGGGCAGGTGATTGAAGACGGCACGCATTTGCAACTGCTTAAGAAAAATGGCGTTTACGCCCAGCTTTACCGTCGCCAATTCGAGGAAATTTCGACGGAACAATCGGAGTCAGCACAGGAGAGGGCAGTTTAAGCTCTCCTGTGCGGTTCGCTAGTCCTGTGTTTGCGAATATTGTGCGATTCGCGCTTGAAGTTGGCGCTGAATCTCGACCACTTCATCCGTATTCGCGCCAACGATAATGCAGCCGAACTCGTGAGCTTCGAGCGCCGAGGTCACGGTGATGAAGATGCCGCACTGTTCCCCATTTATTGGATACTCGAACGAGCGCACCACACTGAGCAGTTCGTCGAAATCGGTGATTTTGCCGCTCGATAAGGTATCGTTGCTGAGCAGTGCGACTTTCTTCAGGTAGTCATCCCCAAACACATGCGCCGCAAATTCGTGGACGTGGGTGCCGCCTGTTCGTCGTGGGTTAATCTCCAGCAAGAATACTCGCCCCTCATCGTTGACTACGGTATCCAGGTCGAATAAACCAACATAGCCCATCTCCTGCAAGCGCCGCGCGAAGATCATGCCGCTGGTCGTCAAAGGTTCGTACCAGGGCGCATCTTCCAGTTCATGGCTGACGAGCACGCCGCAGAAATCGCCAAAGCCCTGAAACAACTGGTCAGAGACGTAAGTGATGTACGGTTCACCTTCTGCTGGCACGTAGGCTTCCAACGAAGGCGAGAGCGGGTGCTCGGCTTGGATCAATTCCTCGACGGTAAGCCACTGCTCGTTGAGGAACTGTTCTTCACGAAGATAATCATTAATTCCGTCCCGATTATCGAATGTACCGGGGTGGAGCATCACATTGCCGATGCCGTTTTCGCCGATGTCCGACTTGACGAGGCAGGCGCGCCCGCTGGCGAGGAACCAGCGTGCAGCATCGGCGGCAACTTCGAGGGTTTGACAGGCGATTCCTTCGGGAAGCAGTTGGTCGGCGTTAGGCAGCCAGCGCGAAGCAAGAATACGCCAGCCGATTTTGCTGTCTACGTAGTCGCGCAGCCACAGGTGATCGCGGCGTGGCGTTTCCGGGAGCCTTACCGTCAAGCCATGTTCGTTTTCGAGCGTTTCGACAAGCTGCAAAAACTGTTCCGTTGCCGCATATGGTATCAGTTCGACGAGCTTTTCCTCCCCCGCGTAATTAATCAGGCGTTGGAGGAGGACAGGTTCGCGCAGGATGTCCAGCGAAAGCCACGAAGTCGGTTGCTGCGGCGCAAGATATTCCGTGTGGAGAAAACCTGCCTGGTCATATAGGTGTTCTGCGTGGGGGATAGGCAGACTGGCGAAAACGAGCTTCGGATCGCCTGCCCAAACGATGGCGCGGTCACCGCGATATTGTTCGCCGCGAAGGTAGCGTTCAGCATCCTCAGCCCGGCTCAGGAATTCGTAGAATGTTTCCGAAATGTTGCAAACGACAACCACAGGTACACGGTGATCGATGTGCGATGTCAAGCTCACTATCCCTTAGATGCAGCGCCTTCTTCTGATTCGTGGTTTCTGCGTGAACGCAGTTCATAGGCTTTTGACTGAAGCGATTGGAAGAAGTCGTTCTCAACGATTTCCTTGACCTGCTCGTCGCGTTGCGAGTGATCGATTTGAATTTGCAGTTCGGCGACCTGCTGCTTGAGTTTTTCCTCGCGTTTGGCGACTTTGCCGATCATAATCTGGAAAACGTTCGCCAGTGTGTCGATCTCATCAGGAAGGCGCGTATTGGTCACGCTTGAAAAATCGTGTTCGTAATCGCCTTCGCCGATTTGTTCAGCGATGCGCGTCAGCCGGACAATCGGGCGGGAGAGAATTTGCGACGTGACGTAGACCAGCACGAAGAGGATGATATAGGTGATGCCGAAAGCCGGGATTGCCAGGTTACGAATAGCAGTTTCAACGTCGATGATGTACTGCGCTTGATAGTCGATGCCTAAGCCCGCAACGATATTTCCCTGCTCGTCGTAAATAGGCGTGTAGCCAGACACCCACCATGTGTCTTCCCATTCATACGGGTCATCCAGGAAAACCGCCTGTTCTTCCAAGCCGATAAACAGCTTGCCGTCGATTGCCGTATCGTATTCCTTGAAATTTACGGTGGCTGTCGAGAGCGGTTCGGTTAATGCAAGCCCATCGATAACGTAGTAGAAACCTTCGGGGTCGAACGACGGGTCGGGGCGCACATAAACCCAGGGGGCTGCGTTAGGATCAACGACGCGCACCGTGTTCAGCCATTCGGCGATCTGCCAGAAACGCGGCTCATCGGTGTAGTACACATCGTTTTCAGGGTCGTCGTCACCTCGGTCTGAAAAAAGAGTTGGTTCTGCGGTTTCGTACAGCCCGATGACATCTTCACCTCTGATGTGTGAAGCGCCCGCGCTCAAAGCATTCTGGAGTGATTCGCCGATACGACTCTTGGCAACGTTATCTGCGTAGTTGTAGAACCAGATGAACGCGGCGGCAAACACTAGGCTGAAGATTAGGGTATAGACGATGGCAAGTTTAAGTTGAAGTTTTATATATATCCCGCGTTTCGGCGTGGTTGTCGTAGTCATCCGTTTGTTCTCATTCAGGCAACGGGAGTATGCGAGATGTTCGGTGGATGGTGATCCAATTATAAATCCTCACAGGAGTATCAAAAGTTGAGCTTCTCGATGACCCTAGCAGTGCGCTGCCGCCGCTTCAACCGCCAGTTGAATAAACTGGTGTCATAAGCGGTTCGCATTTTCAGTATCCACCACAGTCCGAGTACGGAAAGTATCCCTCCGATTGCCAGATAGAAGAGGTTGGCTGGAACATTCGTAAGCATCGGCTGAAGAATAAGAATGATGCCGATCAGGATGGCGCTAATGATCACGCCGGTCGCAAACAGGTAGCTGTCCATAAAGATACTGACCCGCCCGCGTCTTTCTTCAGGTACGAGAGATTGTAGGGTCTTGCGCGCAATATCGTCGATGCTGTTCAGCGAAAGCTTGGCGACCAGATATGCCCCCGCGCCGCTGGTGACTCCCGGAAAACCCAGCGCCCAGCCGGTGCAAAACAATGCGCAGATTGGCATGATGACAAAGGTGTTTTTCAAGCCAAACTGGTTGATCAAACGACTGGTGACAACGCCCTGCAAAATAATGGCAACCAGTGTTTGCACCAGAAAGATGATGCTGTAAAACGTCTGGAAGTTATTCATCTGGTTGTACACTGCTTCGGTCGAGGCAAGGAAATGATATTCAATGATCGTCATAACGACGGCGATCACCAGCATCGAAAGCATGAGGTAGCGGAAAGAAGGCACGTCTTTGACGAATTCCCAGCCTTCGGTCAGACTTTCGCGGATACTTGCTGGCTGTTGAAGCGTTTGCCGAATACGTTCCCGGCTGAGAGCAAACGAGAGCGCAAAGGGACAGAGATAAGCGGCGATAATCAGATAGATGAGCACGCTTGAATCGAGCCGGAGCGTGTTGACGATGCTCGGCGAAATGGCACTGATGCCCAACCCCGCAATTTCGCCGACGATGCCGAAGGTCGCAATGATCGGCAGCAATCGTTTTGCCTGGCTCATATCGAGCATATCGCTGGCGAGCACCCAGAAGATTGCCGGGAAGAAGTAAAGCTGCTGATCGACAAACAGCATCAATAGCGAGTAGTTAAGCCATCCTGGTAACCCGGCTGCAAACATAACGCCGAGCAGTACATAGAGACCGACAAATGTCAGGCACATCCAGCGAAGTAGGCGCAGCCGGGGAAAGCGGTCGATGATCAGCGACTGCAATGCCGTCGAGCCGATGATCAGCACCATTTCGAGTATCCAAACCGGGAGGATATTGTTCACGCTGACTTCGCTGAGGAAGCCGCTGATCGAGACGATGTTCGCGGTTTGCAGCGCCACAGAATGGAAGAAGATGATGCAGCCCATCACCAGCACGAGGCGCATTTCGTTGGGGCGAACCCGCAATAAGCCTTTTATCCAGCTCTGAAAATGCACGCAGCTAATCTCCGGCGGGGTGGAGCAGGCGGGTAATATCTTTCGATGGAACGGTCACGTAGTCGCCCTGGTCTTCATGCTCCCAGATGAGCTGTGGGTATTTGCGGAGAAACGCCAGAAATGCTTCACTGCTGACCATTTGCTCCATGTAGGCTTCGTAGGCACTGAAATCCTTCGGCTGGGCTTCCGCCAGTGCGAGGCAGGCGCTTTCCGTAAAATGCGCCAGCAGTACCTCTCCGGTTTCCTTCACACGGAGCACGATGAAGGGCCAGACGCGGCAGTCGAACGGACGCACGTCGTAAATGGTGCAGCGATACGCTTCCTCGTCTAAAAACGGGCAGACGTATGGATAGTATGGCGTCGGCTTTTCCGCCTTCTTGAGTCGTATTTGGAAGATATTATCGGTCGCTTTGAAGGGCATAAATTCCGGCAAGTCTTCGCGTACGTGCCGGATAGCGTCGAGTTCTTCTACAGTAAAGATCGGCGCAAAGTCTTGCCGGTCTTCACGAAAACGGCAGCATTCGCCGCAGCGTTTACATTGTTCATGGTGGACGATTTGTTTCATTCTGCTCGCTAGGTGAATCGCCGAAGGGGCAGGTCGACAGGTCGTATAGTTAGAATTATACTCTTGATACTTCAGCTATCCGTGAAGAAATGCACTTACGGGATGTGAAATTTTCCCGAAAAATCCTTAACTTCTTTCATTTTCCACCCCAGGGATTTCACTAAAACTATGGAACTTCGAGTCGTTAGCACGCAGCTTGGCGACGTGAAAGTGATTGCGCACGAAGCTTTTGAAGATCATCGCGGCTTCTTCATGGAAGCCTACCACCGCGACCACTTTCAGAACGCCGGTCTGCCCTCTGAATTCGTGCAGTTGAATCACTCCGGCTCGGTGAAAAATGTTGTGCGCGGGCTGCATTTTCAGTGGCAGCCGCCGATGGGCAAGCTGATGCGTGTGATTCGCGGTGAAGCGTTCATTGTCGCGGTGGATATACGCAAAGGATCGCCGACGCTGGGGCAGTGGTACGGCGAAATTTTATCCGACAAGAACCGCCTGCAAATGTGGGCACCTGCCAGCTTTGCGCGTGGCTTTGCCGTACTTTCCGACTTTGCCGAAATTCAATATCTGTGTACAGGCATGTACAACGGCGCGAACGAGTCCGGCATCCTGTGGAATGACCCGGCAATTGGGATCGACTGGCCCGTGAGCGACCCAATCCTCTCAAACCGCGATACGGGCGCGCAGACGCTGGCGCAGTGGCTGGCGCGTCCAGAGGCGGACAGCTTCACGTATTCGGCTTCGTAGCGTCGCTGCTCGTGCTGTTGTAACCGTTCGGGTGCGAACGGTGCCATTCCCACGCGGTTTGAATAATCTGCCCAAGTTGCGCGAATTCCGGCGACCAGCCCAGTTCTTCGCGGATGCGTGTGCTGTCGGCGATTAAGGTGGCGAGGTCGCCAGCGCGGCGCGGACCGTAGATAACCGGAATAGGATGTCCAGTGATCTGGCGGGCGACTTCGACAATCTGCTTGACAGAATAGCCTGTGCCGTTGCCCAGGTTGTACTTCCGGCTGGGGCTGTTTGCCAGCGCCTCGAACGCGAGGATATGCGCGGTCGCTAAATCGAGGATGTGGATATAGTCACGGACGGCGGTGCCATCTGGCGTGTCGTAATCCTGCCCGAAGATAGTGACGGCTTCGCGCTGACCGAGCGCAACTTGCAAGACAATCGGTATCAAATGGCTTTCCGGCTGGTGGTCTTCGCCGATATGTCCGTTCGGGTGTGCGCCCGCCGCGTTGAAGTAGCGCAGGCAGCAGTACCGCATTCCATAGATTTTATCCATCCAGTAGAGGTAACGCTCGATAATTGCCTTGCTTTCCCCGTAAGGGCTGCCGGGGATCACAGCTTCCGTCTCCGGGATTGGAATGGTTTCCGGCTCGTCGAAGAGGGCAGCGGTTGAGGATAGGATGAAGCGTTTGACGCCGTGATTCGCGGCAGCTTCGAGCAGGTTGGCAGCGGCGACGACATTATCCCGCAAGTATTTGAATGGTTTTTCCATGCTCTCCGGCACGACAATATACGAGGCGAAGTGAAAAATGCCATCGAAATCGTGTGCGTCGAAGAGCGCGCCGAGGGTTGACGTATCCATGAGGTCGCCGACGACCAGCGTAGCTGAGGGGTGAATGGCTTCGCGGTGCCCGGTCACCAGGCTGTCAAAGACGACCACTTCGTAACCTTCGCTGATGAGCAGGTCAACCATGTGGCTGCCGATGTAGCCTGCGCCGCCTGTGACTAGAACTTTCATGCTGTTACTCCCTTAAAGTGGCAATAATGCCAATGAGCATACCCGCTGTACAGGCGCTTGAGTAGGGGGTTGAAGTGATCGATTTATACAGGGATTGCCAATACAGAGTCCGGATTCTTCGCGTGGAATCTGACGGCTACCTTACGCTTGCCCTACGCACACAAATTAAGGCGAATTAACGACACTTTTCGGCAAACTGGTGTCAATTTCAGTCATGAAAGCTGCAAGTACCTAAACATTGCATTCAAAATTTCAGTTTGCAATTTGGGTTATCCCAAATTTACCCAAATTATCCCAAATCCTAACGTTGCACTAACCCTACTGCACTGGTATTCGCCATAAGCGCGGCAACCTCTTCCGGCGTGGTGATAACTGCGTCTCCGTGCTGACTGAGCGCCAGCCCTGCTAGCGTAACACCGTAGCGCAAGCCGAGCGCTAGGTCACCATCGAGCCAGCCGTGCATGACGCCGACTGCTAAAGCATCTCCTGCCCCGATGCGGTCGATGATCTGGACGGGGACGGCGGGCTGCTGGATATAGTTTGTGCCATCCCAGCCAATAGCGCCCTGATTGCCCAGCGAAACGACGATTTGTTTGGCGTTCGTTTGTTCGGCAAGCGCGGCGACAATGGTTTCGGGCGCGCCTTCGATGCCGAAGACACGGCGGGCGTCGTTCTGACCGCAGAAAAGTAGATCAACATTCTGGATGAGCGGCAGGATACCCGTGCGAGCATCGGCTTCTGACCAGAGCTTGGCGCGGTAGTTCACGTCGAAGCTGATGAGAATATCTGCGGCTCTGGCGCGAGCGATGATCTCCTGCACCGTTTGGTAGCAGGCAGGCGTAAGTGCGGGTGTGATGCCCGTGAGGTGGAGTAGGCGAGTGTCGAGTAGCGCATCCCAGTTGAGCATGTCCGGGGTAACACGGGTGATGCAGGAATCGGCGCGGTCGTAAATCACTTGAGTAGCACGTGGCGGAACCGAGAACTCGACGTAAAACGTACCGACACGTCCGCTATTCTGCCAGACAATACCGTCCAAATTTACGCCTGCTTTGCGGAGATGATCTGCGACGAGATGCCCCAGCGGATTGCGAGGAAGGACGCTGTGATAAGCGCTGCGCCGCCCAATGCGTGCGAGTAAGGAAGCGATGTTGCATTCTGCTCCTGCAACGTGCAGATCAAGCTGCGTAGCAGCTTGCAAGCGTATGCCTTCGGGAACGCTGAGCCGGAGCAGAGCTTCGCCAAAGGTCGTTACATCATAAAGCGATGTTTCATCAAAGGGCACGGCTGTCTCTCCTTACGCAAAGAAGTGGGCTTATTCGCCCATAGTTGTTTCTTATAAATCGTTCTACAATTTAAACCGATCTCGTCATTGTTGCCCAATTCGGTACTTGGAAAGTCACTTATTCATGCAGCAGATTCGCCCCTGGTTGTACGTCGGCAAATACAGCGAAACGCTGAACGCCGGGCTGCTTGAACGCGCAAAGATTCGGGCGATGCTCCAGCTTGCAGAGCGTGTCGAGCAGCAGGGGATCGAGTCGTTATTCCTACCTGTAAATGACGGAATGCCGCTGCGCATGGAAACGCTGGCAAATGGCGTCGCATTCATTCGTTCGGAGTATGCGCAGGGGAACCGCGTGCTGGTGGCGTGCGGCGCGGGCATCAGCCGGGCGACGACCTTTGCGATTGCGGCGCTGAAGGAAGAAGAAAACCTGAGCGTTTCTGATGCGTTCAGTGAGATCGTCAAGCAGCACCCGAACGGGATGCCGCACCCGGTATTGTGGGAATCGCTGTGCAAATTTTACGGCGAGGATGTGCCGTTTCTGGAAATGTGGACGCGGATTCACAGGCAGATTGACAGCCAGAAAAATGGTCGGTGACTTATGAAACTGAAATGGTATGGACAGGCGGCTTTTTCACTGACATCGAGCGACGGCTTGACAGTGATTACTGACCCGTACACGCCGGAAACGGCGGGGTATGCGCCGATTCCCGATCCAGCGGACATTGTAATCACCTCGTCCGACAATGACAGCTTCCACTGCCGCGCTGATTTGATTCACGGCAACCCGATTGCGATCAACGCGCTGGCGGTGGCGCAGGGGAACGGCGAACGCACGGAGAAGGGAATCACGTTCCGGGCGATTGCGGCGATGGAAGCCTTGAACCATCGCTACCATGACCCAGACCAGAATGCGCTATACCGCTTCGAGATGGATGGCTTGCAGATTGGGCACATGGGCGACGTAGGCAACGCACTTTCGGCGGCGCAGATCAAATTTTTCAGCGGGCTGGATGTGCTGCTGGCGCTGGCAGGCGGACACCCAACGATTGAGCTGGACGACCTGAAGACTGTGATCGACGCTGTGCAGCCGAAGCTGATCGTGCCGATGCATTTTCGGACGCTGCGCTACAAGCCGCGCAACAGCTTTTGGATTCAGACGTTTCTGGATTATTTCCCGAACGAGCAGGTGGATTTTGCCTGTGATGTCGAAGCGACGATCACCAGGGATAATTTGCCAGAAACGATGCGGGTACTGGTGCTCAGCCATGCGTGCTGAGCAATAAATGCGCTATGAACAAAGGATAAATCATGTTGCCAACTAACTTATCATGGTTCATTATCGCCGCGCTGGGACTGCTTTTGACGCCGGGTCCTGCGGTGCTGTATATCATCACCCGAAGCGTTGACCAGGGACGCCGTGCTGGACTGGTGTCGATGCTGGGCATTGAGTTTGGGAACCTGTTTCATGTCGTCGCGGCGGCGTTGGGCTTATCGGCAATTTTGATGTCGTCGGCGCTTGCCTTTGAAATCGTGAAGTACCTGGGGGCAGCATACCTGATATACCTGGGGATTCGCAAGCTCATAACGCCCGTCAAGCCCCACGAAGTGATCGTGACACAGGAAAAAAGCCTGTGGCGGATTTTCTCGCAGGGAGCAGTTGTCGCTATCCTGAACCCGAAGACCGCGCTGTTTTTTCTAGCTTTTCTGCCACAGTTCGTGGACACGGCGAAAGGGCAGGTGCCGCTGCAAACATTAATGTTAGGGCTGATCGTCGTGGGATTGGCGATCATAACCGATAGTTGCTATGCGCTGCTAGCAGGGACAGTCGGCAACTGGCTGAAGACGAGCGCGTGGTATGGGCGCTTTCAGCGGTATGTGGCGGGCGGCATGTATGTAGGGTTGGGCGTGCTGGCGGCAGTTTCCGGCAGCAGTAAGAAGTGAGAGGGAACCGTCCATTCTACGAACGTAACAACGTTAACTTAGCGAGCATAACCTATTCTTGCGGTGGGATGTCCATCGCTTATTCAAAGACTGAGGCGAACCATGAATGTAGGCGTAATTGGCGCAGGGCGCATCGGCAAGGTACATGCTGAGAACCTGGCGCTGCGAATTCAGGAAACGAACGTGGTGGCGATTGCCGACGTGATGCTGGCGGCAGCACAGGAAACGGGCACACGGCTGAACATCCCGCAAGTGACGGCGGATTATCACGACTTGCTCAATTCGTCAGAGATTGAAGCGGTGGTTATTTGCTCGGCGACAGACACGCACACCCAGATCATCATCGAAGCGGCGCAGGCGGGGAAGCATATCTTCTGCGAGAAGCCGATTGACCTGAACTTGAAGCGGATTGATGAGGCACTGGCGGCGGTCGATGCAGCGGGCATGAAGCTGCAAATTGGCTTCAATCGGCGCTTCGACCCGAATTTCCGGCGCATCCGGCAAGCGGTGGAGCAGGGCGAAATTGGAACGCCGTTCCGCTTGCATCTCATCAGCCGTGACCCCGCGCCACCGCCGATCAGCTATATCAAGGTGTCGGGTGGGATATTCGTCGATATGACGATCCACGATTTTGACATGGCGCGCTACCTGATCGGGAGCGATGTGGAAGAAGTGTATACGGTGGCAGCCGTGATGGTTGACCCGGCGATAGGCGAGGCGGGCGACGTGGACACAGCGGTGATCGTGTTGAAGTTTGCCAACGGCGTGATCGGGACGATTGACAACTGCCGCAAGTCAGGCTATGGCTATGACCAGCGCGCGGAAGTATTCGGCAGTGGGGGTAGCGCCGCGATCAGCAACAACTACGCGAACAACGCGGTCATCAGCACGCAGGAGAGTATCCACCGCGATTTGCCGCTGCACTTCTTTGTCGAGCGGTATACGGAGAGCTACGTGGCGGAGATGCGCGCATTCGTGGATGCTGTGCTACATGACAAGCCTGTGCCTGTGACTGGTGAAGATGGGCGTGCTCCGGTAGTGATTGGGCTGGCGGCGCGCAAGTCCTATGACGAGAACCGCCCGGTGCGCCTGGCAGAAATTACGGCGTGACCCGACGCGGATGATCCCCTTTCAACGAGATCGATTCACCTGGCTGGCATACCTGATGCTGGCTTTTTATGCGTACATGATTTCGGCGTTGGGACCCTTGATGCCGTTTTTGCGCGCTGAATTGGACTTGAGCTACAGCGTCGGCGCGCTGCATCTCAGCGCATTTGCGCTCGGCATGATTTTGGCGGGGCTAACCGGGAGTGCGGCGGCTGACCGCTGGGGACGCGCGCTGCTGTTCTGGTGCGGCGGCGCAGGCATGGCGCTGGGGGCGCTGGTATTGGTTATTGTCCGCCAACCCGCATTGACCATTACAGGCGCGTTTGTGATGGGCTTCATCGGCTCGTACCTAGTGGGGATGATCCCGGCGACTCTAGCAGACCGTCACGGCACCAAGCGCGCGATTGCGATCACCGAGTCGAATGTGGCGGCGAGCATCAGCTCGGCGTTTGTACCTGTCGTGATCGGTGCGAGCGAGGCGCTTGGGTTCGGGTGGCGCACAAGCCTGATCTTGGGAATAGGAACTTTTCTCGTGCTGTTCGCCATTTTCCGGCAAGTGCCACTGCCGAAGGGCGAACGGAGTGTTGAAGGCAAATCCGCGCGTCCATTGCCGCGCCGCTTCTGGGCGTACTGGCTGGTGATTTTGCTGGGCGTGGCGCTCGAATGGAGCGTCGGCTTCTGGGGCGCGGATTTTCTGGTAAGTGTGGTTGGGCTGGATAAAGTCAACGCGGCGACCCTGATGAGCGTGTTTTTCGTGGCGATGGTGATTGGGCGGATGGTAGGCAGCCGCCTGACGCATACGATTGAAAGCAGACAACTTCTAGTCTACGCGATTGTGGTGGTAGGCGTGGGTTTTCCGCTGTTCTGGCTGGCGCAGCTTTCTATACTGAATATCTTTGGGTTGTTCTTGGCAGGGCTGGGGATTGCTAATCTGTTCCCACTCACGCTTTCGGTGGCGACCAGCATCGACCCGGAACAGTCGAATAGAGCGAGTGCGCGTGTGTCGATGGCGTCCGGGATGGCAATTTTGCTCGCGCCGCAAATTCTGGGATCATTTGCTGACCGTGTGGGGCTGTTCAACGCCTTTGGTGTAGCGGCGACGCTGCTGGCAGCCGCCGCATTGATCGTTTTCGCCGAAAGCCGCTACGTGACGGCTAATTCTGGTAGATGATTTCGATCCAGCGATCCACCGAAAGATCGGTACGGTATTCGAGAATCGGGCGTTCCAGGCTATAGCTTGCCGCTGCCTCCGGCGTGCTGCTGACGAACGTTGCGTTCGCGGGAAGCATCACCTGAACGCTGACTGCGTTGGCGGGCGTGCCTGGCTGCTTTTGCAGCAGCAGGCGATAACGCTGGTAGGAGCCAAGTTGCTCGACCAGCGGCGGTGTGATGTAAGAAAACTGATACCGTTCGCTGCTGTCGAATGGAATGAACAGCCGCGAAATGAATTCCGTGTTGAAAGCGTTGGTGCTGATGACCGGCGTTGTATTCAGGTTAGTGACTGCCGTGAAAGCCGTTCCGCGTGGCACGAATACCTGAAGCAGATTGTTATAGTCGGCAGGTCCATTGGTCGGTGGGTTGACGGCAGGGTCGTCGGCTGCGGTGCGGGCGGAATAATCGTAAGCGACGGTCATACGTGCATTGACCGCGCCATTGGTCTGAATGTCCACGTCGTAAGTCAAATTGCGGATGATGGAGTGGTTCGACTTATTGCCGAGGTTGGCATCGACCACCATCAGATAGTCGTGATCAGTGGCGGTGCTTTGCGCGCCTGACCAGCCAAGCAGGTTCACTGCGTTATTCAACTGCTCGTCGCTGAAATACAACATGACGTGCTTCTCCTGAAGCGCCTTGAGGATGGCGCTAAGAAGCAAGCCGTTTTTCTCAGGATCAAGAGCAACATTCTGCCAGTCTGCAAAGATTTGTTGGTAAAGTGCGGCGATGAAGGTTTTGTGAGCGGCTTCATCTAAGCCGCTGGCACGGAGATCGTAGACTGCATCGCGGAAGTTCTCGGCAGTAACGGGGTGGGCATAGCCGCGAACGTTGACCTCGCCGATGACTTCCAGCAGGTACTCAAAGCCGGTGATGTCAATGGCAATCGCTCCATCGACCGGGGATTCAGGATTACCGCCTGCGTTGTAATAGGACATCGCTAAGCGCGCAGTTGAAGGGAAGTCGGCGTACCAGCTTCCATCCCACGCCGCGTAAATTGGCTCCTGGTAGCGCAGCCACCAATCGGGGATGGTGAACTGCGAGGCAAAATCCGCCGAGGGCGGGTTGGGACTGGT
>Ga0081539_10005236_pt1 | contig 13400 bp, 13 predicted proteins | sample TabmetS4T2R2_FD_71023 | JGI IMG/M metagenome (GOLD analysis project Ga0081539, IMG submission 71023) | Tabebuia heterophylla rhizosphere microbial communities from the University of Puerto Rico - S4T2R2 | ecosystem: Host-associated > Plants > Roots > Rhizosphere ...
GGCGCCAATCGTCGCCTTGTCGAGGTACCGCTTCGTATCGTCGTAGTAGTGGCTGGTCTCAGGATCGATGCCGCGAACGGCTCCTACCATCTCCGACCCGAACAGGATGTTGTCGGCCGGCACGATTTTGACGAGCAGATCGATCCCGGCCTGGTGGTACACGCAGGTGTCGAAGAAGACGTTGTTGCGAATCAGCTCCGACAGCGGCGGTCGTTTCATGTCCTGCGCGAGCCCGCGATAGCGTCCCCAGTGATACGGCACCCCGCCGCCGCCGTGCGGGATGATCATGCGCAGCGTCGGAAAGTCCTTGAACAGATCCGCCGTCAGGAACTGCATGAACGCGGTGGTGTCGGCGTTGATGTAGTGCGCGCCGGTGGCGTGGAAATTCGGGTTGCACGACGCGCTCACGTGGACCATCGCCGGGACGTCGAGCTCCACCATCTTCTCGTAGAACGGATACCAGTGGCGGTCGGTCAGCGGCGGCGCGGTCCAGTGCCCGCCCGACGGATCGGGATTCAGGTTGCAGCCGATGAACCCCATCTCGTTGACGCAGCGTTCCAGCTCGCCGATGCACGACTCCGGCGACACGCCAGGCGATTGCGGCAGCTGACACACGGGGACGAAGTTTTCGGGAAACAGCTGGCACACGCGATAGATCAGGTCGTTGCAGTGCTCCGACCAGTGCAGGCTCGTCGTCGCATCGCCGATGTGATGCGCCATGGCCGAGGCGCGCGGCGAGAAGATCGTCACGTCGGTACCGCGCTCGCGCTGGAAGTTCAGCTGTGGCTGGACGCTCTCGCGCAGCTCGTCGTCACTAATCGTCAGCGCGCCTTTTTCACGCGGCCCTCCAGCGCTCTTCAACGCGGCGATCTGGGCATCGCGGTAATCCTGCAGTTGTTTCGGCGCGGTCGTATAGTGCCCGTGGCAGTCGATGATCATGTCTACGAAAGGTACTTTCCGTCGGGTCTACGTGACAAGCCCTCGTCTCTCGTCTCAGGTCGCTGGCGTTGGGATTTGGGGAATTCGACCCAGCGCTCTGATAAAGTACCTGCACTCATACAGGAGGCAGTCTTGATGCGTGGGTTTGCGCGCGTGTTGGCCGTTGCCGCCATGCTGGCCGTGCCGGCGACGATGTCGGCGCAGTTCGGCCATCCGTTGAAGGGCCAGTGGAGCGGCGGCTACGGCAAGAACCAGGAGAACCGTCTGCTCCTGAATTTCGATTGGGACGGCAAGGAATTGTCCGGCGTGATCAACCCCGGCCCCACCGCCATCACGATCAAGAAGACCGACATCGACTACTCGAACGCGTCGGCATGGAAGGTCAAGATCCAGGGCGAGGGCAAGGATGCGACCGGCAAGCCGGTGACTGTCGCGATCGATGGCACCCTGGAGAACATCGGTGCTTACTACAAGATCTTCCGAGGCACCTGGACGCAGGGAACCGTCAAGAGTGAGTTCGCGGTAACCCGAAACTGACGTTCCAAGTTCCTCGTTCCAAGTTCCTGCGAACTCGGAACCGGGAACCCGGAACGCCAAGTTCAAGCTACTTCGTTCCGCCCTTCCTGGTCGGAACGGTGCCCGGCTGTCTCAGTGGCGCGAACAGGGGCTGGCCGAAATCGTCCTCGAGACGAAGCAGATACCGGTTGTTCTCCTGACAGATGTACTCGGTCAGCTCACCGTTCGCGTTCCAGGGAATGTCCCACGCGACGGTGAACGGCTTCGTGTACGCTCCGGGGTCGTCGATCTGCGCTTCGTAATGCAGCGTGTTCTTGTTCGGGCGCGTGAACTTCTCGACCACGTGCATCTTGTCGGTATGCGGGTGACCGAAGTAATCCAGCCAGCTGTTCTCGTTGAAGCCGACCACGTCGACCACCAGCGTGTCGCCTTCCATTCGGCCCACTGAGTGACCGAGGTAGGTCGGGTTGAGCGCGTCGCCCGTCGGATGCGGCCGTCCATCCATGTAGATCTCGCGCCAGATGTGCGTCGCGCCCTCGAAGGTCATCACGATCCGCTTCTGCTCCGGCAGCTGGATGATCTCCGCGGGATACGGCGTGGCCATTAGGCGTGGACCACCAGGCGGAAGGCAGTAACCCTCCGGGTCGTATTTCGATTCGTTCTGCGAGTTGTAGTCGTAGACCGCAGCGGCCCATGGCTGAAATGGAATCCACGGCTCGGACTTGGCGCCGCCGCGACCGCCGCCTCCGCCACCACCACCGCCGGCACGCGCGCCCGCGCCGCGCGCCGCTGCCGCGGCTTGATTGGCCTTCTGAATCTCCGGCAGCAGCTGACCGTCAGACCCGACGACACGCATGCCCATGTTGGTGATGTAGGGAACGTTCCAGATCCCCTTCTCACCGGGAACGCGACCGAAGTTCACGGTGCCATCGGCGAGGCGCGGCGTCGGCAGCACCGGACCGCTGTTGCGTCCACGGCCGCGTCCCTGTCCTGCCTCGGGAGCGATCGAGCCTTCCTGCTGAATGGCGCCCTGCTGCGCCTGCAGCACCCACGCCGTGCCCGAGAAGACGAGCGCCGCCGCCGACACCGCCAGCGCGGATCGCAATTGCGATTTCAATCTGTTCTCCCTCGGGCTAGTTGGCCTGGCCCTGGCTCGACGCGGCGAAGAGACGCTGACCGGTCGTGGTCATCACCACCGCACGCGCGTTGCCCGTGTGGCTGCCGTCCTTCGCGAGGCTGCCTTCGACCGTCACCATGTCGCCGACCTTCATGGTGTTTCGGGTCCAGCCGGCCCGCATCAGGCCGTTCGGGCTGCCCATTTCCATCGCCCAGTTGTCGACTTTGCCGGACTTGTCGTCCTTGACGTCGATATAGAAGTACGTGTGGGGGTTCATCCACTCGACCTTCGTCACCGTGCCCGTCATCTTGAACGGCTTGTTGGCGTCGAACTCGGCCGCAAACGAGTGGTGAGCCACGAGTGGGCGAGCCAGCAGCAGGGCCAGACCCGCGACAACGAGAACAAACTTGGTCCGCATCGGAACAACCTCCACGCGAAAAAATGCAGATGACACCTGGACCTACGACACCCGCATCGTATCGGTCAAGGGAGTCTGATTCTACCCTGACTCAAGCGGGTCTCAAAAGGCTTGCCGCGCCGTCACCTCTGGCGGAGGCGGGGCGAACCCGAACAGCGCCGCGGAGTTTTCCGCGGCAATCGCGGAGCGATCGGCGTCCGTCAGAACCAGGTCCTTGAACCACGTGACCGCGTCCACGGTGCGCTCGAATGGGTAGTCTACAGAGAAGAGAATCCGGTCGACCCCGACCTCGGCGATCGCATCCATCAATGTTGGGGTCCTGAAGTTGCCGCTCGTGGTCAGGTAAACGTTCTCACGGAGGTAGTCTGTGAGCGGCCGGCGCGCCGGCATGCCCCGTGACGCCTTCCGCAGCCGATGGTCGACCCGCCAGATGTTGTACGGCAGACCTTCCCCGAGATGTCCCAGGATGATCGTGAGGCGCGGATGGCGGTCGAACAGACCGCTCGCCATCAGCCGCAGCGCGTGAATCGCGGTCTCCATCGCAAACGCCCATACCGGTCCAAGCAGCCACGGATGACCGTCGTAAATCGGCTCGCGCGACGCGAGCGGGTCTCGCGGATGCAGGTAGAACGGCGCACCAAGCTGCTCGGCGACGGACCAGAACGAGGCATATCGCGGGTCGTCGTAGTAGACGACGGCGTGAGCAGGGCCAAGCTGGGAGAAGCCGTTGACCAGGGCGCCCTTGAAACCGAGGTCGCGCATCGAGCGCGTCAGCTCCGCGGCCGCCGCGTCCGGGTCCTGCATCGGCAACGCGGCGAATCCACTGAATCGAGTCGGATGCCGGGCGATCGCGTCGGCCAGCACGTCGTTTGCGCGGCGAGCGACGTCGATGGCTGTCGACGTGTCTGGAATGCCCTGGATGCCGGGCGAGTTGATCGACAGGATGGCGCGCTCGATGCCATGCGCATCCATCTCGGCGAGACGACCGGCGTCGAGGTCGAGGAGTTTCGCGCGCAGCTCGGACCACGCCGTGACCGTGCTCGCGCCAGCCGTATTCGCGTATTGCTCCGAGTCGTCCAGCGTGTGCGGGATCGCGAAGTGCTCTTCGAGAGCGATCAATGCGCCGTACCGACCAACGGCCTCAGCTTCTTGTCGCTTCTATAGAAGGTGTGGCCCGTCGCGTTGCGCAGCTTGAAGTACGGCTGCAGCACTTCGAGCGATCGCTCCATCCCCACGGCGATGTGCTCGCGCACCGCGATCGCGGCGCGAGTGGGATCGTGACTTGTCACGGCGTCGGCCAGTGGCTGATGGCGCGGCGGCGCATCCGGTGGGCTCGGCTGCCGCATCGCGCAAAACCAGATCGATGCCAGCGCGTGCGTGCGCTCGATGGCAGCCAGCAGGGCTGGGCAGCGGCTGCATTCGGCGATGCGCGCGTGCAGCCTGTGATGCTCCGCCACGTAAATCTGCCGATTCGGCTGTGACGCGAGCAGGTCGACACGCTCGGCGAGGCGCCGCAGCTCGTCGCGCTCGTGGTCGGTCGCAAATTGCGCGAACCGCATCGCCGACTGCACTTCGAGCGCTTCGCGGACGACGTACTGGCCGCGGACATCCTCGGGAGACGGAATGCGCACGCGCGTGCCCGCCCGCGGCCGGCTTTCGAGCAGTCCCTCGAACTCCAGCCGCAGCAGCGCCTCCGACACTGGCAGGAAGCTCATACTGAGCTCCGCGGCCAGCTTCCGTCTGGAGATGACCTGTCCGAGCGCAATATCACCACGGACGATCCGCTGCCGGACCACGTTGTAGGCTTCCGCCGCCAGACTCGAATATTCGGCTGAATCCTTCATGTCAGTCATCCGCCTCGCCTCATCCGCGCCAGGGGCGGTCGATTCTACTCCGACTAGGTAACGGGGTTGATGCCGGCTTCAACGAAAATCTCCGTCAAATCCCACAGGTGTCCGAGGGTGACAAAAACGTCTCGGTGTGTCGGTGCGTCGGTGTGTCGGAGTCGGGTCGAGCCCGCCTCGATATGCGTTCAGTTCGGGCGGCCGCGGCTGCGGAGTATGGAGAGATATCGCCGCGCCGAGGCGTGCGACGGGTCCTTCTCGAGGACGAGCGTGAACTGATCCTCCGCCGCACCGAACTGCCCCTTCGCCAGATACAGCTGCCCGAGCAGATCGCGCGCCGGAACGACGACCGGATCATCCGGGCGCAGTCGAATGAACTCGTTCAGTTCGGTTATCGCTTCGTCGATTCGCTGCTTGCCCGCCAGTTCGACGCCAAGTCCGAAGTGCGCCGGCGGATAGTCGCGAGCCGACGCGCGAAACTGCTCCATCGCCTCTTCTTCGCGTCGGGCGGCGATGAGCTCCGTGGCGAGCAGGAAATGCGCCCGCCCGGTCGGCCGCCGCTCGACGATCGTCCGAGTGAGATCCAGCCGCGACGAGTACTCGCGCGTGCGGGCGATCGTGCCGGCCGTCGCGGCGACGGACATGGCCACCGCCACGATGACCGTCGCCATGACCGCACGCCGTTGCCCGGTGATTCGCCACGCGAGCATGTAGATCGCAACGACAACGAGAACGACCAGACCCGCGAGCGGTAGATACATACGTCGCTCCGCGCCGACCTCGGTCGCGATCGGCACGATGCTCGACGTGGGCGCCAGGACGATGAAGAAGCACGCGCCGAGGAAACCGATCTCCGGTGCGCAGATCAGCGCGGCGATCGCGAGCGCCAGCAGGAGAAGCAGCACCGACGCCGGGACGATCACGTCGGGCAGGGTCAGCGGTTGCGGCAGACCATAGTCGAGCACGAGCGTGCGCGGCCACACCGTCAGCTTCAGGTACTGCGTCACCACATCGGCCTGGTTCAGCAGATACGTCCACGGGCTCGTGCCGGACGAAAACCCGACCGACGACCGCCCCTCGGATGCGAGCGCCACGGCAACGATCACCCACGTCGCCGCCAGCGCCAGATAGAAAGGCCGCCGCTTCTGCATCGCCTGGCGGAATGAGTCGAACAGAAACACGCGGTCGTAGAGCAGGACGACGATCGGCGCCGTCACCATCGTTTCCTTGCTCAACATGCCCGCTGCGCACGACAGCACCGCCGCGAATCTCCAACCGCCGCCACGCCGGCCTGCCTCGAACGCGCGGATCGCCGAGTACAGCGTCAGCAGATAGAACAACGCCATCAGCGACTCGGTCCGCTGGACGACGTATTCGATCAGTTCGCTGTTGAGTGGATGGACCGTCCAGATCAGCGCCGCTCCAAACGCCACCCACATCGAGTCGCGCGCAAGGCTCGAACGCAGGTCGTTGACCCGCTTGCCCGAAAACTTCGGCCCCCGCAGCGTGCGCCGCACGATCCCGAAGAGCGTCAGCGCTGCGAGGAGATGAATCAGGAGATTGGTAACGTGATACCCGCGCGTCTCGAGTCCACTGAAGGCGTAGTTGATCGCCAGCGTCAGGTTGACGACCGGCCGGCGCGCCACCGGCGTTTCGGCCGGTGGCGACAACGCCTCGTCCAGCGGCCACACTTCCCGAATCTGCTGGTTGCTGACGATCCCGGTCTCATCGTCAAAGAGAAACGGCGTCGAGAGGCCGTTCCAATACGCAATGAATCCCGCGACGACGATGACGGCAGCCAGCAGCCGCGACACATCCGTATGCTAGCAGCGTGTCGCGCGGGTGCTATCATCGCGACCGTTGTCCTCGCGGATTCCTGTCGGCTTCGCCGTCGCCGTTCTGATCGCGTCCGCCGGCTGCGGCCCGACGCCGATTTCCTACCTCGATCGCCTTCACGCCTGCTCATCGTCTGAATCGCCGGTCGACGCGTACTGCGGCACGTTATCTGTCTTCGAGAATCGCCAGACCAGAACGGGCCGCCGCATCTCGCTCAACATCGTGCTGCTCCCGGCGGTCGCCAACGATCCCAAACCGGACCCGCTGTTCTTCCTGGCCGGTGGCCCCGGTCAAGGCGCGGCGCAGATGGCCCGCGAGATTCGCGAGGGCTTCCGTCGTGTCCAGCGCGACCGCGACATCGTCCTCGTGGACCAGCGAGGCACGGGCAAGTCCAATCCACTCGATTGCCGCGACCCGCAGGACAACCTGCGCGACGCCCTCGCACCTCCTGAAGACTCGTTGCCGCGGCTTCGCCAGTGTCTCGCCGGCTACGACGCCGACGTACGCCTGTATACGACACCGATCGCGATGGACGATCTCGACGATGTGCGTGCGTATCTTGGGTACGACCGCGTCAACCTTTACGGCGGCTCGTATGGAACGCGCGCGGCGCTCGTCTACATGCGCCAGCATGGCGATCATGTGCGCGCGGCGATTCTCGACAGCGTGGCGCCGACCGACATGCGCCTGCCGATGTTCGCCGCCCGGGATGCGCAGCGCGCGCTCGACAAGCTCCTCGCCGACTGCGACGCGGACACCCGCTGCCGCGCCACGTTTCCTGACTTGAGCGGTCGGATTCGAGCGCTCATGCAACGTCTCGAGAAGCAGCCCGTGCACGCGCGCGTCGTGCATCCGCGCACAGGCATTGCCGAAGAAGTCGACATTCGCGCCCAGATCGTCGCCGGCATTCTCTTTGGCGCGTTGTATTCGCCGGCAACGGCTTCCATCGTGCCGATGCTCGTCGATCGTGCCGAGCACGACGATTTTCAAAGTCTGCTCGCCCTTGCGGTCGCCGGCGGGGCCGCGGAGAACATGAGCCTTGGGATGCAGCTGTCTGTGCTGTGCAGTGAGGATGCAGGACGGTTCACGGCAGCGGACGTCTCGCGTGCGACTGCGGGAACCGTGTTCGGCGATCACCTGCTGGTGACGCAGATCAAAGCATGTGACTTCTGGCCCAGGGGCACGGTTGACGCGTCCTACTACGAGCCGGTCGCATCCGACGTGCCGACGCTGGTTCTCTCGGGCGATCTCGATCCGGTCACGCCGCCCACGTGGGGCCAATCGGTGGCGCAGCATCTGTCACGTGCCATGCACGTGGAGGTTCCCGGCAGCGGCCACGGCGTGATTTCGACCGCGTGTGGAAAACAGCTCGTGCAGACCTTCCTCGATCGCGGCACCACTGACGGTCTCGACACGTCGTGTGCGAAGACGACGCATCGTCCGCCCTTCTTCGTATCACCTGCCGGTCCCGATCCCGGCACGGTAGGCCGTCCCGATCCCGGTACGGTCGGCCGTCCCAATCCCGGCACAGTAGGCCGGACCTCGCCGAAGCCACTCGGCGAAGGCGGGTCAGGTCCGGCGACTCCGGCGAACGACGGAGCGTCTTCGCGATGATTCGCGTGGAGGGTCTGCAGAAGCGCTTCGGCGACGTGACTGCGGTGGATGCGGTGAGCTTCGCTGCCGAGAACGGGCGGGTCACGGCCCTGCTCGGTCCGAACGGCGCCGGCAAGACGACGACGCTCAGGATGATCTATGCGGTGATGAAGCCGGACTCCGGACGCGTGCAGATTGACGACGTGGATGCCGTCGGCGATCCGCAAGGCGCGCAGGCACGACTCGGCGTGCTGCCGGACGGATTCGGCCTGTATCCGCGGTTGACGGCGCGCGAGCACATTCACTATTTCGGCGAGCTGCATGGGATCAGTGGTGCGCGGCTGGAGGAACGAACGACCCAGCTGTTGAAGCTGCTCGACATGACCGCCATTGCCGATCGGCGCGCCGCCGGCTTCTCGCATGGCGAGCGGACGAAGGTGGCGCTGGCGCGCGCGCTCGTGCACAACCCGCAGAACGTGCTGCTCGACGAGCCGACCAATGGTCTCGACGTGATGAGCACGCGTGCCGTGCGCGAGATCATCCGCCGTCTCAGGGACGAGGGGACGTGCGTGTTGTTTTCGAGTCACGTGATGCAGGAAGTCAGCGCGGTCAGCGACCGCATCATCGTGATTGCGGGTGGACGCCTGGTGGCACAGGGCACCGCGGACGAATTGCTGCAACGAGCCGGTCGCGAATCGCTCGAGGACGCGTTCCTCGCGCTCGCCGGCCTCGAAGCGGGGAGCCACTGATGCGCCCTTTCAGGCAGGTGCTGATCGTGTGTCGAAAGGAGCTGCGCGATTCACTCCGCGATCGACGCGCGCTGTTTCCGATCGCGCTGGCGGTGCTCCTCTATCCGGCACTCATCGCGATGATCATGACGCGCATCGCGAGCCGTCAGCGCGAGGCGAACGACATCACGATTCCGGTCGTCGGCCGCGAGAACGCGCCGGCGCTGGTCGATTGGCTGTCGCAGCAATCGGGCGTGCACATCGTCGATGGACCCGAAGACGCGGAAAAGACCGTCCGCGACGGGACGCAGTCCGTCATCCTGATCATTCCGAAGGACTTCGCCGTGAAGTTCCGTGATTCCCGACCGGCGCCAGTGAAGATTGTCGAGGACAGCTCCCGTGACGGGGAGCGAGCGAAGGTCGAGCGCGTCAAACGGCTGCTGTCTGGCTACAGCAACGAGATCGGGAGTTTGCGTCTGGTGGCACGTGGAATCAGCCCGGTCGTTGCCGCGGCGGTCGAGGTCCAGGACATCGAGGTCTCGAGTGCGCAGCAGCGCGCGGCGACCACGCTCGCCTTCATCCCGATGATGGTGCTCATCGCGGCGTTCACCGGCGGCATGCAGATCGCGACCGATTCCACCGCTGGCGAGCGGGAGCGGGGGTCGCTCGAGCCGCTGCTGGTCAACCCGGCTCCACGCGCGGCGATCGTGTCGGGCAAATGGGCAGCGGCCGCACTCCTCTCGATCGCCACCGTCTCGTTGACGACGATCCTGGCAGTCGTGGAGATGCGAACGCTGCCGCTGGCGGAGCTCGGCATCCGCTTTCGATTCGGCGCCGAGCAACTGGCGTCGATGTTGGCTGTGCTGGTGCCGATGTGTCCGTTCATCGCCGCGCTGCAGGCGTACATCGCCACGTTCGCGCGCTCGTTCAAGGAGGCGCAGAGCTACATGGGCGCCTTGATGCTCGTGCCGATGATTCCCGCGATCGCCGGCACGATGTATTCGTTCAACGCGCAGACGTGGATGTATCCGGTCCCGATGTTCGGGCATTACATGCTGCTGACCGGAATCATCGGCGGTCGCACGATCAGCCCCTGGTCATACGTCGCCAACGCCGTCGTCTCGCTCGTGCTCGCTGGCGTGCTCGTCGCGGCGATGGCGCGTCTGTTCCGCAACGAACGAATCATCTTTGGACGCTGATGCCCGAAGAGCGCACGACGCCGACGTGACAACGCCACCCGGGTGCGGTAGCCCGGACCTTGTCAGGTCCGGGTCTAACTCCGCCACGATCCGAAGTCGACGATCAAACCATCTGCCCGCGCTGCGGCGAGTCACACGACCTCGCCAGGGTCAAGGGCTGCATCAAGTGCCTGCGCTGCGGATTCAAGTTCGATTGCAACGGGTGGTAGATCGTTCGGATCGTTCGGATCGTTCGATCACTCGGGATGCGGCGCGTTCTCGGGATGCGACGCGCTTTCGGGATGCGGCGCTTTCGGGATGCGGCGCGTTCGGGATGCGGCGCGTTCGGGATGCGGCGCGTTCTCAGGATGCGGCGCCCTCTTGAGATGCGGCGTGCTCGTGGGATGCGGCGCGGACCTTTATGGTCCGCGTAGTAGGGCGAAGACGACAATCGTACGGGCCGCCTTCAGGCGGCCCGCGGTGAGGCAATGGTCATCCTCGATCCCGCGGTCGTTGCCGGCGTGCTGCGCCTGCTGACGAAAGTCGGCGATCTGATGCTGCGGCCGCATCAGCAGCGAAGGCCGCAGACGTGGCATCTGTATCTCAAGCGATAGCCCGGTCAGGTGTTCCGCTTGGGCACCAAGACCACGCTCAACAACCAACTCACCAGGCTGACGACGAGCGCGCCGACGATCGCGGGCGCGACTCCCGTCAACGCGAAGCCGCGAACCAGGTAAGCGGTCAGCGCAAAGCACACCGCGTTCAGGACGAACGTAAACAGCCCCAGCGTGAGCACCGTGATTGGAAACGCGAGGAAGCCGAGCACCGGCCGAATCGTGGCGTTGATCAGTCCGAGGATGACTCCGGCTTTCAGCGCGGCAACGGGTTCGTCGATCACCACACCGGGCACGAGCGCCGCGGCGATGACGATCGCCACGCCGTTCAAAAGCAGACGAAGGACAAACCGCATCTGAACAGTATGCCGGACTTGTCATCGGCTTGGCGCTTGCAGTCGCTGGCAGGCGTGCCGCGGCTCAGATGCGAGCGCAGGCAGTGTCCGGCTTCCGCCGGACCAATGCGTGCGTCGGCGTCGCGCCGCGTGGAGGACCGCATGCGTTTCTTCTTGCTGCTCGCGCTGCTTGTCGTGTCGGCGATGACGCTCACCGGCTGCGAGGTGATCGGCGGAATCTTCAAGGCCGGCATGTGGACCGGCGTGATCGCGATCGTCCTCGTGCTGGTCGTGGTCGGCTTCATCGCGGCGAAGATCCGCGGCTGACGAAGCGTGTTCGCCGTTCGCGCCAGGCGCCCCCGAGCGATGTCTTCTTCGTAGGATTACGATACCCGGGCGCGCATGCCTGTGTTACGCGACAGCCCGACCCTGCTCGTACCCGACGATCGAGACGACCGTCTGCGGGCGGACCTCGACGCGTCGACCGCGGCGGAAGCTCCGGGCTACGTGCGCAAAGGACGGAGCAAGTCGGCCGCGCATCGGACGACCGGGCTGCCAACCGAGCTGCTGAATCAGGCGGCGTCCCGCCTGCGCATCCTGGCGCTGCTCTACGCCTTCACGTTTTTCATGGCGGCGTTCTTTCCGTCGCTCCTCTTCGCGGCCGAGCGTGAGAGGTTGTTCGCCCGCGTACTGAACTGGGCACCTGGGGCGATATCAATTGCCGTCGGGTTGTCGGTCGCGTGGGTCATCGGCGCGATCCGCGTTCGGCCGCCCGCCATGATGGCCCTGGCGCTCGTGTTCGAGATTGCGAGCAGCTACGGTATTGCGGCCGCCGAATTCCTGCAGCCCGGTCTCAACCTGAACGGACCATGGATCGGCTTCTCCTGGGTTGCCGTCTGGATCATGCTCTTCACCGTCGTCGTCCCCACGGTGCCGCGGTACTCGGTGCTCGCCGGCGTGGCATCGGTGACCGCCGTGCCGATCATGATCTTTGTCTCGCTGACCGCGTTCGGCCCCGGCGTGGACTTGCGTCAGCACGGCGTGATGTTCTTCTTCGCGTTCGTGTTTCCGTACCTGCTCGTGGTCATGATGGCCTACGTCGGCGCCCGCGTGGTGTACGCGCTGGGAAAGGAGGTGAGCCGCGCGCGTGAGCTGGGAAGCTATCGTCTGGTGCAGCGTCTCGGCGTCGGCGGGATGGGCGAGGTGTGGAAGGCCGATCATCGCCTGCTCGCGCGTCCCGCCGCGATCAAGCTGATTCGTGCGTCGCGACTCGGAGAGGCGCCGGCCGGCATCTCCGACGAGATGCGGCGGCGGTTCGAGCGCGAAGCGCAGGTGATTGCGCGGCTGCGGTCGCCGCACACCGTGACGTTGTTCGACTTCGGTGTGGCAGACGATGGCGCGTTCTATCTGGTGATGGAGCTGCTCGAAGGGCTCAATACCGACACGCTGATCAAACGATTCGGTCCCATGCCTGCCGAGCGCGTCGTCTGGGTGCTCCGGCAGATTTGCCACTCGTTATCCGAGGCCGAGTCGTGCGGCCTCGTGCATCGCGACATCAAGCCGGCGAACATTTTTCTCTGCAGGTACGGTGAGGATCATGACTTCGTCAAGGTCCTCGACTTCGGCATCGCCAAGGCGGTGAACGAGACGTCGTCGCAGGAGACCGCCATCACCGGGGCCAATGCGATTACCGGCACGCCGGCGTTCATCGCGCCCGAGCAGGCGTTGGGCGACGTGGAGTTGGACTCTCGGGCCGACATCTATTCGACCGGGTGCGTCGCCTTCTGGCTGCTAACTGGCCAACTGGTGTTTACGGGCGCGACGCCGATGCAGCTGCTGGTAGCTCACGCGCATTCGACGCCCGACCCGCCGTCGGCGAGGACCGAGCTGCCGATTCCGGCGGAGCTCGACGCGCTGGTCCTGTCTTGTCTCGCGAAAGACCGCGCCAATCGGCCGGCCTCGGCGCGCCATCTGCTGGAACGGCTGGACGCCGTGCCGCTGCCGGCCCCATGGACCGAGTCGCGCGCGCGGAATTGGTGGCGGGCGCACGTGCCGCAGCGATGACCTACGAGGGCGCTCGAAAGCGCGGTACAATCAGAGACCTTCGAGTCGGGGCGTAGCGCAGCCTGGTAGCGCACCTGCCTTGGGCGCAGGGGGTCGCTGGTTCGAATCCAGTCGCCCCGACCAAAATCACTAACGTTTTTACACGTTTGTGAATTCGGCGAACACGGATCGAGCGTCGGCTGACAATTGGCTGACAATCGGTAGCGTGCCAACCCGGC
>Ga0081539_10005237_pt1 | contig 13398 bp, 9 predicted proteins | sample TabmetS4T2R2_FD_71023 | JGI IMG/M metagenome (GOLD analysis project Ga0081539, IMG submission 71023) | Tabebuia heterophylla rhizosphere microbial communities from the University of Puerto Rico - S4T2R2 | ecosystem: Host-associated > Plants > Roots > Rhizosphere ...
CCACGGCTCGGGCAGCGGCGGGCAGTCCGCGGCCAGGTGCGCGACCGTGACCGGCGACAGCGGCAGCCCGGCGCGGACCGCCGTCGCCGCCGCGCGCAGCGGCAGCACCGGGTCCTCCGCGGCACGCACGCCGACGCCGAGCACGACCTCGCCGTCGTGCTCGACCAGCCCGTGGCCGAGCGAGCGCAGCCGCGGCCGCCGCGGGCCGGGCCGCAGCCGCCGGCTGGGCAGCGCCTGCCGCGCGCGGCGGGCGGTGATGTCGACGGCGTAGCCGATCGTGCGGGCGGCGTCGCTGACCATCGCCAGCAGCTCGTCGGCGTCGCCGAGCCCGCAGGCCGCTGCGACGGCGTCCTGCTCGGCGAGCAGCAGCCGGTCGACGCCGCGGCCGGTGACGGTCTGCAGCGCGTCCCGGACGTCGAGGAGCGTGGTGTGAGCGCCGTCCACCTCGTCGCCGTGCGGCCGGTCGGTGACCCAGCTCGCGGCCAGCGCGCGCAGGACGGTGACGTCGCGGAGCCCGCCGCGCGACTCCTTGAGGTCCGGCTCCAGCAGGTTGGCGGCCTCGCCGAAGCGCTCGCCGCGCTCGGCGAGCACCTCGAGCACCTGCGGCAGGCGGCGCCGGATGCCGCCGCGCCAGTCGCCGAGCAGCGAGGTCCGGGTGCGGACGACGAGCGCGGCGTCGCCGGCGATCACCCGCAGGTCGAGGAGGCCGATGGCGGCCGAGAGGTCGTTCGCGGCGACCTCGCGGCACTGCTGCGGCGTCCGGACCGCGTGGTCGACGCGGAGGCCGCCGTCCCACAGCGGGTACCAGAGGCGCTGCGCGAGCGCGCCCACCTCGTCGGCGGCCAGCCGGCGGCCGTCGTGGAGGAGGACGAGGTCGAGGTCGCTGGCCGGGCCGGCGTCGCCCCGGGCGACGCTGCCGACGGCGGCGAGCGCCAGGCCCTCGACGGCCTCGACGCCGGCCGCGCCGGGCGCCTGCCCGCCGTTCGCCGGTCCGGAGGAGGTGCGCCGGCGGCCGCCGCCGCGCGGCGGCGCGGACCGGACCACGGCCGCCTGCCAGGCCTTGACCAGCGCCGACTCGACCAGCGCGGCGAGCGCCCGGCGCCGGTCGGCGCCCGCGGTGCCGCCGCGGACGGCGAGCGCGAGCCGGTCGCGGCGCAGGTCGCGGGCCGCCGCCAGCGCCGCCTTGGCGGCGTCCGCCGCGGCCTCGGCCGCGTCGACGGCGGCCTCGGCGGCGGCGTCGGCGGCGTCGACGGCCTCGTCGGCGCCGCCCGCGGCAGCGGTGTCGGCCACGCGCCCGCCTTTCGTGGGTTCGATGAACGGACCTGCGGTCAGGCGTTCGGGCCGGGCCCGGAGCGCTCGCGGCGCACCCGGACCCGGCCCGAAGCGGGGCTCAGATGGCGTCTGCCCCGTGCTCGCCGGTGCGGACCCGGACGACGTCCTCGATCGGCGTCGTCCAGACCTTGCCGTCGCCGATCCGCCCGGTCTGGGCGCTCTTGACGACGACGTCCACCACGTCCGCGACGTCCGTGTCGTCGACGAGGATCTCGACCCGCACCTTGGGCACCAGGTCGACCGTGTACTCGGCGCCCCGGTACACCTCGGTGTGGCCGCGCTGGCGGCCGTAGCCGCTGGCCTCGCTGACCGTCATGCCCTGCACGCCGAACGACTCGAGGGCGGCCTTCACCTCGTCCAGCTTGTGCGGCTTGATCACCGCGGTGATCAGCTTCATGCCGGCACCCCCTCGTCGGTCTTGGTCGAGACGTGCGCGCCCGGCCGGAACGCGCCCGAGCCCGTCGGGGTCAGGTCGTAGCCCGCCTCCGCGTGCTCCAGCAGGTCGATGCCGGACTCCTCGTCCTCCTCGCTGATCCGGAAGCCGATCGTCCTGGAGATCGCGAAGCCGATGACCAGCGCGACGACCAGCGAGTAGAACAGCACCGAGAAGGCGCCCTGCACCTGGATCCACAGCGGCTCCCAGCCGCCGCCGTAGAACAGGCCGTCGGTGGAGCTGTAGCCGGACCGCTGGGTGGCGAAGAAGCCGAGGTAGAGGCAGCCGACCAGGCCGCCGACGAGGTGCACGCCCACGACGTCGAGCGAGTCGTCGTAGCCGAAGCGGTACTTGAGGCCGACCGCCAGGGCGCAGAGGGCACCGGCCAGGATGCCGAGCACCACGGCCGCCCACGGGACGAGGAACGCACAGGCCGGGGTGATGGCGACCAGGCCCGCCACCGCGCCCGACGCCGCGCCCAGGGACGTCGCGTGACCGTCGCGCAGCTTCTCCACCAGCAGCCAGCCGAGGACGGCGGAGGCGGTGGCCACCTGCGTGTTCGTGAAGGCCAGCGCGGCAGTGCCGTTGGCGCCGAGCGCCGAGCCGGCGTTGAACCCGAACCAGCCGAACCACAGCAGACCGGCGCCGAGGAGCACCAGCGGCAGGTTGTGCGGCTTGAACGGCGAGCCCGGCCAGCCCTTGCGCTTGCCGAGGACGATCGCCAGCGCCAGGCCCGCGGCGCCGGCGTTGATGTGGACGGCGGTACCGCCGGCGAAGTCCATGACGCCCTTGGCCGCGAGCCAGCCGGCCGTGTCGTCGGCCTCGGCGCCGCCGAAGTCGAAGACCCAGTGGGCGACCGGGAAGTAGACCAGCGTGACCCAGAGGGCCACGAACACGCCCCAGCCGAGGAACTTCGCGCGGTCGGCGATGGCGCCCGAGATCAGCGCCGGCGTGATGATCGCGAACATGAGCTGGAACATCGCGAACGCCAGCGCCGGGATCGCGTAGGCGCCGCCGTTCAGCGCGACCGGGTCGTTGATCAGCTCGCCGAGGCCGACGAACTGGAAGTCGCCCATGAACCCGTTGCCGGAGTCCCCGAACGCGACCGAGTAGCCGTACAGCACCCAGAGGACGCTGACGATCCCGATCGTCAGGAAGGACATCATGATCATGTTGAGGGCGCTCTTGACGCGGACCATGCCGCCGTAGAAGAACGCGAGGCCCGGCGTCATGAGCAGCACGAGAGCCGTGCTGGCGAGAACCCAGGCCGTGTCACCTGTGTCGAAGGTCGGCTCCTCCGCGGCAGCCGCGAGTAACGAGGTGGCGCTTACCATCCGCACCCCTTCATGAGGGACGTCCCGCCCGCGGGAGCGTCGTCGTGAGCGATCGTGTTGCGCGAGCCGTCCGGGACCGCGCTGTCGGCGGCTCGACGCCGTCGGGACAGACGGCTGATGCGGGCAAAGGTGCTGCTCAGACGTTACGCAGGTTCACGCACGGTGTTTCGGAGGCGTGACGTTTGGCGCGATCACGTTTCGCGAAGATGAACTGCGCGGGCAGTTCTCACGGCGGGTCGCCGTCAGCTCACGAGCGCGTCCACGAACGCCGCGGGGTCGAACGGGGCGAGGTCGTCCGGGCCCTCGCCCAGCCCGACGAGCTTCACCGGGACGCCGAGCGCCCGCTGGACGGCGACGACGATGCCGCCCTTCGCCGTCCCGTCGAGCTTCGTGAGCACGATGCCGGTGACGTCGACCACCTCGGCGAAGACGCGCGCCTGCTGCATCCCGTTCTGTCCGGTGGTCGCGTCGAGCACGAGCAGCACCTCGTCCACCGGGCCGTGCTTCTCGACGACGCGCTTGACCTTGCCCAGCTCGTCCATGAGCCCGACCTTGTTCTGCAGCCGCCCGGCGGTGTCGACGAGCACGACGTCCGCCTCGACCTCGGCGCCCACGCGGACGGCGTCGAACGCGACGGCCGCCGGGTCCGCGCCGTCGCGGTCGGCGCGGACCGTGGGGACGCCGACCCGCTGGCCCCACGTCTCGAGCTGGTCGGCGGCGGCCGCGCGGAACGTGTCGGCGGCGCCGAGCACGACGTCCTTGTCCTGCGCGACGAGCACGCGGGCGAGCTTGCCGACGGTCGTGGTCTTGCCGGTGCCGTTGACGCCGACGACGAGGACGACGGCCGGCCGGTCGTCGTGCCGGTCGACGGCGAGCGAGCGGTCGAGGCCCGGGGCCGGGTCGACGAGCGCCAGGAGCTCCTCCCGGAGCAGGTCGCGGACCTGGGCGGCGTCGCGGGTGCCCAGGACCGTGACGCGGCGGCGGAGGCCGTCGATCAGCTCGGTGGCCGGCTCCACGCCGACGTCCGCCAGCAGCAGCGTCTCCTCGATCTCGTCCCAGGTGTCGGCGTCGAGGGTGTCGCGGCTCAGCAGGGCCAAGAGGCCCTTGCCGAGGGCGCTGTTCGACCGCGAGAGCCGGTCGCGGAGGCGGACCAGGCGGCCGGCGGCCGGTTCGGGCCGCTCGATCTCCGGCAGCTCGAGCTCGGGCTCGACGACGACGCCCGGCTCTGCGACCACCGGCTCGGGCTCGGCCACCTCGGTGGCCGGGGCGGTGGTCTCCGCCGCGCCGGGCTCGGCGACCCTGGTGCCGCCCGGGGCGCGCAAGTCCGGCGCCTGGGCCGGGGGCAGCGGGCGCCGCGGCCCGCGGCCGACGAGTGCCGTGCCGCCGACGACGAGGAGCACGACGGCGACGGCGACCAGGATGGCGATCGTGACGGCATCCACCGGGACGGGCTCCTCGCGCGGCTAGGCGGCTTCGGTTCGCAGGGACGGTCGCAGCCTACGGGGGGGCGGCGCCGGCGCCCGCGGGCCCCGCCGTCGCCGGGCCGTTCCCGGGCGCCCGGCTAGGAGGAGGCGCGGTTGGCGGCGTCGGACGGCGCCGGGGCCTCGGTCGCCTCGTCGGTGCGGACGTCGACGACCTCGACCGGGCGCGTCTCGGGGGCCTGGCGGGGGTGCCGGGTCCCCCGGCCGGCGGAGCGGCCGCGAGGCGCGCCGCGGGTGGACTTGCTGCGCGGCTTGGAGGCGCCCTTGGCCGCGGGCTTGATCGGCGGCTTGCTGACCGCGGGGTCGGTCGCAGGGTCGGCCCCGGAGTCGGCCCCGGGGTCGGTCGCAGGGGCGGCCGGGGAGTCGGCCGGGGAGTCGGCCTGGATGGGCCCGGACTCCGCAGGGCTGGGCCGCTGGCGGCCGACGGCGGTGGGCCCCGGCCCCGGCGCGGGCTCCGGAAGGGGCTTCGGCAGCGGCTTCGCCACGACCCTCGCGGGCGGCGCGGGCTCCGGCTCCGGCTCCGGCTCGCGGGCGTCCTCCGCCGCGGGCTGGGGGTGGACGGGCTCCGGCTCCACCGGCCCCACCGAGTTGACCGAATGAGCCGAATTGCCCGGGTTTGCCGGTTCGACGGGGACGGCCTCGGCCTGGTCGGGCAGGAGCGGCCGCTTCGGCGCAGGGTAGGCGACCCCGCCGGAGACGTGCCGCGGCGTCTCGCCACCCCAGGACGCCGACGCGACGACGACGTCCGAGTCGGCCACCGCGGGCTCGGCGTCGACCGGCCCGACGACGTCGCGCGTCAGCCGCAGGCCGCCGGTGTCGTCGGGGCGCACCACGAGTGGGCCGGGGCCGCCGCGGGACGGCGGCAGCCGGCGCCGCGACCGTGGGACCCGCGCGGGCTTCACCTTCGGGCCGCGCAGCGGCTCGATGATCTTGGCCGGGACCGCCGTCGCCGCGCGCCCCGCGCCCGCGGCCGCCGTGCTCGACTTCGCCCTCGCGCGGCGCACCGCCCGCTCGCCCCGCGGCGTGAGAATCCGCGACCCGTGGCGGATATGAGGCAGGGCGACGAGGAGGAGGACACCGACGGAGATCGCGAGGATGACGAAGGCTCCGAGCAGTACGGCGATCACGTCGTCTACGTTGCCGGATGATCCCCGACACGCAAAACCGGCACTTCGACTCGGAGCGTCGCGATCCGTGTGCGGTTGTCGTCACATTCACCCGAGTGCCGCGGGACGCGCCGGACGCGGTCCGCGAAACGCCCCGAACCGCTGTCGCCCTAGCCAAAACCGGTCAGACCGGCTGCTCCTCGCGGAGCCGCTGGCTCACGACGGTCGTGACGCCGTCCCCGCGCATCGTCACCCCGTAGAGCGCGTCGGCGACCTCCATGGTCCGCTTCTGGTGCGTCACGACGATCAGCTGCGAGGTCTCGCGAAGCTCCTCGAAGAGGCCGATCAGGCGGCCGAGGTTGGTGTCGTCGAGAGCGGCCTCGACCTCGTCCATGACATAGAACGGGCTCGGCCGCGCCTTGAAGATCGCGACCAGCAGCGCGACGGCGGTCAGCGACCGCTCGCCGCCGGAGAGCAGCGACAGCCGCTTGACCTTCTTGCCCGGCGGGCGGGCCTCGACGTCCAGCCCGGTCTCCAGCATGTTCGACGGGTCGGTGAGCACCAGGCGCCCCTCGCCGCCGGGGAACAGCCGGGCGAAGACGCCCTCGAACTCGCGGGCCGTGTCGGCGAACGCCTCGGTGAAGACCTGCTCCACGCGCTCGTCGACCTCGCGGACGATGTCGAGCAGGTCTCGCCGGGAGGCCTTGAGGTCCTCGAGCTGCCGGACGAGGAACGTGTGCCGCTCCTCCAGCGCCGCGAACTCCTCCAGCGCCAGCGGGTTCACGGTGCCGAGCAGCGCGAGGGCGCGCTCGGCCGCGCGCAGCCGCTTCTCCTGCTTCGCGCGGTCGTACGGCGACTGGGGCAGCGGCTCGGCCGGCTCCGGGTCGCCGGGAGCCGGCGGGCTGGGCGGCACCGGCTGGTGCGGGCCGTACTCCGCCACGAGGACGTCGGGCTCGAGGCCGAGCTCCTCGACCGCACGCTGCTGCAGCGCGTCGATCCGCGCCCGCTGCTCGGCCCGCGCGACCTCGTCCTTGTGCACGGAGTCCGTCAGCGACGCCTGCTCCAGGCTCAGCTCGTGCTCGCGCTCGCGGACCGCGGTCAGCTCGCGGTCGCGCTCGGCCCGCTCCACCTCGGCGGCGATGCGGGCGGCGTCCGCCTCGGCCAGCGAGCCCTCGAGCACGTCCAGCAGGTAGCGCGCGCCGGTGTGCACGGCCTGCGCCGTCAGCAGCTGCCGGTGCCGGCGCTCCTGGCGCTGGGCGGCCTTGGCCCGCGCGTCGCGCTCGGCCTCCGCCGCGCGCTCGAGCTGCTCGGCGCGGCCGGCGAGGGCGCGCGCCCGTTCCTCCGCGGTGCGCAGCGCGAGACGCGCCTCCATCTCCGCACTTCGGGCCGCCGTCGCCGCCTCGGCCAGGCGGTCGCGCTCGGCGGTGGACGGTTCCTCGTCGGCGTCCTCGCCGGCCTGCTCCGCCTCCGCGAGCCGTGCCTGCAGGGCGGCCAGCTCCTCGCGCCCGGTGGCCAGGCTCTCCTCCGCCGCGGCGCGCTGCCGCCGCAGCCGCTCGACCTCGGCCTCCGCCGCCCGCGCGGTGCCGCCGAGCTGGCCGAGCTGCTTCGCCGCCCGGGCCCGCGCGGCCTCCAGCTCCGTGAGCCGGGCCTGCGCCTGCTTGAGCCGGCCCTGGGCCGCCGCGACCTCGCGCTGCGCCGCCGCCCGGCGCTCCTGCGCGGCGGCGAGCGCGGTGCGCGCCGCCTCGCCCCGGGCGGTCGCGGCCGCGACGCCCTCGTCGGCCTCGTCGACAGCGGCCTGGACCTCGATCAGCGACGGCGCGGACGCCGTCCCGCCGCGCATCACGCCGGTGGACACCAGCTCGCCACCGAGGGTCACCGCCGTCGCGTCCGGCCAGAGGCGGACGAGCTCGACGCCGGCGTGGACGTCGGCGACCACCGCCACCCGGTGCAGCAGCCGGTCGAGGGCGCCGCCCAGCACCGGCGGCGCCTGCACCAGCTCGCGCGCCCAGCGGGCGCCGTCCGACAGCGCCGGCCAGCCGGTCGGGTCGGCGTCGACCGGCGCGACGGCGTCGCCGAGCACCAGGACCGCCTGGCCGGCGTCCTGGGCGCGCAGCAGCTCGAGGGCCGTCACCGCCGTCGCGGTGTCGCGGACGGCGACCGCCTCCGCGGCGGCGCCGAGCGCGACGGCGACCGCGTTCTCATAGCCGGCCTGGACCTGCAGGACGGCGGCGACCGAGCCGACCAGCCCCGGCAGCCGGTCGCCGGCGGCGAGCAGGTCGCCCGCGCCGTCCCTGCGCCGGAGCTGGAGCTGGAGAGTCTCGCGCCGCGCGACCCACTCCTTGCGCTCGCCGTGCGCCTCCCGCTCCGCCCGGCGGAGGCCGTCGAGCTCCCGCTCGATCGCGCTCTGGGCCGCCGTGGCCGCCTCGACCGCCGCCTCCAGCTCCTCCACCGGCAGGAGGTCCGCGGCGGCTGTGTCGTCCTGGATGTGGGTGTCGGTGGGGGGGAAACCAGCATCGGCCTCGGCCAGCGCGTCCTGGGCGGCGCGCTCGGCGTCCGCCTCGGCGGCCTCGTGGGCCTCGCGGGCCTCCGCCGCGCGCCGCTCGGCGTCCTCGATCGCGGCGCCGATCCTGGCGGCCTGCTCCTCCGCCGCCTCGACCTTGCTCCGGCGCGCGCCGACCTGGCCGGCGAGCCGGGCCAGCCCCTCGCGGCGGTCGGCGGCCGCGCGGACCATCGCGTTGAGCCGGCGCTCCTCCTCGCCCGCGGCGGCCTCGGCCTCGTGCCGCGCGGCGACGGCGCCGTCGAGGACGGTGCGTGCCGCCGCCACCTGCGCGTTCAGCGCGCTCTCCTGCTCCCGGACCAGCTTGGCCTGGGCGACGAGCTCGTCGGGGTCGCGGCCCGGTGTCCGCTCGGACTCCTGCTCGGCGAGCAGCCGGTGGCGGTCCGCCGCGAGGCTGGCGGTGCCGCGGACGCGCTCCCGCAGGCTCGACAGCCGGTACCAGACCTCCTGCGCCCGGGCCAGCCGTGGCGCCGCCTCGGCGGCGGCGCGCTCGAGCGCGGCCAGGCGCTCCCGGGTGGCGACCAGCTCGGCCTCGACCTCGGCCCGGCGCTCCCGCAGCGCGGTCTCGTCGGCCACCTCGGCCTCGAGCGTGGTGACGAGCTGGACGAGGTCGTCGGCGAGCAGGCGGGCCCGCGCGTCGCGGAGGTCGGCCTGCACGACCCGGGCCCTGCGCGCGACCTCGGCCTGCCGGCCGAGCGGCTTGAGCTGCCGGCGGATCTCCGCCGTCAGGTCCGCGAGGCGTGTGAGGTTCGCCTGCATCGCGTCGAGCTTGCGGAGCGCCTTCTCCTTGCGCTTGCGGTGCTTGAGGACGCCGGCCGCCTCCTCGATGAACGCGCGGCGCTCCTCGGGCGAGGCGTGCAGGACGGCGTCGAGCTGCCCCTGACCGACGATGACGTGCATCTCGCGGCCGATGCCGGAGTCGCTCAGCAGCTCCTGGATGTCGAGGAGCCGGCACGCGGAGCCGTTGAGCGCGTACTCGCTGCCACCGGAGCGGAACATCGTCCGCGAGATCGTGACCTCGGTGTAGTCGATCGGGAGCGCGCCGTCGCTGTTGTCGATCGTGAGGCTGACCTCGGCCCGGCCGAGCGGCGGGCGGCCGGCGGTGCCGGCGAAGATCACGTCCTCCATCTTGCCGCCGCGCAGGCTCTTGGCGCCCTGCTCGCCCATCACCCAGCTCAGGGCGTCGACGACGTTCGACTTGCCCGACCCGTTCGGCCCGACGACGCAGGTGATGCCGGGTTCGAGACGCAGCGTCGTCGCCGAGGCGAACGACTTGAACCCCCGCAGGGTCAGCGTCTTGAGGTGCACGGGAAACGGATCTCCTAGCTCCGGCGGCCTTGCCCCACCACAGGCCTCACCGGGTCCGGGCCGGGCCAGGGCGCCGTGGACGCGCGGTGGATCGCGGTGGATGGTGCGTCTGGCGGTGGCCGGGGAAGGCGGCATCCACGGTACCGCCTTTCCCCGGACCCACCGACGACCCGGATGCCGGGCGGCCGGGGCGACGCCTCGGGCGACGGCTCGAACGAACGGCGCGCCGCCGGACACGGAAGCGGTAGACCGGTCACGGAGCGAGGACCGGGGATGCGGAGGGGCGGTGGGCATGTCCGCGGCCGGGACGGATCGCGAGCGGCGCTTCGGCGAGGTCTTCGGCAGGCACCGCAGGGACGTCGTCGCCTACTGCGGCTGGCGCGCGGCGTCCGCGAGCGACGCGCAGGACGCCGTGGCCGAGGTGTTCCTCGCGGCCTGGCGGCGGGTGGACGAGATCCCCCGCGGCGAGCGCGAGCGGGTCTGGCTCTACGCCACGGCCCGCCGGGTGATCGCCAACCAGCGGCGGTCGGACCGGCGACGGGACGCGCTGCACGAGCGGCTGCGCGCGCAGGCGCTGGTGGACGGCGACCGGCGGCGGCCGTGACGAGCTCGTGCGCGAGGTCCTGGACCGGCTCGGCGAAGCGGACCGGGAGGTGCTCCTGCTCGCGGAGTGGGAGTGCCTCACCCCGGCGCAGATCGCCGAGGTGGTCGGGTGCCTGCCGGTCACCGCCCGCGGACGCCTCCACCGCGCCCGGCACCGCTTCAGGACCGCGTTCGAGAGACGCGCCCGGGAGCGCGGCTACCCCGGCGAGCCGGCCGAGCCCGCCCGGGACGCCGTCCACCGCGTCACGACCCCGGACACGCCCACGAGGAGGCAGTCATGACGACATCCGCGGACCTGGACGCGCTCGCCGCGCTCCGTGCCGCCAACCCCCGGCACGCCCCGGGCTTCGACCGGGCCGTCGCCGCCGCCACGGAGCCGGTCCGCGCCCGGGTCGCGGCCGGCCCCGACGTCACCGGCGTCGACGTCGCCCACGTCAGCCAGGTCACCGACGTCACGGCGCCCCTCGGCGGCCGCGCGGCCGCCGGCGTCGCGCGGGGCCGGCGCAGCGGGGCCCGGCGGGGCAGGCCCCACCGGCGGGGGCTCTGGGTCCCGGCCGTGGGCACCCTGGCCACCGCCGCGGTCGCGACGGCGGCGTTCGTCGCGTTCCAGGCGGGCTCCCCCGCGGCCCCCGGCGCCGCGGCCGCGATCGGGCGGGCCGTCAGCGTGTCCGCGGCGTCGGCCGACGAGTCCGGCGTCGCCCTGGTCCGGATCACCCGCGACGGCGCGCCGTGGGCGGGCAGCATCGTCCGCTGGAACGGGACCGACCTCTCGGTCAGCCGCGACGTCCCGGAGCGGCCCCGGAGGCCGGGCAGCGAGCTGCTCGTCGTCGACGGCGTGCTCTACGGGATCTCGCTCCGCGACGGTCGCTGGGTCCGGCTGGGCGATCCCGCCGGCATCGACCCGACGACCGGCACCACCCCGGCCGAGTACCTGGCCACCGTCGGCGAGGACGTCGGCGGTACCACGCTGCGCCGGATCGTCGGCGGGATGGCGGACCTCACCGAGCGCCGGCTCCCGGACGGCTCGGTCGTGTACTCGGGCGACGTGGCCGCGGGCCTGCTCGCCCGCGAGACGAGCACCAAGGAGGGCGAGGAGCTCCGGGTGCTGCCGTTCGGCTTCGTCGCACACGACGAGGCCGCAGACCCGTCGGCGCCCCTGCACACCAGCGTCACGGTCGACCCCGGCGGCGTGATCCGCGAGCTCCGGTCGACCTGGGGCGGTGGCGGGTCCGCGTGGACCTTCACCGTCACCTACAGCGACCTCGGCACCACACCGGCGCCGACCGCCCCAGCCGACGCCGAGCCGCTGCGCAAGGAGCCCTCGGCGAGCTCGACGAGGTGAGGCGCGCGGCACCTAAGCGGCCGGGCCCGGCCGGGCCCGGCCGCGGGCGCGCGTCACCAGTGCGCGTTCCGCGGCCGCCGCTGGCAGGTGGGGCAGGTGAACGACGAGCGGTTCATGAACGGGTCCCGCCTGATCGGCGTCCCGCAGCGCGGGCAGGGCCGGCCCTCCTGCCCGTAGACGGCCAGCGAGCGCTCGAAGTACCCGCTGCTGCCGTTGACGTCGACGTAGAGGCTGTCGAACGACGTCCCGCCCGCCGCGAGCGCCTCGTTCATGACGTCGCGCGTAGCGGCCAGGACCGCCGTCACGGCCGGGCGCGTCAGCGTCTCGGTGGGCCGCGCGTAGTGCAGCCTCGCCCGCCACAGCGCCTCGTCGGCGTAGATGTTGCCGATCCCGGACACGAGCTGCTGGTCGAGCAGCGCGCGCTTGAGGCCGGTCCGCTTCCGCCGCAGGCGGGCGGCCAGCGCCGCGTCGTCCAGGTCCGGGTCGAGGACGTCGCGGGCGATGTGGACGACGGGCACCGGCAGCACCGGCTCACCGAGGGCGCCGCGGCCGCCGGGCAGCCCGTCGGGGGTCGGCGCCAGCGGCACGACGGCGAGACCGCCGAACATCCGCTGGTCCACGAACCGCAGCTCGCGCAGCTCCCGGTCCGAGCCGGCGCCGTCCAGCGCGAGCCGCACCCGCAGGTGCGTCTCGTCGGGGGCGTCGGGCGGCTGCAGCACGAGCTGGCCGCTCATCCCGAGGTGCGCGAGCAGCGCCTCGCCGGAGTCCAGCGTGAGCCAGAGGAACTTGCCGCGCCGGACGGCGTCGGTCACCGTGACGCCCCTGAGCCGGGCGGCGAAGTCGCCCGCGCCGGCCAGGTGGCGGCGCACCGGCCGGGGGTGGCGGACCTCGACGTCGGTGACGGTCGTCCCGGTCACCCAGCGGGCGAGCCCGCGGCGGACGACCTCGACCTCAGGCAGCTCGGGCACGGACGAAGCCTCGCACGCCCACCCTGTTGCACACGGGGCGGCGTTGTGCGCGCCCGTCCTGTTGCGCACGGGGCGTCCCCGTGCGCATCTATCGATCGCAGGGACGCCCCGTGCGCAAAAGAATCGGGGGGCCGGCGTCAGTCGGCGTTGGCCTCGGCCGTTTCCTGGGCCGTCGCCTGCGGCGTGGCGGCCTCGGTGGCGTCGGGTGCGGCGTCTGCGGCGCTTACGGCCTCGGCGGCGCTGATCTCGGCCTGGAGCCGCTGGAACGCCGCCGCGGCGGCCGACTGCTCGGCCTCCTTCTTGCTGCGCCCGCTGCCGCTGCCGCACTCGCGGTTCTGGACGATCGCGACGGCGTGGAACAGCTTGGCGTGGTCCGGGCCCTCCTCGGTGACCGCGTACTCCGGCACGCCGAGAGACGCCGTCGCCGTCAGCTCCTGCAGCGACGTCTTCCAGTCCAGCCCGGCGCCGAGCTCCGCGGACGACTCCAGCAGCGGGTCGACGAGCCGGTGCACGAGCTGGGTCGCGACGGTGATCCCGTGCTCCAGGTAGACGGCGCCGAAGAGCGCCTCGACCGTGTCGGCGAGGATGCTCGACTTGTCCCGGCCGCCGCTGGCCTCCTCGCCCCGGCCGAGCAGCACGTGCTCGCCGAGCCCCAGCTCGCGGGCCACGCCGGCCAGCGCGCGCATGTTGACGACGGCCGCGCGCAGCTTGGCGAGCTGACCCTCCGCGAGGTCCGGGTGCCGCTGGTAGAGCGCCGCAGTGACGACGAGCCCGAGCACGGCGTCGCCGAGGAACTCCAGCCGCTCGTTGGTCGGCAGGCCGCCGTTCTCGTACGCGTACGACCGGTGCGTGAGCGCGCGGAACAGCAGGTCGGGGCTCAGGTCGACCTGCAGGGTCTCCAGCAGGCGGGCGCGTCCGGGCGCAGACGCGTCCG
>Ga0081539_10005238_pt1 | contig 13397 bp, 12 predicted proteins | sample TabmetS4T2R2_FD_71023 | JGI IMG/M metagenome (GOLD analysis project Ga0081539, IMG submission 71023) | Tabebuia heterophylla rhizosphere microbial communities from the University of Puerto Rico - S4T2R2 | ecosystem: Host-associated > Plants > Roots > Rhizosphere ...
CGCAGGAGTTCCTCGAGCAGGCGCTGCTGCTGGCCGAAGCCGTACACGGCCGTCGCCAGCGCCAACAGAAGCGCGTGCTGGCGATCGGCGCGCATCCCGACGATGTCGAGATCGGCTGCGGTGGCGCACTCGCCAAGCATCAGGCCAAGGGCGACATCCTGCACATCCTCACGCTCAGCCGCGGCGCAGCGGGCGGCGACGTCAACGTGCGCACCATCGAAGCGCAGCGCGCGGCCGATCTCTTGGGGGCCAAGCTGCAGTTCGGCAACCTGCAGGATGCCCACATCACCGATGGCGTCGAGACGATCGACATCATGCAGACGGCGATTCGCGACCTGCGGCCGACTCACGTCTACACCCATTGCATCGAGGATACGCACCAGGACCATCGGGCAGTGCATTCGGCGAGCCTGGTTGCGGCGCGCGGCATACCCAACGTCTATTGCTACCAGACTCCGTCCTCGACCGTGGAGTTCCGCCCCAACCGCTTCGTCGACATCACCGACTTCATCAAGCAGAAGCTGCAGCTGATCGGCGCCTACAGGAGCCAGGCCGAGCGCATGGAGGCGCTGCACGACGATGTCATCCTCACCAACGCGCGCTATTGGGGCCGCTATGCGGGCTACGTGCTGGCCGAGCCGATGCGCATCGTGCGCCAGCGCGACGGCGACATGACGCCCGACATCGGCAAGGAATATTCGGCCGCCAAGGCCAAGTCTGCAGTTGCGAGCTGACACGATGCGCATCCTGATCACCGGCGCCGGCGGGCCCTCCGCCATCAGCGTATGGAAAAGCCTCGCGGGCGAGCACGAGGTCCACATGGCGGACATGGATCCGCTTGCTACCGGCCTCTATCTGGTGCCCGCCGAACGGCGCCTCGTCATTCCGCGCGGCGATGATCCCAGCCTCGTTCCCGCCCTGCATCAGGCATGCAAGGCGCGCCGCGTCGAAGTCTTGGTGCCGACCGTCGACACCGAGCTGGCGCCGCTGGCCGAGGCGCGCGACAGCTTCGAGTCGATCGGCATTGCGCTGCCGATCTCGTCGGTCGACTGCCTGCGCGCCTGCCGCGACAAGCAGGCCCTGCTCGACAAGGTGAAGGGAAGCGTGCCGGTGCCCGATTACCAGCCACTGACCGAGGCGGTGGCCGCTCGCGTCGATTCGTTTCCTCGCTTCATCAAGCCGCGGCTGGGCGCGGGCTCGCGCGGCGTCGCCAAGATTGACAGGCGCCAGGATTTGGACGTGTTGCCCAAGGACGGATCCTTGCTCCTGCAAGAGTACCTGCCAGGGGAGGAGTTTTCGGTCGATGTCTATGTGCGGGCCGATGGTCGCGTCGTCGGCGCCGTTCCCCGCGAGCGCATGAAGACCGATTCGGGCATCGCCGTCGCCGCGCGGACACGACACATTGCCGAGCTTGTCGACTCCGCAATCAAGACCGCCGAGACGATCGGCGTGCGCTACGTCGCCAACGTCCAGTTCAAGCGCGCGGCCGACGGCATCTTCAAACTCCTCGAGGTCAATCCGCGCTTTCCCGGCACGTTGCCGCTCACCATCGCCGCCGGCGTCGACATGCCAAAGCTGATGGTCGACGAAATCGCCGGCCGGCCGATGCCCGACAAGCTGCTGCCTTTCAAGGAACTGATGGTCGTGCGCTACTGGACCGAGCGGTACTTCGATCCGGCCGAATGGACGGCACTGTGCCGCCAGCCCTGACCTGGCTGATCCGGCACGGGCAAAGCGCATCGAATGCGGGGCTGCCCGCAACCGGCCACGACGACGTGCCCCTCACCGAGCTCGGCCTGATGCAGGCGCGGGCCCTGGTCGATCGCCTGCGGCAGCCGCCGGACCTCTTGATCCTGTCGCCTTTCCTGCGCGCCCGCGCGACCGCCGAGCCGATCCTCGCGCGCTGGCCGGACACGCGCTGCGAGACCTGGCCTATCCAGGAGCTCACCTATCTCAGCCCGGCGCGTTGCGTCGGCACGACATCGGCCACGCGGCGGCCGTGGATCGACGATTACTGGCAGCGCTGCGATCCAGACTATTGTGACGCAGCGGATGCAGAATCCTTCGCCGCCTTCCTGGGGCGCCTGCGCGACTTTCATCGCCGGCTGCTCGCCCTCGATGCTCGCTTCGTCGTCGCGGTCGGGCACGGCCAGTTCTTCTGTGCCTACCTCATTGCGCTGGACAAGGGGTTCGAGGGGTCGGCGCAGTGGATGCGCGACTACAGGCTGAACGAAACGGCACGGCCGATGGCCAATTGCGAGGTGATCGAGCTTGATGCCGGGGCGCTGTTGCGGGCCCGCCCGCTCCACTTGACCACAGGGCCGTGACAGCAAAAAACGGTCATGGACCGCCGGCAAATTTTGCAGTCACATTGTCGTTCACAATGGAGGTGGGGTTGGCGTGAGTGCAGTCAGCCATCCGAGGGGTGCTCGGGAGCCCGCAAGTGATCCGCCTCTCCACATCCTCATCCTCGACGCCAGCGCCGAAGGGGCAGGTATTGAACGGTGGTTGAGCGAGGTCGGCGGAGCACGTGTCGTCCATGAAGCGGCGGCCGATAGGGCGCTGCGCCGAATTGCCCGACGGCCGTGGGACCTGCTTGTGGTCGACCCCGCGACCCCGGGAGCCATCGACGTCCTTGCGAGCGCCCGGCGGGGCAACCGCTGGGCGGCGGTACTTGCGACGCCGGCCGAAGGCAATCCGGGTGCCGTGCAGCGTATCGTCGAAGGGCGGATCGACGGCCTCGCCTTCAAGCCGCTCGCATGCCAGACCTTCGTCGGACAAGCCATTGCTCTGGCCAGCCAATCGCGTGAGCGGAGACTGCGCGAACAGAGACGCGTGCTGGCGATCGGCGCTCATCCGGACGACGTCGAGATCGCCTGCGGCGGCATGCTGGCGCGCCACGCCGCCGAGGGTGACCTTGTCAAGATCCTGATTCTCAGCCGCGGGTCAGCAGGCGGCGATGCCAATGTCCGGCTGCGCGAGGCGCAGAACGCAGCCGAGTTGCTGGGTGCCGACCTCGAACTGGGCAACCTGCAGGACTCCCGCATCCCGGAAAGCGGACCGACTGTCGCCGTAATCGAGCGCGCGGTTGCTGAAATGCAGCCGACCCATCTTTACACCCACGCGTTGGAGGACACGCACCAGGATCATCGCGCGGCACATGTCGCGACCCTGGCGGCGGCCGACGGGGTGCCCAACGTGTATTGTTACCAGGCGGCATCGACCACGGTCGATTTCACCCCGAACTACTACATCGACATATCAGCTTTCATGGAGCCGAAGCTGCAGGCCATCGCCGCCTATCGCAGCGGCGCCGACGGAAGGGGCCGGCTGAATCCGGATTCCGTCAGGGCGACGGCGGCGTACTGGGGGCGCTACGCCGGCTACCCGCTGGCCGAGCCCCTGCGCGTGATCCGCCAGCACAGGTTCTCGCCAGGCGCCGAGGCGCCTAAGTCACGATGAGATAGGCAATGACGGCGAAGGCGACCAAGGCGGCAATCGCGACTTCGCTCCAGAAGATGCGCGCTTCGCTTGCCACGTCGTCGGCCTGAAGTTTCTCGTAGACGCTTTCACCTGGCGTTACGCTTGGATCCTCGCCTTGCCCGACTTTATCGTCTTGTCCCATTTCAAGTCGGCATTTCTCAACTCGGCCATGATTGCGCCGACGGCGATGGCGCACAACAGCGGCCCGTAGCCCACGAGGACCAGCAGCGGGTCGCGCAGCCACTTCGGCGCGCCGGCCTTGTCGAGGCGATAAACGCCGTAGGCTGCCGCCGTGGAGATGGCGGTCCAGCCGAGGATCAGCTGTACGGCAATGTCGCGCGGGCTCCAGTGGTCCGGATGCGCCCAAGCGGTGCCGTCTGCCAAGGGCCCAATTCCCAGCACGGCGGTCGCCATGATCGCGACCGACAGCAGGCCCGGGAACGTCAAGCCCTCGAACCAGGCGCGCCGGCTGGTTGCGGGATCTATGGCAAAGGAAAACAGGGTCTGGAACAGATAGCAGACGAAAGTGACCGTCCACAGCAGCACGAAGGCCCGCCATGCCCAGTCGGGCCACAGCCAATAAAGGCCGACCAGCCCGACCGAGCCCAGCAACATGAACACCGGCATCAGCGCCACGCTGAACCACAGGATGCCGAAGCCGACGTTGCCGAACAGCAGGCTGCGATCGGGCCGGAACCACAGATGTCGAAAAGCCCTGGTTATCTGCAGGTTGCCGCGACCCCAGCGCACGCGCTGCTTCCACAGCGCCGTGACGCTGTCGGGTTCCTCGGCCCAGACGATGGCGTTGGCGTCGAACAGCGCCTTGCGTCCACCGAGCTGGGTCTTGAAGGTGGTGAACGTGTCCTCGGCGAGCGTCGTGGTGTCGATGGCGCCGCCGATCGCCTGAAGGTTCTCGCGGCTGTGCAGCTGTGCGCCGCCGGCCATGCAGGCGAGCCCGCCCATCACGTTCTGCGCCCGCCGCGCCGCCGCCTGCGCGGTGATGTACTCGAAGCCGATGTACCGCGACAGCAGGCTGCCGGGATAGCTTCCTTCCTTGACGTAGGCGGTGACGCCGCCGACTTCCGGATCGGCCAGATGCCGCACCATGCGGCGGAGCGTAAGCGGCTCGAACAGGACGTCGGCGTCCATGATCATCACCGCCTCGGCCCAGCCTTCTTCCAGAATCAGCCTGATGCCGTGGTTGAGCGTGTGGGCCTTGCCCTGACCACCCTTCTCGCGGCGCAGATGGAAGACCGAGCCCGCATACTGCGCCATCTTCTCACCCATCACATCGGGCGTGTGATCGGTGCTCGCGTCGTCGACGACGTAGATGCGCCAGGCGCCCGTCGGGTAGTCGATGCTCATCAGCGAATCGATGCTGGAGCCGAGCACATCCGCTTCGTTCCACGCCGGCAGCAGGAAGGCCACGCGCGGCGTGTAGTCCCGGCACTTCGCGTAATGGTTCATCAGCCCGTGAATGCCGATCACCAGGAACTGGCCGAAGGCCGTCAGGGTAGGCACCATGCCCAGCACGATCAGGCACAGGCACAAGCCAGCGAGCAGGTCGATCATCGATCCGCCAATGTTGGCCCAAGGCGCAGCATGGGCAAGCGCGATATCGCCGTGATAGAAGCGGCTTGTCCATGAGCCCGCGTCCAGCCCCGTTTCCCGAGCCCGATCAGGCGGAGACGGTGCGCGGCAGCGTGGCGCGTGCCCGGCACTTCCTGCTGCAGCAGGCGGCGACGCGCACGCCGTTTCAGGCGGCACGGCTGGTGCCGGATGCCCCCGGGATCGATCGACGGTCGACGGGACATTGGACAGGTACGTTCAGCCTGCCATCGGCCACGACGGCCGTCCCGGACACGCCCGTCCTCATTCGCGGCCCCTTGCATTTTCCCATCCTCGCTCGCCGGCCGGCCACCTTTCACGGCACCGTCGACATGCCGTTCGCCAGCCTCGACGGAATCGGCGCGGGCTGGGCCACCTACATGGTCGTGGGCAGCGTCGACGGCGCGCGCCAGTTCGTTGCGCGAGTCCACGCCAATGGCAGCTTCCAGGCCTCGGTCATGGCGCCGCCGACCGGGCAATGGTCGTTCCAGCTGGCGGCCTACGCCTCGCCCGCCGACGCGGCCGCCGACCAAAACCGGGTGCTGGTCGGCCACCCCTGGCGGGAGGCGGAACGGCCGGGCGACGTGCGGGACTGGCATGCCGTCGGCTATCGCGAGCGTGCGCCGATCTTCACCGACGTGGTGCTGAGCGAAACCGACGGCCGCTCGCTCATCGCCGGGACGCTCGGCTCGTTCGCTGACGGCTCCTTGGGTAACCATTCCATCCTTGTGACGAGCGAAAGCGACGTTGAGTATGCCTGGGCGATGCAAGCCGCCATGCCGGGCGCCTTCCGAATCGAGCGGCCACGCCCGTTCGCCGGCAAGATCAAGCTGCGCCTGGTCGAGCTTGAAAGGGGCTGCGCGCGAAGTGTCGTGGGGCCGGTATGGGCCGAGGAGAATGTCGCGGCAGGGCCGTCCGCCTGGCCTGACCTGCGCATCGAATACCGCTCGATCGGCGATCGCATTCCCGTGCAGCCCACCACCGTCGTTGCGGCGCGCCGCGACGGCCGGTGGGACGTCGCCCTGCAGCCGCCGGGCATCGGACGTGTCTCGCTGGTCGATGTCGGCAGCAAGCGCATCCTCGGTCAGTACACCATGCCGTCTGGCCTGCTGCGCTCGTTCAACGTGCCGGCGGCAGACGCAGGGCAAACGCCGGACGACGTCTACTATGACGGCTTCAACGACGCCTGCTTCCTCTACGACCAGGCGGTTGCCCTCATCGCCTTGTTGCAGCTCGACGAGCGCAAGGCGGCGCGCAAGCTCGTCGATGCGCTGCTCGCCGTACAGAACCCCGACGGCGGCTTTCCCTTCGCCAACGACCAGGCCGTTCTCGGCGAGCACGATACCGGCTTCATCCGCATCGGCGCCGTCGCCTGGGTGTGCTACGCGCTGCTGGTCGCCGACCGCCCGGCCTATCGCGGCTGGTTCCCGAAGCGCACCGCGGACGCCGCACGGCGCTGCCTTGCCTTCCTGCGCACTTGGCTCAATCCGCTTGGCCTCGTGAACGGCGGCAGAGGCCGCTATGTCGGCCATGTGCTCGATCGCGATTACGTCCTGCCGTGGTGGAGCACGGAGCACAACATCGATGCCTGGTGGTGCTTCGATCTCGCAGCGAAGCTCTACGGCGAGCCGGCATACCGGCGGGTCGCAGATGGCATTCGCTCGGGCCTCGAAAGCCACGCCTGGAATCCCCAGGCCGGCATCTTCTGGCAGGGCGGCATCTATGCTCACGGCTACAGCGTTCCGGACGGCCAGCATGCGCTCGACGTCATGAGCTGGGGCAGCGTCGTGCTCGAGCGCTGGGGCCGACGCGCCGACATGCGCGCCGCGCTCGAACGCATGCTCCGCCTCTACTACGTGACCGACGCGGCGAGCGGGTTGTCAGGCTTTACCACCTTCGTGCCGGCCGACGGCCATCCGGTGGGGACGGTGGCGAGCCCCTGGTACGAGGGTAGCTTCGGTGCCGCCTTTGCACTGCGCGGCCACGATCCGATCCGCGCCAACGGCGTGATCGCCAATCTCGCCGCCGCCCAGAACACCGACGGCTCCTACCCCTACGCGCTGCGCAAGGACCCGATCAACGACATCCACACGTTCCCGAGCCTGATCGCCGCCGCGTGGAACATCGTGGCGTATTCGGGTGCGGGCACACCGTATCAGCGGGTGTTGTGGAGTTAGGTCTTGCCGGACCGCGGGCCTGACGGCCGCGGGCCGTCACTCCGCCGCCTGCTTGCCCTTGTCGAGCGCCGTCGGCACCTGCGCGCTGGCGGCGGCAAAACGCGGCGACTCGGTCACCTTGAGCGCCTCGGCGGCCGCCTTGTTCTCCATGATCTTGGCCATGATGGCCTGGCCCGCGCGCTCGAACACGCCGCGGTTCTCGATCAGGAACTTCTGCGATTCGCGCAGCTTGGCGACGTAGCCGTTGATTTCGGGGATGACGTAGCGCGCCACGAGGTCCCAGCTGCGGAAGGTGTTCTCGACGTTGGCCCAGTCGTGCACGAAGCCGACCACCGTGCCGAAACCGCCGCTCTTGTCGTAGACCGACTTGATCATCTTCACGAGGTCGTCGGGCGTGCCGATGGTCGCGGCGGCGCCGTCCATGAACGCCGTCTTGTCGACCGCTTCGTCGGGCGACGAGAACGGCACCGACCCTGGCCGCTGCAGCGTGCCGGTGATGTACTCGTTGTGCCAGCGCAACAGTCCGTGCTTGGCCTCCTCGCGCGCCTTCTCGCGCGTCTCGGCGATGTGCCAGCTGAGCAGCACGCGCCATTTCTTGCGGTCGACCGTGGTGCCGTGCTTCCTGGCCGCTTCCTCGGCGAAGCCCCACTGCGTCGGCAGCGACAACAGGCCCTGTTCCGACATCGAGCCCAGCGAGATGATGCCGATACCGTACTTGCCGGCGAGCGTCATGCCCGACGGGCTGATCTGCGAGGCGACCGCGAACTCCATGTCCTCCTGCACCGGCAGAAGCTGCAGGGCGGCGTCTTGCAGGGTGTACCAGTCGGTCTTCTTGGTGACCCGCTCGCCGCGCATCAGGCGCCGGATGACGTCGATCGCGTCGTCCTGGCGGTCGCGCTGCACCATGGGGTCGATGCCGAGCGTGTGCGCGTCGGACGGCAGCGCGCCCGGTCCCGAGCCGAAGATGGCGCGTCCGCCGCTCATGTGGTCGAGCTGCACCATGCGCTGCGCGACGTTGTATGGATGGTGGTAGGGCAGCGAGATCACGCCGGTGCCAAGCCGGATGCGCTTGGTATGCTCGGCGGCAGCGGCCAGGAACATCTCCGGCGAGGCGATCATCTCCCAGCCGCTCGAATGATGCTCGCCGCACCAGAACTCGTCGTAGCCGAGCTCGTCGAGATGGTTGACGAACTTGATGTCGCGCCGGAACTGCAGGGTGGGGTTCTCGCCGATCGGATGATGCGGGGCGAGAAAGGCGCCAAAACCGAGACGGTGCATGGAGTGACTCCTGAGGCGAGAGGCGCTGTCATCCCGAGCGCAGCGAGGGACCTTTGAGGTGACAGGAAAGGTCCCTCCCGGTCGCTCGGGATGACATGAATGTTGTCGCGGCAAGGCCTACCATGCCGCCCCCAACAGGTCGATTCGATAGGGAGCATGAGCAATGGCGTCGCTGAAGGGCCGGGTTGCGCTGGTGACGGGAGGGTCGCGCGGTATCGGTCGCGCGATCGCAATTTCGCTGTCCGAAGCCGGCGCCGCAGTCGCGGTCAATTACCTGCAGCAGGCTAACGCCGCGCATGAAGTGGTCGAACAGGTCGACAAGGTGGGTGCTCTTGCCATGGCCGTCGGCGCCGACGTCTCGCGCTCCGCCGACGTCGCCCGCATGGTTTCGACTGTCGAAGCGGGATTGGGGCCGATCGACATCCTGGTCAACAATGCGGGAATCGGCCTCGTGCGCACCGTCGATACGTTGACCGAGGAGGACTTCGACACGACCATCGCCGTGAACCTGAAGTCGGTCTTCCTTTGCACCCAGGCCGTGATCCCAGGCATGCGGGCTCGCAAATGGGGCCGCATCGTCAACATCTCCTCTGGCGCGGCGCGGGGCGCAGGCGGTGTCGGCCCCCACTACAACGCCTCCAAGGCGGGCCTGGAAGGCATGACGCGTGGCTATGCGGCACGGCTGGTCAAGGACGGCATCACGTGCAATGCCGTGGCGCCGTCGTTGATCGAGACTGACATGGTGCGCCAGGGTCTCGCGTCCGCCGCGTCGCGCATCCCGCTCGGCCGCTTCGGCACGCCGCAGGAGTGCGCCGACGTGGTCATGATGCTGATCGGCAATGCCTATATGACCGGACAAACGGTAGCGCTGAGCGGCGGCATGTCGTTCCTCTAGGTTGCGCCGCTACGGCGCCATATTTCCTGGCGAGACCCGCGCATGGGCGAGCAGACCAAGATCGAGTGGGTCGACCACACTTTCAATCCCTGGATCGGCTGCACGCGCGTCTCCGCCGCCTGCGACAACTGCTATGCCGCCGCCATGTCGCATCGGCGCAAGTGGGCGCGCTTCGAGAACGGCGCGGCGCGGCGGCGGACGACGGAGGACTACTGGCGCCAGCCGCTGCGCTGGAACCGCAAGGCCCAAGCGCGAGGGCAACGAGCCAAGGTGTTCGGCCCAAGTCTCGGCGATCCGTTCGATGCTGAAGTCTCCGACGAATGGCGCGCCGATTATCTGCGGGTCATCGAAGCGACCCCCTGGCTCGACTACATCCTGCTCACCAAGCGACCGCAGGTCGCGATCAAGTTCTTTGCCGGCCGCGAAGTGCCTGCGAACCTGTGGCTCGGTGTCACCGCCGAGACGCAGAAGATGCTTGAGTTGCGTGCGCCCGCGATGCTGTCGATTCCGGCCAAGGTGCACGTGCTCTCGGCCGAGCCGCTGCTCGAGCCGCTCGATCTCGGCGTCCTCGATCGGCGCTTCGAATGGGTGATCGCCGGCGCCGAGTCCGGGCCGCGGGCGCGGCCCTCGCATCCGGATTGGTTCCGGCAACTGCGCGCACAGTGCCAGGCGATGGGCGTGCCGTTCTTTTTCAAGCAGTGGGGTGAATGGGTGCCGCGCGCCGTGGCTGGTATTGGAGGACGGCGCTTGCATCGATTCGACGACGGAACCCTGGTCGAGCGAGTCGGCCGCAAGGCTGCCGGCGCCGAGCTGGACGGCCGCCAGTGGCACCAGTCTCCGCCGTGACCAAGCCGGTGCGCGTCAAGCTGTCCCGCAGGCGCGGTTGGCGCAAGCCGGCCAACACCGTTGTGGTCAGCCGGCCGAGCCGCTGGGGCAATCCCTTTGTCGCCAAGGCCCCGGACGAGCGTGCGGGCGTGGTTGCGCTTTATCGTGATTTCATTCAGCGGCCGGAGAATGCCGTGCTGCGTGAGGCTGCGAGTCGCGAACTCAGGGGGAAGAACCTCGCCTGCTGGTGCCCGCTCGACGGTCCCTGTCACGCCGACATCCTGCTCGAGGTGGCGAACGGCTGACGGGGCGCTAGTATGCCGAAGTGCATGGAGGAACCGATGGCCTACACCCTTGAGCAATTGAGCGCCGACATCCGCAACGCCTTGAAGGCGGACTCCGGCCCGGGCGGCAAGCAGGAAGTCTGCAAGCTCGTGGCGAAGGTGCTGCGGGACGAGGAGTTCGCAGCCAAGCATCTCACCTCCGACCAGTGCAAGCCGCGCAAGGTTCTGTACGAGGATCCCGAGCTGGGCTTCTGCGTCTGCGGCCACGTCTACGAGAAGCCGGCGCACGGCCAACCGCACGACCACGGTTCGAGCTGGGCGATCTACGGTCTCGCCGAAGGCGACACCGAGATGACCGACTGGAGGGTCGTGCGCAAAGGCGAGGGGGATCAGCCGACCCTGGTCGAGCCGGAGCGCGTCTATGTCATGAAGCCGGGCGATGCGCATTTCTACGATGTCGGCGTGATCCACTCGCCTAGGCGCGACGGGCTCACCCGCTTGGTGCGAATCGAGGGCGCCAATCTCGACCGCATCAAGCGCTCCAACATCAAGGCTGCGGCCCCCGCGCACGCTTGATCGCTCCGGCCGACGCGCAGGAGCCGTCGCTCCGCGACCGGCTGCTGTCCCTGTGGGACCATCTTGGCCTCGGCGTTGCCCATGTCGCGACGCAGATGCCGGGAGACATTGCCGATCTTGCGGCCGCCGCGCCGTCGCGGCTTGGCGGTGTCGCGCTGTGCGTCCCGACGCGGCTCGATCCCGCACGGTTTGCTGCGGTCGCGGATCGCCTGCTGATGCTGAGCGGCGAGAAAGGCCTCACCGCTGCGGTAACGACCGCCGCATCCGAGCGTCTGCCGCATGCGCGGCGCTTTGTGCTCGAGGGCTACGACGCGCCGGGCTGGGCCGATGTCGTGGCTGATCGCACCGACGACATCGTCAACCAGATGGTCGAGCACCTCGACCATCTTCATGCTGACGCACCGCGCGTTGCCACGCGCCAGGGGACCCACGCCGGCATAACCTGGCGCATCGAAGGCGAAGGGCCGGCGCTGTTGCTGCTGCCGTTCTTCCTCGCGCCATCGCAATGGGCGCCTGCGCTGCCGCAGCTTGCCCTGAGGTTCAGCGTCATCACCTTGGGCGGGCCGTATCTCGGTGGCGTCGCGGCGCTGGAGGACCGAGCGCGCGCACCCACCTATCAGGCGATGTTCCGCACTCTGATCGACCTGATGGCGCCGACGCCTGGCGAAGCGATCCTCGATGTCGGCTGTGGCTCGGGCGCGCTCGACCGGCTGTTGGCGCAGCGGCTCGGACGCGCGAATCCGATCATGGCGATCGACGTCAACCCCTTCCTGCTCGAGGAAGCCGCCGCGCTCGCCGAAGCGGAAGGACTTGCAAGGATCGTTCGCTTTGCGCCGGGCAGTGCGGAGTCGCTGCCGTTCGCCGACAACATCTTCGACGGCATCTTCTCCGTGACCGTCCTCGAGGAATGCGATGCGGACCGAGCGCTCGCCGAGATGGTACGCGTCGCCAAGCCCGGCGGGCGGGTCGGGGTGATCGTGCGGTCGATCGACCTTCCTCAGTGGTGGAGCGTCAAACTGGGCGGCGCCATCGAACGCAAGATGACGACACCGCCGCAGTCGGTGGCGGCCAAAGGTGTGGCGGATGCGAGCCTCTACACGCGCGCTCGAACCGCCGGCCTCGTCGACCTCGTCTGCTTCCCCTCGCTCGTGACGCTCGACCGGCCCGCGGGACCGATCTGGCGCTATCGCGAGGACCACTTGGTGGCGCAGCTGACGGCAGAGGAACTCCAGGCGTGGCGCGCGGCACGCGAAACGGCGCACGCGCAAGGCCTTCTCTTCATGGCGCACCCTATGCACTGTGTGGTGGGACGCAAGCCATGATGGACGACGCATTGATGTTGAATCGCCGCTCGGTGCTGCTGGCGCTCGGCCTGTCGGCAATCGCACGCGCGGCCTGCGCGGCCGACTATCCCGCCAAGCCAATCAAGCTCGTGGTGCCCTATGCGCCGGGCGGCGGCGCCGATGGCGTGGCCCGCATCGTCGCCAAGAAGGCGAGCGAGGGCCTTGGGCAGCCGATCGTCATTGAGAACAAGGGCGGCGCTGGCGCGATCCTCGGCACCGATCTGGTCGCCAAGGCCGAGCCCGATGGCTACACGCTGCTGCTGGGGCAATCGGGCCCGATCTCCATCAACCCGGCCGTCTACAAGAGCCTGCCGTACGATCCGATGAAGGATCTCGTGCCAATCACCATGACGACGGCCTATCCCTACATCCTGGTCGTCAACTCGGACCTCTCCGCCGGCACGCTCGCGGAGTTCGTGACGCTGGCAAGAAGCAGGCCCGGTGCCCTGAATTACGGCTCGACCGGCGTTGGCGCCGCCAACCATCTGGTGGCCGAGCTGTTCGACAGCCGGGCCGGCCTGCACCTGACGCACGTGCCCTATCGCGGCACGGCGCTCGCCGTCAGCGACCTTCTGGGCGGGCAGCTCACTATGGTGTTCGGCGATCCGATCAGCGTGCTGCCGCACATCAAGTCTGGCAAGCTGCGCGCGCTGGCGGTCACCAGCCTGGAGCGGTCAGCGGTCGCGCCCGACGTGCCGACCGTGGCGGAAAGCGGCTATCCCGGCTTCGAGGCGCTGGCCTGGCACGGCATCCTGGCGCCAGCCAGGACTCCGCCCGCCGTGATCGGCGCACTCAACCGCGAATTCGTGAATGCGGTGCACGACCCCGAGACCAAGGCGCTGCTCGCCAACCAAGCCATGCAGACAGTCGGCAGCTCGCCCGAGGCCTTCGCCGCGTTCATCAAGCGCGACCTCGCCACCTGGAAGTC
>Ga0081539_10005239_pt1 | contig 13395 bp, 16 predicted proteins | sample TabmetS4T2R2_FD_71023 | JGI IMG/M metagenome (GOLD analysis project Ga0081539, IMG submission 71023) | Tabebuia heterophylla rhizosphere microbial communities from the University of Puerto Rico - S4T2R2 | ecosystem: Host-associated > Plants > Roots > Rhizosphere ...
TCCGCGTCGGACACCCGTGCTCCTTGAGCTGCTGGCGGACGATGTACTCCCAGTTCTCGTTGGGCACGTTGACGTGCACCTGCTCGCGCGACTGGATCTCGCGGAAGATCCGCGCGAGGTTCTCCGGCACCGTGTGATACTTCCCCGGAAACGAAATCCCCTCCGGTCGCGGCCAACTAAACCACGTGGCGGCGTGCGGACCCCATTCGGGCGGGAAGGTGTAACCGAGCGCGGCGGGGGTGTCGCGGAGGATCTTTCGCTTGGACATTCGATTCGCTCAGGCGGATCGACGCTTGGGCATCGAACGCTTGCCCAGGTTGAGTTGCTCGATCCGCTCGATGTCCCGGTAAGCAAGCACGTCGTACCCTTCAGCGTCGGGCGTGCCCAGCCTTGGGTTGCGGAGTACCAACAGCGCGTTCATAAGCGTGTACGCGGCGTTCGGTCCTAGCACGTCGATCACCTTTCCGCTGACCAGGTGAATCCGGAAGGGCACGAAAGGGTCCTTCGTAAGTTCTGCGGTCAACTCGCGCTTCGTCATGTAGTTCCCCGTTCACGCACTATAGCGGTTCGACACTCCGGCCGCGAATCCTACCTCCCCAACAGCTTAATCCCCGACTCCACGCACGAGAGGCACATGTACACGTTGTTCGGCCCCTCGACGACGGTGACGCCGGGTACCGGTTCGCCACAGAAGCTGCACGTGAACGAACGCTGGAGGTGCGCGATCGCGTCGCGGGCCTTGAGGAGACAGTTGCGGCACGCGTACGCGCCGTGCGGCCCTTCGACGACGCTGTCGGAAAGTTGGCCGCAGAAGCTACAGGTCTGTTTCGGGTCCTCGGACATTCCGTTCCTCCACGCGCGTGCCAAAGTCGCTCGCACGGGCGGGACGCCCGTGTCACGACGCGACACCTTACCGCGGCAACCGGCAGCCACCAATCACGGCCCTTACACGCGTCGGATCAACGGCGCGGCGAGAGGGTTGGCTCATCGTCCACGAACCGCTTCGTCAGGTCGCCGTACGCGTCGATCCGCCGGTCCCGCAGGAACGGCCAGTGCGTGCGGCTGAACTCGACCTTGTCCAAATCGCAATCGACGACGATCACTTCCTCATCACCCACCGACGCGCGCTTCACTACCTGTCCGTCGGGCGAAGCGACAAAGCTCTGGCCCCAAAACTGGATGCCGTCGTCGTTGACGTAGCCGCCTTCGGCATTTCGGATCTTTTCGAGACCGATCCGGTTCGGCGCGCAGACGTAACATCCGTTGGCGACGGCATGCGAGCGCTGGATCAGCTCCCAACTGTCGTGCTGAGCTGCGCCGTAGAGTTCCTTCTCGCGCGGGTGCCAGCCGATGGCGGTGGGGTAGAAGAGGATCTCGGCGCCCTGGAGCGCGGTGAGCCGCGCGCCTTCGGGATACCACTGGTCCCAGCAGATGAGCACGCCGATCTTCGCGTGCCTCGTTTGCCACGAGCGGAAGCCGGTATCACCCGGCGTGAAATAGAACTTCTCGTAGTAGAGCGGGTCGTCGGGGATGTGCATCTTGCGATAGATGCCCAGCAGCGACCCGTCGGCGTCGATCACCGCGGCCGTGTTGTGATAAAGCCCGCTCGTGCGTTTCTCGAACAGCGAGGCGACGATCACGCAACGGTGCTTCTTCGCGACCTTTGAGAGCGCCTCCGTGCTCGGGCCGGGAATCGTCTCGGCCAGCTTGAAGAAGCGGTGGTCTTCGACCTGGCAGAAGTATTGCGAGGTGAACAGCTCCTGCGTGCAGATGATCTTCGCGCCTTGCTTGGCCGCCCGCTCGACAAGGCGGACCTGGTTCGCGCGGTTCGTTTTCACATCCTCGACACACTCCATCTGCGTGAGGGCGACGGGAACGACGTTGCCCTTGGATTTGGTTCGTCCGTCTTGCTTCATGTTCGCATTCTAGTGGCCCTCGGCAACGCGTGGGGGCTCACTTTCAGTGGCGAGGGCGTCTCGCCCTCGCGCGTGGGGCTATAGCCGCGGGTGCGCGGGCGGGACGCCCGCGCCACTGGAAGGCGCCGACGCGAGCGAAACGATGAACCGCTCGACGTTTTCCGCGGCATCACCGACGCCGGATTTGGATTGGCGGTCCAGCTCCGCCAGCAGATCGACCGCGCGCGCGTAGCGTTCGCGGCCGAGCGATTGGGCGGTCCTCATGAACTGCGGCAGGCGGTCCTTGTACTTCCAGCCGAGCTTTCCCGCGCCCCGGCCGGTGACGACGGCGCCAACATCTTCCAACCACATCGTCAGCCACGCGACCGCGCGGTACTCGGTCGACGGGTCGAGATGCACGAGCCGCCGCCAGCGCTTCAGCGCCTCGGCCGGGCGACCGAAGGCCAGCTCGTTGGTCATGTCGTACATCTCCTGCTCGCGCTGGAACGCGACCGAGCCGGAAATGTCTTTGACCTCGATCTTCCCGCCCGCGTCGAACTGGAGCGCGAGCTTCGCGAGCTCGTTGTCGAGCCGCCCGAGGTCGGCCCCGATCAGGTCGGCGAGCAACGCCGCAGCGTCGGGCGCGATCGTGATCTTGTGTTCGCTCCTGGCGCGATTCAGGATCCACCCCGGCAGCGACCGCGGGTCGGGCGGCGCGCACTCGGCGATCTGTCCGACCTTTGCGATCTGCTTGTACAGCCGCGTGTTTTTCGCCAGCGTTGCGACGCGGAAGACGAGCGTCGCGCTCGTCGATGGCTCGGCCGCGTAGTCTTCGAGCTGTTCGCGGTACTTCGAGATGAAGTCGTCGGCGTTGCGGACGATCACGAGCTTCCCGCCGCCGCCGAACATGGCGAACGAGCGCAGCTCGTCGAGGACGTCGCTCAATTCGGCGCGTTCGCCGTCGAACTCGGTGCGCGCGACGTCGTCCGGGAGCGAGCGCGCGATCTCGGAAATGGCCTGGAGCTGGAGGAACGAGTCGTCGCCGATCAACGCGATGACGGGTTTGGGCGCGGCCTTCGTCGCGGGCATCGGGCGTGTTTGTAAATGGTCGCGCGACGCCGGTCAAACGTGCGGTAGGAACCACAGATGAACACAGATGAACACAGATGAAAAAACAGGTTGAACCACGAAGCCGCGAAGCCACGAAACGGTCCTCGAAGTCCGAGCGTCGCTTCGTGGTTTGAATTGCCTTTATCCGTGTTCATCCGTGTTCATCTGTGGCTTCACTTTGAGTCGAGTACGGCATCGATCTGCTTCAGCTCATCGTCGCTGAACGGCGCCGCGTCGAGCACCTTGCAGTTGTCGATGATCTGTTGTGGACGTGACGCGCCGATCAGCGCGGTGGTGACACCGTGCGGACCTTGCGGGCGGAGCACCCACGCGAGGGCCATCTGCGCCATCGTCTGGCCGCGGGACTTGGCGACGTCGTTAAGCTTGCGGAGCTTGGCCTGAAGCTCGGGAGTGACCGCGGACTCTTTCAGGAATCCGCTCGGTTGCTTGGCGCGCGAATCTTCGGGGATGGCGTGAAGGTACTTGTCCGTGAGCAGGCCCTGCGCAAGCGGGCAAAACGCGATCACGCCCATGCCCATGCGGTTGGTTACCGGGAAGAGGTCTTTCTCCGGCCCGCGGCTGAGCATGTGATACGCAGGTTGGTGAATGACTGGCACTGCCCAGTTGTGAATCTCGCACAGGCGGACCGCGTCGGCGGTCATCGCGCCGTTGTAGCTGCTGATGCCTGCGTACAGCGCCTTGCCCTGGCGCACGAGCGTGTCGAGCGCGAACATCGTTTCTTCCAGCGGCGTCTTCGGATCGAACCGGTGGGAGTAGAAGATGTCCACGTAATCGAGCTTCAACCGCTTGAGCGATTGCTCGCACGACGCGATCAGGTATTTGCGGCTTCCCCATTCCCCGTACGGCCCCGGCCACATGCGGTAGCCGGCTTTCGAGGAGATGATCAGCTCGTCGCGGTACGCGGCGAAGTCTTCTTTCAGTATCCGCCCGACGCGCTCCTCGGCGCTGCCCGGCGGCGGGCCGTAGTTGTTCGCGAGGTCGAAGTGCGTCACGCCAAGGTCGAAGGCGGTGAAGAGCATCTTCCGCGCGCTCTCGTGCATCGACGGTTCGTCGGTATGGCGCACTGCATCGGTTCCCGGGCCGCCGAAGTTGTGCCAGCAGCCCAGCGAGATCGCCGGCAACTTCAAGCCCCACTTGCCGCAGGGGCGGAACCAGTCTTTGGAGCGTTCGTAACGCGCGTCAGAAGGAGTGTAGGTGGTCACGCGGGGGATGCTAGCGAAACCCGAATGACGAAACCAGAACGACCAGAGACACCCGAAACCCGCGTGGTGTCCTAATTTGAATCGTAAGTCCAGCTCCCGCGAGAACGATTCCGGCAGATTAGGACACTACCGAAACCCGAAACCCGAAACCAGAATGACGAATCAAACCCGAAGCCCGAATGACGAATGGTTGCGCTGTTGCAGTTGATTCGTCATTCGGATTTCGTCATTCATTCGTTATTCGGGCTTCGTCATTCGTCATCCTCTCGCACCTCTTCCGTGATCACCTTGAACCCCACCAGCTTCGTGTTTCCGAATGAAGTCGTCAGCGCCACGTCCACCGCGTCGCGCCCGCGGGCCATCAACACGCGGCCGATGCGTCTTGCGTTGTGCCGCACGTCCACCGGCCACCAGCGGCTGCCCAAGTAGACTTCCATGAACGCGGCGAAGTCCATCGGGTTCGGGTCGGGCGGCACGCCGATGTCGCCGAGGTAGCCGGTCGCGTAGCGCGCGGGGATGTTCATGCAGCGGCAGAACGTGATCGCCAGATGCGTGAAGTCGCGGCACACGCCGGCGTGCTCGTTGTACAACTCCCACGACGTCATCGTCGGGCGCGCACACGCGTAATCGAACTTCGTGTTCGCGTGCACCCAATCGCAGATCGCCTGCACGCGCGGCCAACCCTCTTGCGTGTTCCCGAACAACTTCCACGCGATGTCGTTGAAGCGATCGACCTCGCAATACCGGCTCGCATAAAGGAATTGGAGCGCGTCGGCCGGTAGGTCCTGAACGGGGATCTGCGAGGCGGAGGGGTCACGCGGTTCGAGCTCGCCGCTGTCGCGAATGATCTGCTCGTCGCGCAATCGAAACGTGCCCGCCGGCGCGACCAGCCGGCCGCAGCGGTTGCCGAACGGGTCGGTGAAGTCTTCGATGACAGTTTCAGGATCGGTGATGATCCGTTCGCGTCCAATGAGATCGCCCGCGCGCTCCGGGTGGACGTAGAGCATGACGATCATCGCGGTGGGGGCCGGGACGTCGAACGTGAGGTCGTAGCCGATTCGGATGTTCATTCGCGAATCTCAGACGCGCCGAGTGAAGCGCGCGCGGGCGGTCTGAAGCGCGGTTGGTACGAGAAGCATACCGCGACGCTCGCGAGAACGTCTACGCTTTTCCTGGTTGACGCAGACGTTCAACGACGTCTGCTGCTTCGAAGAGGTTCTTGACTCGCTCGTCGGATGCGCCCGAGAAATCCTCCCGCTCGGTCAACTCCGACGGCACCGCAATCACGTGGGCACCCGCGCGCTTGCCGGCCAGCGCTCCGGCGGGTGCATCTTCGAGCACGACGGATTCGTCCGGCGCCGCGCCGAGTTTTCGCATCGTCGTCAGGTAGATCTCGGGGTCCGGCTTGCCGTGCGTGATCTCGTCGCCGGCGGTGATCGTGTCAAAGAACGGCGCCACGCCGATCGCGGGGAGCGCGGCTTCGACGAGCATCCGCGGCGAGCTGGTCGCGACGCCGAGCTTCGTTCGGCCGTGAAACTGGGTGAGGATTTCGCGCAGCCCCGGCATCGGCTCGATGCCGGCGCGGAAGCGCTCGAGCATCATCGCCTCGCGCCGGTGCATGACCTCCTCGGCCGACAGCGGCACGCCCGTCTCGGCGACGAAGATCCGGCTCGACGCCAGCCGCTCGCGGCCCATCATCCTCCGCAGTGTGTCGTCCGAGACCATCTTGCCGTGTTCGCGCGCAATCTGGCGACCGACCTCCCAGTAGAGGTGCTCGGTGTCGATCATCAGGCCGTCCATGTCGAAGATGAGCGCGCGGATCATGGTCGGCGAGCATAGCGATCGACGGGAACGCCGCTATGATCGGCGTTCCCACGATACGAACTCGTACAGGAGGGATGATGTCCTCACCATCTATCGCGTTGCGCGATCGCCGACAGCAGATCGTGCAAGCTCACGTCGATGCGGAGAACTCTGCGAACCTCGACGCGACGATCGAGACGTTTCATCACCCGCACTACGACGTCGTCCCGATGGGCGCCACGAGTGATGGAGAGGCCGCGGTCCGCGACCTGATCGGCGGCCTCGTCCGAGCGTTCCCGGACTTCCACTTTCACGTCGAACGCACGCATCACGCCGAGGATGCCGTGATCGTCGAAGGTCGCATGACCGGCACGCACCGGGCCGAGTGGGCGGGGCTGCCCGCGCGCGGACGCCGGATGGACGTACGCGTCGCGTGCGTGTTCAACTTCGACGGCGAGCGGTTGATGAACGAGACGGTTTACTTCGACTTCGCGACTTTGCAGCGGCAGCTCGGTTCTGCATAGCTCGCGCTACCGTCGGCGGAGCACTTCTGTCCAGACCGTCAAGGCGGCCTTATCGATCAGCGTCCCCATCAGATCGCCGCCGCTCGCGGGTTCGTACACCGCGATGCCGTGCGGCTTGTCCGGCTCGAAGCTGAACGTGGTGAAGATCGCGTCGGCGTACGCGAGGCCGAAAGAATGGTAGTCGCCGTCGTGCAGGTTCCAGGTGAAGCGAACCGGCCGCGGGGCGGACGCAGTTAGCGGGCGAGCGGAGCTCGCCGGGTTTTCGACCGGCGCGATCACCACTTTCCCGTGATACGCGGACCCGTCGATCGAATGTGCCTTCTGGATCTCGAACGTGTTCGGCGCACCCGACCTGCGGCTGCGCTCGTTGCCGCACTTGGTGAAGTCCTCATCCGACGCGCCCGGCGGCACCCACAGGCCAGTCAGTTCGTCGCCTACGAGCGTGTACGCGCCGATCTCGACCTTGTCCTTCGGGCCGAACGCCATCACCAGTCGGCCTGCGAACGGCAGCGCCAGCCCGTGGCGCGGGCCGAGTACGTCGAGCGCGGCTGCCGCGTGGAGAAACTTGCCGCGACGCTCGAGTGTCATCGTGCCGGTATAGTTCCTTCCATCAGGCGTGCGACCTGAGACGATCTGGTATTCGCCGACGAACGACTCGCTCGGTTGAATGGCGTCTTCGATCATCCCGTTCGTTTCTACCGACCCGCGAACCGAAAGGCCAACCGCGATGCCCGACACCAGCAAGCCCGGCACGATCGTCTGGCAGGACCTGACCGTTCCCAACGCCGAACAGGTGCGCGGCTTCCGTGAGGCCGTACCTAACCCCGCGGCCGGGCGGTGGACGCATCCGTGTGATCAAAGGTCCGGTCGGCCCAGCGTGCTCGCCGTTCAAATCGGGATTACGTGAGACGTGATGTGACACTGGCGTCCCGCCCGCGCGGGCGACCCGCGCAGGGGGCGAGACGCCCGTGTCACGAGACTACGTCACACCAGCGCGCGGGGCCGGAAGAGCCGGTCCAATGGTTGGGACAACATGCTCACCGCCAACAGTGCCAGGTACGGGCCGATCGTCACCGACACGTAAAGCTGAAAGCATGCGGCCGCGATACCAACCATCGCGCCGTAGATCGCCCGCGCGCGACGGACGACCGGTCGCACCGCCGGGCTCGTCGCCAGGAAGAAGGCCGTGAAGATCAAGGGCGAAGCCATCAACTCGTAGTTGGCGAACGTCACGCCCAGCGCCCAACCGACCCCGGCCGTCGCATCGTTGGACGCGAGCCAGCGAAAGTCCTTCCCATTCTCCGTGATGACCACGGGTACCGGTAGCACGATAAAGCAGACCAGTGCCGTGACGATGATCAAGAGCGGGACGCGGTAATCGATCAGCCCGCGGTACAGCAGGAACAGCCCGCCGATGATCAGCGCGATCGCACTGCCCTGGCCGATCGCCGCGGGCTGGCCGCCGACGATCAGGTCCTCAAGCGGCGGCAGGCGGTCGCGGACGAGGCTCTGGAGCGAGATCCACGCGCGCTCGGGCGCCTCGTGTCCCGCGGTGAACGATTCGAGGCGCTGCGCGGCGGGAACCGCGCGGATGGCGTGATACGGCGCCAGCGACCGCGACGCGGTGATCCACGCGCCGCGCGGTGAGTTCGCGCCCGATGACGGGTCATCGGGATCGGGAGCAGCCGCGTTCGCGGCCGATCGCAGATCGTCGGCGCCAAGAACGCCTCGCGGTCGTAGCGCCCGCGGCGACGGCGGGGCGCTGAGCACGTCGCCGTGGAACGCCTGTTCGCGTCGCAGCGTGAACCGCGGCGTGAGCATGTCCTGAAACAGCACGACCAGAAGCAGGTGGGCGATGATCACCGGGTGGATGCGGCCGTGCGCCGCGCCGCCCATCAGCCACGCGAGCGCGACGACCGCGAGTCCCGCCGCAGGCAGGATTGGCCAAGGCGCGTGCGAACTCGTGCCGACAGGATCGGTCGTGCTCAGCAGGTGCGGCGGAAGCGTCAGCGCCAACAGCAACCCGAGCCAGATCGAGTGTCCCACGCGCAGCCGCCACCCGCGCCGGCCGATGTGTTGCCAGACGAGCGTCGCGCCCGCGGCCGATGTGCAAACGATGACGATGCTCAGCAGCGCTCGCCAGCCGTACAGCAACAGCCCGGCCGTGATCGGCAAGAGCGCCCCGAGCACGTGCATGACGATGAACCGCCCGGCGGTCATGCCGCTGTGCGTGACGTCAAATTCCGGGAAGAGCGACGGGGCGCGCTTGGTGGGGTTCGCGCGGTTCGGCGGCGTCGTCGGCGAAGTCGGCGCGGCAGGCACCGGCGAAGCCGGAGCGGCAACGTTCGGCACGCCGACGCCTGACACGGCTGGCAGAGGGCTTGCGCCTTCGGACATCGGCCCGCAGCGTATCGGCGCAGGCGGAGATCGACAACTCCGCGCGCCTCCAGCGCCCATCACACGCGCGGCGCTTGGACGAGGTTCCCTTGCTGCTTAGCGGCTGGCCCGAAGGGCCGCGTTCCCGCGCCTGTGCCCGCTCGCGCACCGGCAACGTACGGCACCATCCTCAACCGGCGCCCCAATCGCTGCTCGACGTGCCGGGCGAGCAAGAGGTTGATCGGATCGGTCTGGTGTCGCGTCAGCCGCGGCATTCGCTGCGGCGTCCCGCGTCCGTCGCGCTGTAAGGTCCTGAATCCTCGCGCGATCCGTAGCACGCGCGCGTCGACTTCCATTCGATCGAACACCACCTGCTCGCACGACTGACAGACCACCGCCCCGCGCTCGGCGGAGAAGTATGCCCGGCCGTCAACGATCGACCCGCATTCGACGCACGCCGACAGTTCCGGCGGAAATCCCGCTTCGCGCAACAGGTCCAACTCGAATGCAAGAAATGCCTCTTCCAGGCGCGGCGTGCCCAACTCGGCGAGCGTCTGCTCGAGTCGGTCGAACAAGTCCGGATGCGGATCATGATCTTCGATCAGCAGGTTCACCAACTCGCCGGCGTATAGCGCCAAGTACACCGAACGGAGATTGCGCCGAAGCTCGAGGTGTCCGTCGATCTGATGCCATTCGCACAGCGGCGACATGTCGCGCTCGGGCGCGTGAGAAAAGACCGCCTCGCCGAGGTCTACCAGGTCAACCCCGCCGTCGAACTTGCTCGCGCCGACCTTAGTCCGGCGGTGAGCGCCCTTGGCGATCAACTGCACCCGCCCGTGCGCGCGGCCGAAGAGCGTGAGGATCTGCGAGGTCTCGGAATACTCGACCTTCCGCAGGCAGATGCACCGGTCGTGGACGAGCGCCATGGCATCCGGATTATACGCGCGCCGACCGGCGTGCACGCTTCAGCGTGCACGTTGAGGCGGACCTAAAGGCACCGTATAGTCTGGAACTTCCGCGATGTGTGAGGGACAGTAGAGCCGGTAACTCAGTTGGTAGAGTAGCGCACTTTTAATGCGCGAGTCGCGGGTTCGAGTCCCGCCCGGCTCATTTCGTTCACTTCCGTATGCGTCACCCCAGCGGACGCGTCCTCACATGCTCGAGTTGAGCGAGGTCCACTTCGCCAGCACTTTGGTGCCGACCTGGCGGATGATCGAGATGGCGGCGATGACGATGAGTCCGGAGACGAGCGCGTACTCGAGGACTTCGCCGCCGCGGTCGTCGCGACAGAGTTGGATGAGCACAGCTCGATATTCGGACCATCGCATAAGGAAACCCCTGACGCCGGCGATGGAGTTCGTATCGGCCTCCGTCGTACCGTTCTGGAGCGGTAATGACGAATCGGCAAGGAATCGCATCGACGGGCTGCTGTCCCGCGCTGCTATTTCCCGCCTGTGCCGATAAAGCATTCGTTCGGCGCCGGTGCTTTGGACTTGTCGATGATCCCGAGGTCCACGAGCTGCCCGACCAAGTCGTGCCAGCGCTCCGACGTCATCGTCCCCAACACTAGGTTTTCCGGACCGGGCGGTTGGATCAGCGGCTTCTGCGCCTCCGCGGCGGCCGCGAACGTCTCGGCGTCCATTGACTTGTTGAGTTTGCCCATCGCGTCGTTGGCGCGCTTCGCGTCGGACTGATACGCGCGCCAGCCGTCGCCGAGCGACTTCACCATCGCGCTGACCTGGTCGGGTTTGGCCTTGGCGATCTCGGAGCGCGTGATGATCACGCCGGTGTACGGGTTGTATCCCGAGTCGGCGACGAGGAACGTCTGCGGGTCGCCGCCCGACTTCTTCGCCGCCAGCGGCTCGCTGAACACGAAGCACTGCTGCGAGAAGTTCGCGTCGGCGAGGAAGTTCGCGATGCCGCCGGTGTAAGGGATGCGCTTGACCTTCGAGAGCCCGTACTTCTTCTCGAGGAACTTGCCGTAAGGCAGGCCGATCTCCAGCGCGAGCGTCCCGCCGCCGTTGAAGACGTCGGCCAGCGATTTGTACCCGCGCGACGCGTGGGTCATGATCGCCTGCGGGCAGGTCTGGTAGATCGTGAAGATCGCGACGACGTCGGCGCCGTTCGCGCGCGCGATCACGACCTCATCGGCGCTGGCGACCGCGTATTCGACCTGTCCACTGGCCACGCGCTGCCAGGTTGGCGCGCCGGCGCCGCCGGGCTTGATCTCGACGTCCAGGCCGTTCTTCGCGAACGTGCCGTCGAGCTGTGCCTGGTAGATCCCGCCGAACTCGGGCTCGGGGACCCAGTTCAGGGCGATCGTGACCTTGTCGGCCGCGCGGGCGCCGCCGACCAATCCGCAGAGCATGACGAGGATCGATGCGAGTCGAATGTGCATGAGCGTCTTTTCCCACCTCATTGTTCGGACGCGTGCCAGCGCCGCAGCGAAAGATAGCCCACAAGGTTCACCGCGCAAAGCATCAACAGTCCCAGCAGCGAGGCCGCGAGGATCGCGGCGAAGACGCGGTCGGTCCGGCCGTAGCGGGCGCTGGTGGCGATGACCACGCCCAGCCCGGCGTTGCCGCTCAATTCGGTCGCGACGAACTCACCGACGATCGCGCCGATCACGCTCAGCCCGGCCGCGATGCGCAGGCCGGTGATGATGTTCGGCAGTGCCCAGGGAAGCCTGAGCTTCCACAAGCGTGAGAGCGGACCGGCGCCGTACAGCTTGAACAGGTCGCGCAGCGCCGGGTCGGTCGAGAGCAGCCCGGCCAGCGTGTTCGCAATCACGGGGAAGACCGAGACGATGAACGCGCAGATCGCGACGCTTTGCAACCCTGCTTCGAACCAGATGACGAGCATCGGCGCGATCGCGACGACGGGGACGGTCTGGAAGAAGACCGTGTACGGGTAGAACGCGTTGCGGATCAGGCGCGTCGATGACAGCCCGATGGCGACGGCCACGCCGGCCAGCGCGCTCGCGCCGAACCCGATGAGCGCCGCGGCGGCCGTCTTACACGTGGAGGCGAGCAGGTCGCCCGGCGCTTCGCGGACCGCGCTGAACACGCGCGACGGGGTCGGCACGATGAACGGCTTCACGTCGCGCACGCGTAGCCACACCTCGGCCGCGAGCGTCAACACGACGAATACGAACACTGGCGGCAGGACCGCGCCCAGCCAACTCCACCGGTTCGATCGCGCACGAGGCATCAGCACGCGCCTCCGCGCTGAAGCGCTTGAAACAGCAGCCCCGTTTGGCGAGCGAATGCGGGATCGGCCCGCAACGCCATCGTCCGCTCGGCCGGCAGGTCGAGCATGTGATCGAGTACGATCCGCGCCGGCCGTCGCGAGAACACGATCGCGCGATCAGCGAGGAACGTGGCCTCGCCGATCGAGTGGGTCACGAAGATCACCGTCATCCCGCGCTCGCGCCAGAGCCGGCGGAGCTGGTCGTCGAGTTGCTGCCGCGTGATCTCGTCGAGCGCGGCGAAGGGTTCGTCGAGGAGCAGCAGCTTCGGATCGGTGACTAGCGCGCGGGCGAGCGACACGCGCATGCGCATCCCGCCGGAGAGCTGTGCGGGGTAGCGTTCGATGGCGTCGGACAAGCCGACTTGATTGAGCGCATCGCGAGCAGCGCGTTCGCGATCCGCGCGCGCGGCGCCTGCGAGTTCCAGCGGGAGCGAGACGTTTTTGAGGACCGTGCGCCAGGGGAGTAGGTGCGCGTCTTGAAACACGTAGGCGGTGCGAACCCGTGGTGTCGGAGCGTAATAACCCGGCCCTGAAGGGCCGGCTTCGGAGGTACGCTGAGGGGTCGGTTGCTGAATGCGCAGTTCTCCCGCGTTCGCACGATCGAGTCCGGCGATCACGCGCAGGAGCGTCGATTTCCCGCACCCGCTGGGGCCGATGATCGCGAGGAACTGTCCGGCGGGAACGTCCAGGTCCAGCGACTCGATCGCGACGACGCCGGTGGATTCGAAGCGCCGCGCGATGCCACGAAGCTCAAGCGAAACGCCCGCTTGTGGTTGGCTCGCGACGGTGGTCATGCCTTACACCACCGTCGCCACATCTCGCGATAAGCGGTCTCAAGCTTCCGCGCGAAGGTGTCACGTTGAAGCAGCGGGCTGACGCGCAGCCGATCGCGCAGCCCACGCCGGAGCGACGTCAGTCGCGCCGCGTCGTTCGCCAGTGCGACGGCTTTCTCGACGTACTCGGCCTCGCCGTTCGCGATCAGCTCCTCCAGCCCGACGTTCGACAGGATGCTCACGCCGACGCGCGACACGTGCGTGCGACCCGCGAGCGTGACCCACGGGACGCCGGCCCAGAGGACTTCGCACGTCGTCGTCGTGCCATGATAGGGGAACGAGTCCAGCGCGACGTCGGCGTCCTGAATGACTTGGTGACGTTTCGCGTATTCGGTCCAGCCGACGATTGTTAGCCGCTCGGGCTCGATACTGTGACGTTTGA
>Ga0081539_10005240_pt1 | contig 13384 bp, 6 predicted proteins | sample TabmetS4T2R2_FD_71023 | JGI IMG/M metagenome (GOLD analysis project Ga0081539, IMG submission 71023) | Tabebuia heterophylla rhizosphere microbial communities from the University of Puerto Rico - S4T2R2 | ecosystem: Host-associated > Plants > Roots > Rhizosphere ...
AGTCGGCGCTCATCAAAATCCTCGAATACCTCGCGGATATTCACAAAGCTTATGCGGGGATCCGCCTGATCCTCTCGGGCCGGTATAACCTCAGTGAACGCATCCCGGAGTTCAAAGAGCTTTATAATACCCAGACCGAGTATCTCGAGCTCGGCCGGTTCACTCGCGAAGAGGCGATCGGTTACCTGACCCAAAAACGCCATCTCGCCGACCGCAGCCTGCTGGCCGCCATTTACGAGCGCGCGGATCAGGGCAACCCGTTCAAGCTGGCTCTCTTTGCCGATATGGTCTCTTCGAAAGAAGCGGCGGGCGAACGGGTGAGCTCGCAGGAGGTGCTCGATTTTCCTGATGCCGATTTCGCCTATCTGATCGAGCGGATCGTCGAGCGCGTTGCCGAACCCGAAGTGCGCTGGGTGTTGCGCTATGGCGCCGTCTCGCGCCGGTTGACGTGTGAATTCTTCGAGAGCGTGATGTTGCCGCATCTCAAGAGCGAGATCGTCCAATCGAAGCTCGATCGCCCCGCCGAGAACTGGCCCGAGGAGGCGCGCACCTACGAGGGCCGCCTGATCTGGCCCAACCAGTCGCTCGAAGAAGAGCGGCTCGCCGTCGTCGAAATATGGCGGCGCTTGCGCCATTACGCCAGCGGCTACGGCTGGATCAATCACGAACTGCTGTCCGACAGTTTCATCTTTCATCCCGACGTCCGCACCCCGATGCGCCGGTTGCTGCGCCGGCAGGAGATCTTTCGCCCGCTGCAAGAGAGCGCGGTCAACCACTTCAAGGCGCGCGCGAGCGAGGATCGCAGCCAATGGGCGCTGTGGGCGAGCGAAGTTGTCTATCACCTCTCGCAGTTTGATCTCAAGGGTGCCGTTCAGTATTGGGAAGAGAAACTCGATGCGCCCGAATCCCAGTTCGATCCGGCGGCGCGCAAACAACTCGCGAAAGAGGTAATCAAACCGGATTATGCGGAAGAGGCCATGTTCTCTCCGCATGTCGAGGCTCAAGCTCTGATGACCGTCGCGCGGGCTTGCGTGGCGCTGGCCTGGGACGAGAGGCGCAAATCCGACGAATGGAATGAGGCAAAGCGGCACCTGGACCTGCTCAGAGAGCGTCATCCGGACCGGGTTTCAGAACAGGAATCACTGTTGTCGCAGATTGCCGATCATCTGCTCAGCCGTCGCGACGCCGAAGCGGTTCCGCCAATCGAAAAGCTCCTGCGCGAAGAGATCGGCGAAGATTTGCGACTGAGCCTGGAGCTGCAATTGGCTGAACTGATGGCCTTGCTGAAACGCCCCGGCGCCGCCGCGCATTATCTCTGCGCTCTCGATCAGATCAGAGATCAGCCGTCGAGCTTCGCGTCAGAATCTGCCGTTCGCTTGAAACTCGCCGCTTACTATGCCGTCAATGAGCATTTCGCCGACGCTGAGCGCGAATATTTGACCGTGCTGGAGTCTGAACTGAGCGAGGACGAAGAGCGCACCGCGCTCTTCCGACTGGCAGTTCTCAACTTCGATTCTGAGCAATTCGAGAAGGCCGAAGAGTATGCGAGCCGCGCGCTCGGTCTTCGCGCGTCGCACGCCGCGTCGCGCTTCCGGCATTGCCATCTGGTCGCGCGGACCGAGCTGGCCTCTTGCGATCCGGATCAGGCGCTCCGCCGCATTCAATCCGTCGAGCCGCCGGCGGACGATTCCGAGCTGGTGGCAATGGGGTGCGAGCTGCGCGGCGAGATCCACGGCCAGTTGATGAATTTCGAGCAAGCCGCTTCGCAACTCGAAGAGGCCAAGGGGATCTGGGACCAGGTGGGCAATGATGCGGCTCAGGATCGTTGCCGTTTGAAGATGGCCGAGATTCAACTATACGGCGTCGGCAATCTTAAGGAGACCAATGAATGTCTGATGGCCTGGCGGCTCTTGAGTAGGCACGAGCCATCCGAAACCGAATTACGTCTTGAACTGCTTGGCCGGACACTTCCGGCGAGCACTGTGGATCGTACTAACCAGTATGGGCACTGGAAGGATTTGCTCTCACTCGATTGGGTTAAAAACTCGCCGCGATTCAAGGCTCTCACGCTCGCGACCAGACTGGCATTTGGATTGGCCACAAGTCTGGATCTCACAGAGCTACTCGAATCTCTACAGCAAATCGAGCCGGAGGCGGCCAGGCTGGCAGTGCTCGAACCTTTTCGCTTCTGGCGTGCCAGACGGATGTGGTTCGAACCTGCCGCTCCTCCGCTCGAAGTAGCCGCCGCGACCAGGGATAGCTTCCTTGAACTTCTCGAACGGGTGGCGCCAAGCCCCGAGGGCGAACCAGGACGCGGCTTCGTCAGACAGGTATTGCTGGCTTCGGATGTCTATCGGTGGCTCGATAAGCCATCACCGGCGGAGAAGCTGTTGGAACGGGCCGAAACTAAAGCGCGTGACGATTCGAATCGAGTTGCCCTCCGCGCTCTGCACTGCGCACGCGATCGCTGGGAGCAGCGTGGACGGACGAACAAGATCATACTCCGGTTGCCGGTTGCCGTCGGCGATCAATTCCCAATGCTCGAATCGATCATCCTCCTGGAACACGCCGAGCGCCTTTTCAGAGGCGGTGAACTATCGGATGCTGAGGGTCATCTGGCCATCGCCGAGAAGCTCCTTGATAAAAATACTCCGACGCAATGGAGCGCACGAGCGGAGGAATTGAAAGGCCGTTTGATCTTTGGCAAGGGGAATAGCGACATTGCTTTGCAATATCTCGTTCAAGCTCGTGAAACCTATCTGCGTCTGGACGATATTGCCGGCACTCATCGAGCGAGTGCGTTAATCGCCGAAATCAGGAATCAATCGGACGGTCAGAGAGTTTTCGATCCATCTCTGAAGAGCATTGGTGAAAGCCTTCATCCGGACGAGATGATTGAGCCGCCGGCCTACTTGATCGAGTTCGAAAGCATCTCTGAAGACCAGCTGTACCTGCGGTCCAATCTCTTGCAACCGATACCATTGGCGCCGCTGCGCGGGCCGATTCAACAGTGGGAAGAGGTCCATTTTGAGGATCCCCGGTTTCTGCAATCGGATAACATCGCTCGCGAAATGGGCGAGATCCTGCTCTCGGCCGAGGATCTGGCATCGATTACGCAGCGTGAAGATTACCGGGCGGCCGATCTGCAATTGAGCATTCCGCCGGGTCGCACCTCAGCACTCCCATGGGAATTGGCGTCGATCCAATCATCTGACGGTGATGCTCAACCCCTGACGAATTTCTTCTGCTCGGTCTCGCGCACGACGAGGCAAACATCACCTACGCGCGAGACGGTGAAATGGACGCAGACGGCTCTGAAGCGGCTGGTCGCACCGGAGATTGTCATTGATGGCATCTACGGCCCCATCACCCACGCCGCCGTCGGCCAATTTCAGCGGCAATTCGGTCTTGGTAGCGCTGATGGGCGACTCGACCGCGTGACTATCTTCAAGATCAGAGAAGCGCTCGGCGGGAGTATGTCAGGTCAGCCGATCCGGGCCATCATCATACAATCGAGAGCAGGATTCGCAATCAAAGGAGAGCGCGGTTACTCGGGAGGTGCGTTGGATCTGTCAAGAATCTATCGACAGCACGGTTGCGAGGCTCTGATGCTGGACAACGTAAGACCGGAATATCTGGCCGATCTGCTGATTGAAAGAAGGCCGCAGGTTTTGCATTTCGTCGGAATGATGGATGAATCAACTCGCAGCGGCGAAATCACGCTCAACCTCGGCGAGGAGTTAAGACCCGGCCTGTACTCTGCTAAATCCCTCAATAGCTTGCTCAAAAGGTTGCCCGACGACCTGATGAGACCGCTGGTCATGATCGATGTCATCCGCCCACATGGGCTCGCCGAGACTGCGCGACAGCTCAGATTGCGCAATCAGTTCGCCACGCAGCTTTTTCATTCCGAGAATACGGGAGGAGTCATCGGCATGGGGCTCGGCCTGCCATATGATCAAGAAGGAATTTTAAATCGATTGGTCTTTGAATTGGCGCAAGGTAAGGGATTGGGGGAGGCTGTCGGCAATGTTCGCGGAATGCACCTCAGTGGACAGGGCCGCTCACTGCGTTTCCTGGATGAAGAGATCGCTACGCAAGGAATGGCGCTCTTCACGCTCGATCCGGCCCTTTCGCTTATTCGATAGATCAACCAGGGAGGGCTCATGAGTCAGGAGATCGCCGAACGAAAGATCATCGAACTCAAACGAAAGCTCGCCAATCTCGATCTTGAGTTCACGTACTGGCTCGACCGGAGCGAGAAGGGAAGGCGTTTCGAAAAGCACCAGTCGCAGATCAGCGCCATCACGACCATCCTCGGGAAATTGCACGAAGGCGCGCAAAAGCGCATTAAATCGGCGGCCACGACGGAAGAGAAACTTGCGGTCGGACGCCGGGCGGAGCGGATGACCCTGGCGACGCATCGCATCTGGGAGTTTTTCCGCAGCAAATTCGCTCAACGCAAAGAGGCGCGATTGCGGTCTTATCTGGCCGCCGCCGACGAATTCGCCTGGACCTGCTACAAACCTGTCCGCGACCTTGCCGCCGCCAACCATCCCACAGGTTTTCGCAAGGAACCACCGTTGGTCTTCTTCAATGGCGGATTGAGCCCTTTCTCGATCTCGCGCGACCGCGCTTTCGAAGGCGAGCCCGTGCCGAATGAACTGCTTTCAGGGCCGGAATTCAGCAAGGTTCTGAGTTCACTGCCGGTCCCGGTGATCGGCGTGCCCTGGCATCAGGTCTCTCACCTGCCCGATGCGCTGGTGATTGGGCACGAAGTGGGCCACATCGTCGAAAATGATTTCAATCTGACTCCGGAACTGAAACGGCGTTTACAGGATGCCCTGGACGCGGGCGGCATTGACGGATCGCATCACGATGCGTGGCGGGAATGGCTCAGCGAGATCTTCGCCGATCTTTACGGCTGCCTGGCGGCCGGTCCGGCCTTCGCCGGCTCGCTCATGGATTTCCTGGCGCGCGACCCGCAGGAGGTGGCCCAGGAGAAACCGGTCGGTGGTAATTATGGAAAATACCCGGCCACCCAGTTGCGGATGCTGATCAATTTCGCGGTATTGCGCGAGATCGATTTCAAAGAGGAGGCGCAAGAGCTGGAACAGGACTGGCGCGCTTACTATCCTTCGCACCAACTGACCGCGTTCGAGCCGGATGTCGAAAAGGTCGTCCCCGCTCTGCTCGATGCAACATCTCCGCAACTCAATCAGAGTTCGCTCAAACAAATCTTCCGCTTCTCGCGCGATCAGCAGAAAGAGGCTGAACAGACTGTCGGCCAGATCACCATCAACCGCAGCCTGGCCAATAGCACCGACGATTTCCGCGTGCTTTTCGCCGCCGCACGGCTGGCCTACGTCAAAGACTCGGCCGCTTTCGTTCAACGCGAATACGATAAAATGATTCTCAAAAGAATCGGCGAGGTGATCAAGCCCGGGACGCGGTCCGGCGAGAAATCATTGACCGCTCAGCAACAGAACAGTCTCAAGGATCAACATGCGACGATGGGCGAGGAGATCTTTGAACAATTATGGCCGGCGGTCGGCGGTTCGCATCAACCCACGAATTTATAACCAAGGCCGTGGACCGTGAGGAAATATTGGGGGTAACGCGGGTTAGCTTCCAGTTTCTGGCGCAGCAATCCGACGTGAACGTCCACAGTGCGGGTGACCGGCATAGCATCATAACCCCACACCTCGTCCAACAACTCATCGCGTGAGACGGTCGCTTCGCGGTGCTCAATGAAATGGCGGAGCAACTGATATTCGCGGGCGGTCAAATCGACGGGTTGGCCGGCTCGCGTCACCTCCGCGCGTCGAAAATCGACGCGCACATTGCCGAAGACGTAGACATCGGCGATCGTCGGCTTTCCCTCGGGCGCGCGCCGCAGGATCGCTTCCATCCGGGCGAGCAGTTCGCCCATATCAAAAGGTTTGGTCAGGTAATCATCCGCGCCGAGTTTGAGGCCGAGAATCTTGTCCACGACCTGGCCGCGCGCGGTGAGCATGATGGCAGGAGTTTGAATGCTCTGCTGGCGGAGGTCGCGCAACAGGTCGAATCCGTTTTTGAGCGGCAGCATGACGTCGAGAATCAGGAGGTCGAACGCTTCTTCCCGGGCGCGCCTGAATCCCTCCTCGCCGTCGATCGCCGCTTCAACCAGATAATTTTCATTGCGCAGCAGATCGCTGATCGTGAGTACGAGGCCAGGTTCATCTTCGACTAATAGAATTCGCTTGCTCATAAGACTCAATATTAACGGTCGATACCTCATCGCCGCAGTGCTGCGTCTCTGCCGGCACAGGAATGATGATGGTGAAAGAGGTTCCCGCGCCATGCTTGCTCTTCACTTCGATCTTGCCTCGATGCGCGGAGATGATGTTTTTGACCAGACTGAGGCCCAGGCCGTTACCGTGAATTTGCGCGGCCCTCGCCGCGCCGCAGCGATAGAACGGTTCAAAGATCTGCGACACCTCCCCATCCGGAATTCCGATGCCGCGATCGGTGACGGTGATCCGCACCGATCGGCCGTCGGAGCCTTCGATGACACTCGCTCGCAGCCCGATCCACGTGCTGGCGCCGCTGTACTTCATCGCATTGTTGAGCAGGTTGTGGATCGCCCGCGCGAGAGCCGCCGCATCGGCCAAGACCAGCGGCAGCTGAGGCGTGATCTCGCTTTCGATCTGGAATCCGCCCTCAGCCAACAGCGGTTGTGATGACGACAGAACGTCATCCAGAATTTGATTGACGCTGACCGGCTGCAGGTTATATTGCAACCGCCCCGAATTGATCCCCGCAAATTCCAACATCTGCTCGACCATCTCTTTCAGACGCCAGGTCTCTTTGCGAATCAAGACCCCATAGTTGACGACCTGCTCCGGAGATTTAACGATGCCTTTATCGAGGTTGTAGGCGGCCGATTCGATGACCGCCAGCGGGGTGCGCAATTCGTGTGAGACGCCGGCGACAAAATCCATCTGCTGCTCGGCGAGCCGGCGTGCGCGGCGCGCCGATGCGATCAGCAGTGCGACGCTCGCACCGAGCAGCGCCAGAATGCTGAAGCTGATCAGCAGATTGCGCCGGCGCGCGCTCGACACTGCGGCCTCCAGCGATCCGGCACGATGACGAATGTATACTTGCCAGAGGGATCGACGATCGCCTTCGGCGAATCCCCTCGGCCCAAAAAACGCCGCTGCCGAGCCGGGTTTCCGCTTGATCCTGTTAATGTCACCGGTGAACAAATGTCGCGCCCGGCCGCGCAACATGTCGCGCATCTCTTCCAGACGCAAGCTAAAGAGATCGGCGCTGGCGTCGGCATTCAACGTGACCGGTACGGCAGCCTCTGCGCCAGTCGTTGGTTGTGCCGTCGGGCCAGCCACTGAGCCAACCATTGGTCCTGCTATTAGCCTTGCCATCAACCCTGATTGATAGACGACGCGTTGTTGATCTTTGCGGGTGACGATGGTGATGTCATAGCTATTCCCCTCGCCGGTGGCGAAGTGGCGCTTGACCAGCGCGGGCAACAGCTCTTGTTGAATGTAAGGCAAGTCGAGTTCGATAATCGCGAACCCCGCAAGACGAGGAGGAACGAAGTTAATACCGTCTTTGATCTGTCCGGGTTCGAGCATGGGCAAGACCAGCGCCGGCACATCTTCATTGAACGGCTGCGACAGGCGGACGGGGGGAGTGGGTGGAATGGGCGGTTGGCCTCCACCTTGGACAGGAGGAACGAAGACATGCGGGGCGCGCGCTTGTTCTTCGAGGAGGCGACGGAGCGTCGTCATCGATGGCGGCCACTCGCTGTTTTCGAACGTCCTGGACTCTCGATTCAATTGCTGCAGATGGATCTCGCCCCGCTCATCGACTGCTGCCGCAAAGACCCCTTTGACCAGGTTTGGATAAGAAGAAGATTTATTCCAACGGTCGTAACTCGCCGCATAAACGCTCAGGCGATCTTCACCCTCGGTCTCCGGACTAGGCATGAAGGCGATGTAAAGATGTGTAATCTCCTGGTCGAAATCCTGACTAAAGCGTGCTGCCAACGAACGCAGATGCGTCTGCATCTGTTCGCGTTCGCCCTCGCTCAACTGGCCCAGCCAGTAATATTGCAGGGCCGCCAAGAGCGGCAGGAGCAGCAACATCGCCGCCGTCACGATGAATTGACTGCTTGAGATCAGCTTCAATGCTGGACGCCGGAATTTCATCGCCCGGATTATAGCGCGGATCTGCGCGGCCTCTCGCGACATTGACGATTGCGGACACAGAATTTACATACTTTACACTTAGTGTACCTAGGATCATCGAAGCGCCCTCACCCCGCTCGCCGCGAATTTACATCCTTTACAAACTCTTTTCTCCAACTTTAACAACACGCCTCTCGGATCTGCCAAGATCACGCCCGTGAATGCAGGTGCATTCGCGATCTCGGTAAAGAGATTGAGTGAAGTTTTCAGTTTTCGGTCTTCAGCTTCATCTGAAGACTGAAGACTGAAAACTGAAGACTGAAAACTGTTTTTTCCGAGGAGTAATACCGAACATGAAATTACAAGGAAGATTGGCGCAGACCACCGTCCTGCTGGTCTGCCTGCTGGTGGGGAGCGCAACCATGGCAGTGGCACAGCGCGGTCCGGAACCTGACCCGATCCAGTTCTTGAAGCATGCACTGAATGAAGCCGGCGCCCCGGCGCTCAGTTCAGATCAAGAGACACAAATTAAGACACTGATCACAAACCTTCGTTCATCGCTGCCGGACGGCCCGGATGACGCATTGAAAGCCGCCCATGAGGCTTTCGACGCTGCGGTGCTGGCCGGCGATCTGGCCACGGCGCAGGCCCAGGCGACGATCATCGCCAATCGGACGTCGGCCCTCGCCACCAGCCGGTTGCAGGCTTCGGCCAAATTCGATATCGACGTCCTGGCCGTCCTCAAGAGCGGAGGACAACTGGATGCGCTGAAACAAAAATTCGGCGACAGATTGGTCGGATTGCTCGGCGCTCTGGCCGGTCCTCACCTGATCTTTGGAGGCCCCGGATTCGCACGCACGGGAGGACCCGGATTTGGCCCGATGGGACCACCGCCGGGAGGGCGCTTCAACCAGAAATGACATGAAGTTGTCAGAGTCCGGTCAAGTCCGGATTAATTCCGCCGTATCGTTCGCGCCACTGCCCTGAAACATTAAAATTGGCGCCGGGAAAATCCGAAACCATGTTTCCGGGCAGAGCGTAAGACGTGCAAAATGGGACGAAAATTGTGAAAGAACCGTGGTTTTTTGCGATTTTTTGTCCCATCTTGCCCCCTCGACGTGTATCCGCTCAGGTCAACTTAATGCCGAGGCCAGTTAAAAAAAGTTGACTTTTTCCATTATTATTTCTATCCTGAAGATGTAAAAACAGTTATAGGCTGTCTCTCCGAGCCTGCACACTGTTTCGGGGTTCGGATTCCTAGCCTATACATCTCCCAGTACTTCTGAAAATCCTAGTTTGGGTGGCGTGGCGTGTTATAAGCGTTCTCTGCTGTGGGGTCGGAGCGCGCGAAATCACCGCACTTGAGCGTCATTCGTCCATAAAAATAGGGCCGGTTGCTCTTGATAGGGGTGTATCGTGATGATCAGTCCAGCATCTTTACCGATTCAAGCAGTGATTGTGGAAGCGCATGAGAGGACAACTTTACGGAGTAGATCCTTTGGTCACTCTCGCCTCGAACTATCGGCGCTTCCGGTGATTCAAATCTCCAAGGCCGGCAATGCCGGCGCCGGAAAACCTCAAGAGGAACTTCACGACAGGACGTCGGAGAATCCTTCTCAGCAACAAAAGAGTGCCGGTCAAGAATCTCCGGCCGATCCCACAGGAGACCAGGGTGGGGCCTCCGCGCAGCAAGCGAGCCAGCAAGAGAAGAGGTCGTTCTGGCAGCGAGTCTTCAATCTTCCCCCGCTTCGAAAGCGCATCGAAAAAGCGTTGGCCGAAGACTGGAAATTTACCGATGTTCGACCGCGCCACATCGAATGGTTGCTCTCGGAGGATGGAGAGGATGCACGGCAATTCTTCCTCGACAGCGTCAATGCGCGCCAGTACCGCCGGCTTTATAAAGAATATGGATGCGGTTTTGAAGATCGCAACGGAAAGATCGTTGACGACTCTTTCGATACCATTGCCGAGTATGGCCCGGAGCTGATCGAGAATTATCACATCTTGATCGACAATCGAGAGATCATCAAGCGCTACTTCGCCGGGGTCTTTCGAGATGGAAGGATCGGAACCCAGTCGTTGATCAGAATCAGCAGCTCCGTCTGGTTCAGCCCCTTTGAGGCTCCCAAATTTAAGATGTCCGCTTACATCTTGCACAATAAATTCCAGGTCCCCAACCATGTCATTGGCCCGATGCTGGCGAGCGTCGGCGACTCTTCATGGCTGAGGCAGGTGCTCGCGCGCCGCACCGCGCCGCAAGAGTTTCAACAGCTGCTCAATCGGATTGCCGCGCCATCGAGTGAGGGATCGGGCAACGCTTATGCCCCCGCCTTGCAACTTTTGGTTCTCGGTGAGGAACAGAAGATCCCCTTCAAATCGCTCGACACTTTTGTTGACGATCTCAAACTGAAGCCGAAGGATTTCGGACCATTTAGCGCGATCGTCTATAACCTTGCGCCATACCGGCTCGCGGGTGAGATTAGATGTCCGACCTTCGCGGTGTTTCTGCGGCGGATCCTCGATGAATTCGGCGGCGAGATCAATCAGGAGTCGGCCCGGTTGTTCGTCCTCTCTTTCAGAGATTTCAAGGATAACGGAGAGCTGCTCCAGTCGTTGCTGTCTCCTCAGTATCGCGAGACCAAAGCATTCCTGAGAAGCATTGGAACGCCGGTTCCTTCGACCGTCTGGAATATGGAGCGCATCGCGGTCCTCACGCAGACGCTGACGCCGGAGAAACGTGCGAAGATTTCGCAGTTGGTCCGCGAACTGGCCGAAGAGGTCAAAGTGGCCGATGTCATGTTTCTCTCCGATATCTCGGACAACGAAGAGGAATGTAAACTGCTGCTCAACCGCAAAGCCCTGCTCGCGGCCGTCAAAGAGATCAAAATCGATCGGATCGTCGAACGCGGGCATAACGACCTCGTCAAAGAGCTGGAACAAGAGATCGATCGCGCCAATCGAAATGGCCTCTTCCGCACCGTCCGGCGGCTCATGACCCTGGTGAAAGAAGAGAAACGCGCCTACACCGAGCGGGTCGATCCGAATAAATTGTCCAATCTCCAGCTCAGTCGCCTCCTCATCTTCCATCGTTCGCTCGATATGCCCGGATTCCTCGATACCCTGGGATGGAACGTCTCGATGGATCTGCAGAATGAACGCAGCGAGGGCGGAGGATACCTGGGCTACGACAAAGATATGGCAATGGTCACGATGATTGCCGGACAGCCCGGAGACAACAGGCAGTATCGACCGGTCAACCTCGCGCGCGCGCCCGCCTCGCTGGCGCTCTTTCACAATCACGCGTTCAAAGATACTTTAGCCCAGCGCTATCTCGGATTTTTGGGCCATCTCTTCCCTTCAAGGAAAGATAAGGATAGCTATGCCGGACCCAGCGGATGGGTGGGAGCCAAGAAAGGCGATATCACCGCCGCCGCCGAGTCCGACCTACCTTCATTCATCATCACCAAGATCGGACACGCGCAGAACGCCGACGGAAGCCGGGACAAGAAAAATCTTCTGGTCAACCTCGATTGGGTCGTCGTCGATCCGCAGACGGGTGAGGCGCTGCGATCGGACAGAGGGGTCTTCACTGTCCCCTTTTATGGAGACGCGGAACTCGGCAAGCTCAAGTGGCCGTCGAAGAGAGAACAGAAGCGGCAAGACCGAGAGAAGAGAGAAAAATGTCCGCCGATGATGAAGCAGGCCGCTGATGCTTCAGTCGGCCGCTAATTAGATAGTCATGCGGAAGCGAACGGACGATTTGAAAGTCCCTCGATTCTTGTCCCATATCAGCCGCCGTCTGAGATTATTGTCTTGGTCGGCGGCTTTGCTCTGTGGCGATGCGCACCGCTTACTGACCCGACTGAACGATTACAGTGTAAGCGTTCACCTGGGGTCGGCCAGACATTTTTGAACCGGTGGACATTGCTACGCCACCCGGCTAATCTGCGGTCGTGCTGACGCTCGACCAAATCGGAATCTCTGAGGCTGACTGGAACCAGATGCCAGCCGCCGGCCGCGTCGCCATCATGTTTCTCCTCAAACAGAATCAGCTTCTAGAGAGCCGCAACTACACCTATCACCTCGAGGTCGAGGGGCTGAAAACTGAACTGGCACGCCTCAAACAACTGGAACTGGAAGTCGCCGAACTACGCGAACGATTAGGAAAGAATTCTCAGAACTCATCCAAACCGCCCTCATCCGATCCGCCCTCGGTCTCGCACCCCAATCACCGTCAACCAAGCGGACGCAAGCGTGGCGGCCAACCAGGTCATCATGGAAAGGCCAGGAAACTCTTGCCGCCGGAAGACGTCGATCGAGTGATCGCACTGCGTCCGTCCGCTTGCGGCAGGTGCGGGCACCTCTTACTAGGGGAGGATCCCAATCCGGTGCGCCATCAGGTCAGCGAGATTCCGCCGGTCAAGGCCGAAGTTACTGAATACCAACAGCATCGGTTAAATTGTCCGGCCTGTGGAGAGACAACCGCCGCGCCATGGCCTGCTGAAATGCCGAGGAGAAGTTTCGGCCCCCGAGCACAGGCGATCGTGAGTTATCTGACCGGCAGGCTGGCCTTGAGCCATCGCGATGTGGTCGAGGGAATGGAGGCTTTACATGGCTTGAGTCTGGGACTGGGCAGCGTGGCGGCAATTCAGCAGCAGGTCTCCCAAGCCTTGGAGCAGCCGGTCGAGACGGCCCGGCAATACGTCCATCAGCAACCGGTCAATTACCTCGATGAGACCGGATGGCCGGAAGGTGACAAAGATTATTGGATGTGGATCGGAGTTACTCCACAGGTGAGCGTCTTCCGCATCCAGAGAGGGCGCGGGCAGGCGGAGGCCAGAAAGATGATCGGGAAAGGATTCGCCGGGATCGTGATCACCGATCGTTATGCGGCGTATCATTGGGTGGATGGGCACCGGCGGCAGATGTGTTGGGCGCACTTAAAGCGCGACTTTCTGGCAATCAAGGAGCGTGGCGGAGTCTCAGCTGAGATCGGCGAGGGGTTGCTGGAACAGGTCAAGGAACTCTTTCAAGCCTGGCACGAGCTGAAAGCCGGGAATCTGAGCTGGGAAGCGTTCCAGCAAGCGATGCAGCCAGTGTGTGCGCGGGTCAAGGAACTGGTGGAGAAAGGCGCGGCCTGTGATCAAGAGAAGACGCGGCGGACGTGCGGAAACCTGCTCAAGCACGAGGTCTCA
>Ga0081539_10005241_pt1 | contig 13382 bp, 17 predicted proteins | sample TabmetS4T2R2_FD_71023 | JGI IMG/M metagenome (GOLD analysis project Ga0081539, IMG submission 71023) | Tabebuia heterophylla rhizosphere microbial communities from the University of Puerto Rico - S4T2R2 | ecosystem: Host-associated > Plants > Roots > Rhizosphere ...
AAATACTCATCCAGGAGCCATCCGCAATCGCGCTGCGGCTCAGTTTGCAGTTCAACGACCGAGAACTAGCAACTGGTACCGGGTTCATCACTAGGGCGACAGCTGGTCCACTGCTTATTACGGCGCGACACAATCTCACTGGTCGACGCCAAGACACCGGTGCTTGCATTTCACGTAACGGCGGCATCCCAAATCAGGTCGTCATTCGCCACAACAGCGCCTCCCTCGGAAAGTATGTTGAACACATTGAGCCACTCTATGACGATGATGAGCCGTTGTGGTTCGAACACCCTACGTTGGGTCCAAGCGCGGATTTTGTCGCACTTCCAATTACACAACTCGACGGGGTTGATCTGAATGTGACAGTGTTCCCTTTCATGCCCCCGCAGTTCCACCTTATTCCAGGTGATCCCGTGAATGTAGTGGGTTACCCGTTTGGTTATACAGGGGCCGGAGACTTCGCTATCTGGACTACTGGGTTTGTAGCTACGGAGATTGAGCTCAACTACGCTGAATTGCCCCAGTTTCTCATCGACGCCCGAACGCGAGAAGGCCAATCAGGTGCCCCAGTTTTTGCGTATCGCTTCGGCTGGGTTCGGAAGAGGGATGGTCATCCATTCTTATTGTGGACACCTGCATACGATTTTCTCGGAATATACAGCGGTCGTGTTAACGACCAGTCCGACATCGGTATCGTCTGGAAGACGAAGGCCCTTGCTGAGCTCGTAAATTCAGTCGCATCCGCTCCGGTATTCCAGGGACACAATGCTTGATTCATTTCAGCGCTAGGCGGCTAAAAGTTCATCGAGGCTGCGGACTGGAAGGGTTTTGGATGGATCAGCGATCCAATCATCGAGAAAGCGCTTTCCGTAGGCCCGGCCGTCGGTGAGGTGACCTGAATAGTCGGATACCCGAACCCAGCGGGTTCCATTCTGAAGCACCAGTTGGAGCCCATGTTCCGGCTCCCAATCGCAGTTTGCCTCAATATCAATGTACGGCACTCCTCGCTCATCGCGATTGACCGACACTGAGCGAGGTTGCACATGCTTCCAAATGTCCGCCGGGTCCGGAATGTTTACAATCTCGTCAGGGTCAACACGTGCCCGAATGTCTTGATAGTACTGCCACAAATGAGGAACGATTTCATCGCTGCGGGTCTGGGGCAACGACAAAAAACGGCCCAACACATCCGACTCGTCTTCGCTGAGAATGTGCTCGTCGGTTTCGCCTTCGGGAAAAATCTGGATCGTTACCGAAGCTCCGGCGAACAAGGGCACGCAGATGGGTTCGGATTCCCAGCATGGATCCATCCATGTGAAAGGACCAAACTGTGTCGGACTGCTCATCTGTCTCCGGTATCCGGCGAACTGTAGACTATACAAGATAATTTAGGGGGCACGGTACCTTAGAGCCAAAGCGCTCATCGTTTGGTCTCTTGCTTGCGAAGATCGCTGATCAAATTGTTCCAGTAGCGCACCGCCTGAATGTGCTCCTCTCGCGTCAGGGCGACCTTGTTCGCAGGGTCAGCAGGACTGCCTCCCAAAATTACGGGTTTGATCTCAAAAATCTCCTTGCCCGCCAAATCGGACGGTCGGCTCTTTTCAGAAAAGCGATCCATCGGTGTCTCGCATCCGTTGTAGAAGCTCGTTGAAGCTGTCGGCTACCCGATAAGCATCCTTCAGGCTCATGCCGATGAACGGCACCTGGACTATCGCATAGGGGGTCGTCCTCGTGTCGAAAGCAAAGCCCTCGCCTCCGCCGGTTGATCCGAACATGATCAAGCCGGGCGCGTACTTTGCGACCTCATACGCCGCATTGAATGGTGCGAGTTCCGTTGCCTTCCAGAGGATCAGATAATGCTCCCCGATAAAGCCTTCCCCGCCATCCTGCTCGCGAAGGAAGGTCGTGTAGTCCACAGGCAATGCACTGCCGAGCGCGATTTCGGCGGAGCGCACATCAGATTCCGAGGCTGAAGGCGACACGTTGAAGTCACCAAGCAGGTCATCTAGCCGATCAACCATTTTATTGCCTCTGACTCTGAGGGGATGCCCCGCCCGTAAACACCGCCAACTGATCCGCAAACGCCCGCTGGAACGCCGGCCGCGCCTCCCCCCGTGCGATATAGGCGCAGAGGTTCGGATACTCCTCCAGCAGTCCCGATCCCTCCAGCCTGCGCAGCACCGTCACCATCAGCAGGTCCCCCGCGCTGAATGCACCGTCGAGCCAGTCGGCATCGCCCAGCCGATCAGCAAGCTCGCCCAGCCGCACGCGCACGCGCTCATCGAGCATCACCAGGCGCTCCGCGTACCAGCTCTTGTCCTGCTCCAGGATCACGGCCATCGAGCGCTCGACGATCGGCGGCTCCACCGTGTTGAGCGCGGCAAACATCCAGGCGATCGCGCGCGCTCGCGCATCCGCATCGGCGGGCAGCAGACCCGCATGGCGCTCGGCGATATGGAGAATGATTGCCCCCGATTCGAACAGCGCGAGATCGCCTTCCTCATAGGTCGGGATCTGCCCGAACGGATGCAGCGCCCGATGCGCGGGCGCCTTCATCTCCTCGAACGAAACGAGGCGAACGTCGTAAGGCTGGCCCACTTCCTCGAGCGCCCAACGCACGCGCATGTCGCGCGCCAGCCCCCGGCCGCGATCGGGGGAATTTTCGAAGGCGGTGATGGTGGGGGTCATGGGTGGGCTCCGGGGTTACAATGCCGTCTACCAAATGCATAAATGAGCGGCAAACGAACCGGTCGCCGACGGGCAGGTTTCAGCCTAAGCTTGCCCCATGAACACCGACAGCGGCCCTTGGCGCCCGGAATTCATTGCCGCCCTGCGGCTGCTCGCACAGGTGAGCGAGGCCGTGGCGGCGCGCGGTCTCAGCCGACCCGTGCTGGTCGGCGGCGGCGCGGTCGAATTTTACACGGGCGGTACAGTGATGACGGGCGACATTGATATTACCTCGCCTGCCCAGCCCGAGCTGGAAGAGGAAATGCAACGCATCGGTTTTGTTCGCCCGTCAGGCGCCGGCAAGTCGCTGCGCGGTTGGATCCATCCCGATCTTGGTCTCGGCTTCGAGATCGTCGGTAGCAGTCCGATGGGCGGCAGCGCCGATGCCGCCCGCATCCGTCTGGTCCAGCCCATTGGCGAAAGCGCGCGTTTCCGCCTGTTGAGCATCGAAGATCTGATCGCGGATCGGATGGGCCAGTTCGCCAGCGGATCGGCGCCCGACATGCGCGCCCAGGCCCGGGCCCTCCTGCGCCTTTATCCGGACGTCGATCGTGTCTATCTTGACCGGCGTATCCGCGAAGAAACGTTGGGCGACCATGGTATCGAAGACATCGAAGGCTGAGGGCGAAGAAGTGGTCGACATGGCCGCGTTCGGCCGCGACCTGGCCCGACGTAAGGCGGCGGCCGGTCCCCTCGACGTCCCCCGCAACTCCGGCAAGCGCCGCACGGCCAGCAAGCGCGCGCTCCTGAAGGCGATCGAGGAAGCCGGCGGAAAGTGGTGAGCTGGACCCACTCGGTGCCAGTCTACCAAATGCACGAATTAGAGCGGCCAGCCGTTAATCGGAACCACACAGTCGTCATTGCGAGGAGCCCTTCGGCTGGCCGGCAGGCCGGCCGCTCAGAATAAACTGCGGCGTTCGCCGCAGCGACGCGGCAATCCAGTCAGACCCTACACAGGATTGCTTCGCTTCGCTCGCAATGACGGCAAGTGCGTCGGATAAAGAGTTCACCGCTCTACGCGCGAACTGCCGGACTTTCCGCAGGACGCGGCTCCTGTCGCAACGGCCGACCTGTCGCTGATGACCTATAATATCTCGGACCTGCCCTGGCCGATTCGCTCGCGCCGCAGCGCAAGGATCGAGACCATAGCGGCGCGCCTCGCTTCGCTTCGCCACGATGGGCGGCAACCGCATATCGTCGTGCTCCAGGAGGCGTTCTCCGACGAGGCGAAGCGCATTGGCGCCAAGGCCGGATATCGCTACGTGGCCTCAGGACCGGCTCGGGAGACCCAAGGTGCCGAGGCCCGGACGGAGCCCGACCGGATCTTCGCGCGGCAGGCAGGCTATTGGACGGGCGAGCGGGCGGGACGCCTGTTCGACAGCGGTCTGGTTATCTTTTCCGATTTCCCGATCGTCTCGGTCAGGAGTTTGCCGTTTCCGGCTTTTGCCTGTGCCGGTTTCGACTGCCTCGCGAACAAGGGCATTGTGATGGCGCTCGTCGAGGTGCCGGGAGCAAACGATCCGGTCGCCATCGTGGACGTTCATCTCAATGCGCGCCGGAAATCCGGGGTGGCGCTCGATCGGGCCGATTATGCCTTTCGCCGCCAGCTCGAGACGATCTCCTTGTTTGTGAAGGCCAATGTGCCTCCTGACGTCCCGTTGATCCTGGCGGGAGATTTCAACATCGGCACGTCGGCCGTCCGCCGCCACGATGCCGACCGGCAATCGCGCCTCTGGGGGCTTGGCCGCTCCATGCAGCAGGCCCTCGGCGAATGCGCGCGCATCGCATCCGCGGTCGCCCGGCGGCCGGCGGCCGGCCCGGCCTGGTCGCTCAAGTGCGACAATGACCGGCAATATGCCCTGTCAGGCCACCGCACGAAATTCGACATGTCCGGAATCGCCGTTCCGTTCGGGCATGACCAATATGGGGACAGGCTGTCCGACCATGTCGGCTACATCGTCTACTATCGCCGGGCCAGCCCATCACCCAATCTCGATACCTGACAGATCCGGTCGCTAGTAGGAAATACCCTCTTGACAATATGTGTCCTCCTATATTAAGGGGAACATATGGAGAACTTCACCGACTCGCTCGCCGCGCCCGCCGGCGAACTCGCCGTGGCCCCCGCCCCCTCGCCGGAGGTGCCGGCCGTCCCCTCCCGCCTCGATTTCGCGCCCGTCCCGCTCGCCTGGCGCAGCGACGGCTGGACGCCGGAACGCCAGCGCGCCTTCATCGAGGAGCTGGCCGATTGCGGCATCGTGCGCGAGGCCGCGGCGCGGGTCGGCATGAGCGAGCAGAGCGCCTATGGCCTGCGCCGCCGCGCCGACGCGGACGCCTTCAACAAGGCCTGGGACACGGCCGTGCACATGGGCACCGAGCGGCTGCAGTCGATCGCGATCGAGCGGGCCATCGAGGGCACGATCCGGCGCCGCTATTTCCACGGCGAAGTGGTCGGCGAGGAGCGCGTCTATGACAACCGCCTGCTCATCTACCTGCTCGGCCGAACCCACAGCGCGACGAGGGACTATAACGCCGCCGCGCGGATCGGCGAATGGCCAGGCTGGATCGATGCGGTCCAGCACGGCACGGCCAAGCCCCTGCCCGCCCCGGACGAAGACCACAGGGCGCCGGTCTGGCGCGACGAAGACGGCCGCTGGCTGACCAGCTTCCCCCCGCCCGACGGCTTCGACGGCGAGCAATGGATCGACGAGGACGAAGAAGATTATTGTCGCGAGCTGGATGCCGCGGAACAGGCGGCGGTCGCAACATGGGAACGGCATGCCCAGGCCGAAGCGCAACGCCGCCGCGACCTTTACTTCCGCCGCCTGATCGAAGTGCCCCGAAGGTCAGGCCTGAAGTTTAGGCCCGAAGTTTAGGCCTGACGTTAGCCTAAAATCCTAAACTTCGATCCAATCCTCCCCGAGCTTAATCCTCCCCGAGCTTGCTCGGGGAGGGGGACCATCCGTAGCTTTAGCGAAGGATGGTGGAGGGGCCCCACGGCTCTTTCTCATCGCCATCCAATCAGGATGTGGCTCGCGCGAAATATTTCACGCAAAGGCGCGAAGGACGCGAAAGACGCGAAGGTACCCTTTAGAGTTCCGAGCGCTTAATATGCGCGTCATTGCGAGGAGCGGAGCGACGCGGCAATCCAGCCAAGCCCCAATGCTGCGCTGGATTGCTTCGCTCCGCTCGCAATGACGAACCTGCTTCAGATTGAGCACACGCAACGTTAGCCGTCATTCCAGCGAAAGCGACGAGTGGTCCCTTTCTTCGCGTCCTTCGCGCCTTCGCGTGCAACAAAAAGGAAGCTGGCAATTCACCAATCGTCCCGCCCCACCCGATCAGTAGTCGGTCTTGAATGTGAAATAGGAACCGCGAATGGTCCCGGCCAGCTTCGACTTCTGGCGCGCGAACTTGAACCGCGCGGCGAGTTCCTCGGGAACGTCCATCCCATCAGAGAGCTTGAACCCGACGGCGCGTTTCTTGGGGTCGTCGATGCTATACATCACATTGATCGACAGGCCGCTCTCGTAGAAGACGTAAGCCATGCGGATGTTGTCGACCTGGAATGCAGTCGCCTCGAGCGGGCGCGCCGCGATGACGATGTCGCGTTCTTCCTTGAGGATCCGGTGCACCCAGTCGATGGTCGCCTTGGCATCGCCCGCAGCGTCCACCGTGAACACATGGTCATATTTGGTCTTGAAGTAGCGCGCCTCGTTTGCGCGCAGACCGGCCAGCGCCGCCGCGACCGGCGAGGACTCCAGGCCGACGGTCGAAACATTGTTGAAATCCACGGTGTAGGGCATGACGGATCTCCTCTGTCCCGGGGCCCGATAGTCCGGCCGACGCGACAGTGGCAACCGCCGGTTGCCTCCCCAAATACAAAGCCCCGTCCGCACCAGGGCGAACGGGGCAGGTACGCAACGCGTCGGCGCCTCGCGGCGCCGCGGGAAAAGTCAGGCGCTTTTCTTCGCCTTCGGCTTCATGGTTCGCTTGGCTTTGGTCGCCTTGCGCACCGGCGCGCGGCGCGCGCTGGTTTTGGCGGCGGTGCTGCGTTTGCCGGTGGTCGTCTTGCGCGCCGTCGACTTCTTCGCGGCGGACTTCCTGGCGGCCGGCTTCTTCGCCGTGGTCTTCTTCGCGGCGGACTTCTTCGCCGCCGGCTTCTTCGCCGTCATCTTCTTCGCGGCCGGCTTCTTCGCCGCCGTCTTCTTCACGGCCGGCTTCTTCGCGGCCGGCTTCTTCGCGGCCATTTTCTTCGCCGCCGGCTTCTTCGCCGCCACCTTCTTCACCGTCGCCTTCTTGGCGGCCGGCTTCTTGGCGGCGGGCTTTTTCGCCGCGGGTTTTTTCGCGGCGGGTTTTTTTGCTGTAGCCATTTTGATATCGCTCCTGCCTTGTGAAACACATCACTCTGGCGCGGGCTGGTTGCGATTTTTACATGTTCGCCGGCGCTGGCGCGGAACGGAATCACGCACGCGAGTCGCGGTCAAACAAATTGCGGAAATGCGACAGACGATTGCATGATCGGTGTGACATTTCGGACTCACAACGATGACGGCGTTTTCGCAGCAAAAACTGTGCTACATGGATCGGCGTGCCCCAGCGGTGCCAGCTGCGCTCGTCACCATTCCCGCGTTGGTGTAATCCGCGCACCTCATCATGGTGATATTTCCCGGCAGGATTCCGATGCTGACGGCGCTGGCGCTGCTGCTGACTCTGCAGACGGCGGACTCAACCGCCGGCCCGTCCCTGCTCGCGCCCGCCGTCGAGACCCGGCGCCTGTCGGCCGAAGATGCGCATCAAGGCGTCGCTGCCGATGCGCATTATCTCTACGCGATTTCGAACGGCGCCATCGCCAAGCTCGACAAGGCCAACGGTCGAGTGCTGGCCCGATGGCGCGGCGATCCGCGCCGGTTCATCCACATGAACAGCTGTGCCCTGGCGGGCGCCAACGAGCTGGTCTGCGCCCTCTCCAACTATCCCGCCGTGCCGATGGCGAGCTCGGCCGAATGGTTCGACGTGCGCACCATGCGCCATCTGCGCAGCCACAGCTTCGGCCATGGGCACGGCTCGCTCACCTGGATCGATTGGCACGACGACGGCTGGTGGGCCTGCTTCGCCAATTACGACGGCAAGGGCGGCGAGCCCGGGCGCGACCACAATTGGACAACTCTGGTCCATTACGATCGCACCTTCGTCGAGCGCGGCACCTGGCTGTTTCCGGAAACGGTGCTCGCCCGCTTCGCGCCCCACAGCGCGTCGGGCGGTGCCTGGGGCGGCGACGGCCTGCTCTACGTCACCGGCCACGACCGGCCGGAGCTCTATGTCCTGCGCGTCCCGGCCACCGGGTCGCGGCTCGAGCATGTCGCGACCATCAGCATCCCGACGAATGGCCAGGCGATCGCCTGGGACCCATCGGAAGCCCGGCTCCTCTGGTCGATCGAACGCGACACCAGCGAAGTGGTCGCAAGCCGTGTGCCGCCTGTGCCGGAGTCGCGGGGGCGCTGATGATCGAGCGAACGCGAAGCAAGTCTGGTCCGCCACCACCGAATGACCTAGAATTCGCCATCCCTCACCCTCAGGAGGCCACCATGCCCCGCCTTCACTCTCTGCCTCTCGATCAATGGGACCAAGAGCTGCGCGCCATGCTCAAGGTCGACAGCGCCCCGATGCCCGAGGTGCAGCGTACGATCCTCGGCATTTATGCGAATGCGCCGCAGCTGTCGAAGGCCTTCTTCGCCTTCGAAGGGGCGATGTGGCGGGCCTTCACGCTGCGCCGCCGCCTGCTCGAGATGGTCCGGCTGCGCATCGCCTTTCACAACCAGTGCCGCAGCTGCATGGCGATGCGCATGGAGCCTGCGCTTCAGGACGGCCTCACCGAGGACCTGGTCTGCTCGCTGGAAAAACCGCCGGAATCGCCGGACCTGACCGACGCGGAAAAAGCGGCGCTGCGCTTCGCCGATCTGTTCGCGACCAACCATCTGGCGATCACCGACGAGACGGTCGAGACCTTGCGCAGCTTCTATAGCGAGCAGGAGATCGTCGAGCTCTCCATGCTCTGCGCCTTCTGCACCGGCTACGGCCGCTTCGCCGCCGTCTACGGCGCCGTCGAGGACCTTCCGGAAAGCTTCCAGGACGTGACGCAACCGACCGCGCCCTGGGCAGCCCAGCACAAGGAGAAGGTCGTCGTCCCCGGTTGAGCGAAAGGCGCTCTGGAGAGACCCCATGATCAAGATATTGCTGTTCGTCAAAAGGAAGGACGGGATCTCCAGGGACCAGTTCGTCGATTATTATGAAAACAATCACGTCCCGCTCATCCGCAGCCACGTCGGGCAATTCATCGAGAGCTACACGCGCAACTACATCGATCCCGACGCCCCGCTGAGCGCGAGCACCGGCTCGGCGCGCCTCGACGTCGACGTCGTCACGGAGCTGGTCGTCAGGGACGTGGATACCATGCAGCGGATGTTCGCCGTGGCGGCCGAACCCACCGTCGCCGCGGACATCGCCGCCGACGAGGAGAAGTTCGTCGATCGCTCCGCCTCGCGCATGTTCGTGGCCGACGTCTATCCGCGCTGAGAGACAAGTGACGGTGACACGACCTCGATCGCGCGCAGGCATCGACTACGTATGCAAAGTCGGGCAAAATGCCTCGCAACGCCTTCGCGCCACGCCCCCGGAGAATGCCATGACTCCTCCCGAAATCCTGCCGCTCCAGGAAGACCTGCACTTCGGTGCCAGGGTACGCGGCGCTACACTCGAGACGCTCGCCGATGAGGCGGTCCGCGCCCGGCTCGGCCAGCTCTTCGAGCAGGCGGGCGTGGTCGTGTTCGAGGATGTCGAGCCGACCAGCGCCATGCATGTGGCGATCAGCACCATCGCCGGGCCGCTCAAGGACCATCTCCAGAAAAGCGTCAAGCGCGTCGACCAGGACAGCATGCCCGGTGTCATCGAGTTCACCGCCGAGCCCGAGGAGAATGCGGCGATCGAGGTGGACGGCAAGCTGCTCGCCTCCTGGCTGCCCTGGCACTTCGACCATTGCTACAACAACGAGCTCAATCGCGGCGGCGTGCTGCGCGCCATGGAAGTTCCGCCCGAGGGCGGGCTGACCGGCTTTGCCGACGGCATCGGCCTGTACCAGGCGCTCTCACCCGAGCTGCGCGACCGCATCGAAGGCCGCAACATCATCTACCGCATGAATGTGATCATGGAGAATCTCCGCTTCGGGCGGCCGGAGGGCTATACGGTGCACGGCGAACGGCCGGGCGTGTTCCCGGTAATGGAGGAAATGGCCGACAAGCCGCGCGCCGTCCACCCGGCGGTCTGGACGCGCAAGACCGGCGAGAAGGTGCTGCACGTCTCGCCCTGGATGGCCGAGGGGATCGAGGGCGCGGAGGATGCGGAAGGCGACGCCCTGCTCGACGCCGTCTGCCGCGAGATCTTCGCCAAGGCGAAGGACCACAGCTACTTTCACCGCTGGAATACCACCGACATGCTGCTGTGGGACAATTGGCGCATGCTGCACTCGGTCAGCGGCCACCCTCCCCACCACCGCCGCCGCATGCAGCGCACCACGATCAAGGGCGACTACGGCCTCGGCTATTTCGAGAACGGCGGCATCGGCAGCCCGCTGCTCGACAGGACCTTCTGAGGCGGCGCTACATTCCGGCCTGTTGGACGTGAAAATGCCGTAGCCCGCCCGCACGCGCGATCGCGGCCCGAATGTCCGGGCGGGCCTTGAGCGCCGATGCACGAGAGTCCACGGGGTCCTTCGGATGGGCGACCGGCGGCTCGTCGAAGTCGCTCAAGTCCAGCAACGCATCGGCGCGAAGTTCGAGATCGTCGATGTGCCTGATGAACACGGCGGCCGCGCCATCCAGGTCGCCCATGCAGACCAGCAGCGAGCGCAGATTGCCGGGAGAATCCTTCTCATGCTCGCGCATGTAGGCGAGGTCGTGGGCGGCATCGTCCATGCGACCGGCCAAGGCCGATGCGCAACCGTGGGCGAACCGTAATACGGTATTGCCGTAGGCGCTTGCACCACGATCCCCGAACTCCGCCAATGTAGAGAGAGCCGCCTCGCCCCGCCCGAAATGAATTTGCGCACCGGCGAGGTTGAGCAGCTGGCTCACGTTGCGCGCCCCATACTCGCCGGCGTTCACACCTTCGCGAAAACTTGCGACCATCGCGTCATAGTTGCCGAGTTGATCGTAAGCGCGGCCCAGTTCGTTCCACCACCAGTTCAGCATGGTGTTGCGGTCGAAAAAGCCGTCGTCTTTCTTCAGGCGCGGCTCCGCCGATCGAAGCAAATCGATCGCTTCCTGCGCGCGACCGAGCTGAATGAGGTCACGCGCCGCGCTGATAATCGGGTCGAGCATTTGGGGCAGCTGTTCGATTCTCTTCTTGTGGAATGCCAGGCTCTGTTCGGCCGCCGCGTGGACGTCCGGATCGGTGGCAAAGAACTCGCGATAGCGCGGGTCCAAACTCGCTTTCGCGAGCAACCCTGGCGACTCGAGCGATGTGACGATCTTGGCCGCGCGCTCGACATTGCCGTTGGCGAACAGCACGTCCGCATATTGCGAACGAAAATAATCTTTCGAACTAACCGTCTCCAGTGGCTGGTAGTGATCACCAGCCAGCACGCTCAGCAACTCGCCATATTCCTTGGTGCGTCCAGCATCCTTCAACGAACGCACGACCGCGTACACCCACTGCATGGGCACGACACTGAGCACCTGGGGAGAGGCGCTGGCCATTCCCTCGATATTCGCGGCGGCCTCGACGAACTGCTTCTTCACGAGCAACTGCCGGAGCATTTCAACCTGCGCTCCGGCCTGATCCATCTCGGCCTCAGCCCGCTCGGCACGAGCAGTCGCCGGAAGCGCCATAATCGCACAGGCAAGCCCGCCTGCAGCCATCATGCAGGCGGCCAAATGACCAACCAGCCATCTTCTCATGCAAATCTCCCCGCTGACTTCGCAAGACTATCGCGAATCGCCGTCACAGCACACGAAATTCGTAACTTTTCTGTGGGGAGCCAGAATAGGCATCACGGCGGCCTAGTTGTCAGCGCCATCTGCATGGATTAGCCTCCATCCAGGGGGGATTTTATGCGCAAGATCATCGCATCGCTGTTAATGCTGCTACCGGCACCGGCGGTGGCGCAAAATGACGTCGGCTCCAGCGAGATTATCGTCACCGCGCGGCGGCGGGAGGCCGATAATCACGATGATTCCATCCCAGTAATCGGCCTGCGCCGCACCGCCGATTTCGCCATTCAGGAGGTTACGATCGCGGGCGACACGCGTGACGCGGAGAAGCGCAAGGACGAAATCTATGAAATGGTCCGCGGCGCCATTCAGGTGGCTGTGCGGCAAGGCAATATTGAGCTGGCAACGGGCGAGATGGTCGTCGAACCCCTGACCCTCGCCAATTACCGCAATCTCACCTTGGTCAACGACAGCCGCCCCGACTCACAGAAGACCACTTTCCTCATCAAGACTGCCTTGTCGGGATCCGATGCCAAGGCGGCGCTGGATCGCATCGAGAAGTTCGTGAAGGCTGTGCCGCCGGTCGGCCGCGCCGAAATGCGCGAAACGGATGACCTGACGTTATCGGTCGTCAAGCCCGACCAGTATCGCCAACAAATTATCGACCTGGTGGCCGCAGACGCGAAGGCCACCGCGACAAAGATGGGCTCGGATTATGCGGTGCAGGTGACCGGCCTCGACCGCCCGGTGGAATGGGGCCGCGCGAGCCTCACCGAGGTGTTTCTATACGTTCCCTATCGCTACACGGTTTTGCCAAAATCGCATTGATAGCTCCACCCGAATCCCGTTGCTTTCCCGAAACGTCCAATTAGGAACGAGGCCATGGAGCGGCGTGGGCATTTCCTTGCTGAGTTCTGGCGATTTCTTCGCTCGACCCCGCTTGCCGCCAACATTTTCGCCGTCGGTACGCTGCTTTTCTGGGCGGTGAAGGCTGCCTACCTGGATCATCTGCCCCCCGCCTTCCCGCATGCCTTCGAGCTCGGCAAGGTCGTCGAAGGCGTGCTGGCGGCGATCATCGCCGGCTGGGTGTTCTACATGTTCTTCGCGCTGCTCCCCGAATTCCGCCAGAAGAACACCATCTATCCATTCATCCTCAGCAAGGTCGCCAAGATCGCCGGCGACTGCGAGAGCCTGGTCCGGGAGGTCGAGCGGGCGTCCGGCATGAAGCTGTCCTTTGCCCGCTCCACGGAGGAAGATCTGGCCGCCGCCTTCCTCAAGATACCGGCCAATAGCTCGACAACCCTGGTGCTGCGCTCGGAACGCTTTGCGACCTGGCTCGAACTGTTTCGCTATCGCCGCGACCGCACCCGCGCCACCATGCAGGATATCCTGAACCACGGCCATTATCTCGACGCCGGCCTCGCGGTTCTGCTGCTCAAAGTAAATGACAACGCCTTCTTCAGCGTTGCCGAATCCATGGACCAGCATCGCGTTGCCAGCCCCCATCTTTCCACCTTCACCAGCCTGTTCTTCCACTACATGGCCGATTGCCGCGCGCTGGAAAAAGGGCACGCCCCTCACTGCCCCCCGCCGCAAAACCCGATCCTGCCGGCATTGGGGTGAGGCTCGACTCAGGCTGCCGCCTCGACCGTCGCAAAGGAGCACACC
>Ga0081539_10005242_pt1 | contig 13382 bp, 12 predicted proteins | sample TabmetS4T2R2_FD_71023 | JGI IMG/M metagenome (GOLD analysis project Ga0081539, IMG submission 71023) | Tabebuia heterophylla rhizosphere microbial communities from the University of Puerto Rico - S4T2R2 | ecosystem: Host-associated > Plants > Roots > Rhizosphere ...
ATCCCAAGCAACGTTGCCCGGACATAACCCGCGCCAGGGAGGCGCTGGGCTGGGAGCCGCGCACCCCGGCGCGTGAGGGACTCGAAGCGACCATAAGCTGGTTCAAACAGCGTGTTGGGCGTGTAGAGGCGCCCTTCGGACGATGAAGGTACTCGTCACCGGAGGGGCCGGGTTCATCGGGTCACACGCCACGGACCACCTGCTAGAGCGCGGCCACGAAGTCGCCGTAGCTGACAACCTCTCCACCGGAAAGCGTGAGAACGTCCCCGAGGGAGCCCGTTTCTACGAGGCGGATGTACGTTCAGGGCTGGATGAGGTCTTCAGGGAGTTCAAACCCGAGGCGGTCGCCCACCAGGCGGCCCAGATGGACGTGCGCCGCAGCGTGCGCGAGCCGGACTTCGACGCGGACGTGAACGTACTCGGCACCGTCCGCCTGTTGCAGAACTGCGTGGAGCACGACGTCGGCAAGTTCATCCTCGCCTCGACCGGCGGGGCGGTCTACGGAGAGCAGCAGGAGTTCCCGGCGCGAGAGGATCACCCGCAGTACCCGGTTTCTCCTTACGGTGTCTCGAAGCTCGCCGGGGAGCGATACCTGCACTACTACGAGACCCAGTACGGGCTTCCGTATGTGGCCCTGCGCTACGCCAACGTTTACGGGCCGCGCCAGGACCCACACGGCGAGGCGGGGGTCGTTGCGATCTTCTGCGGCAACCTGCGCGACGGCAAGACCTCCACGATCAACGGCTCCGGGGAGCAGACGCGTGACTACGTGTTCGTCGGCGACGTGGCCCGCGCCAACGTCCTCGCCCTGGAGGGCAATATCTCATCCGGCGCCTTCAACATTGGCACCGGTATCGAGACGGACGTGAACCATCTGTACGAGTTGCTGCTGAAGGAGTCGGGCAAGGAGCTTCCCCCGGAGCACGGTCCGGGAAAGCCCGGCGAGCAGAGCCGCAGCTGCGTGGATCCGGGCCGCGCCGGTGAGGTTTTCGGGTGGCGGCCGGAGGTGGATCTCGCCTCCGGCCTGCGCGAGACGCTCCGCCACTTCGGTGCGATTTAGGATTCCGGAGACACGGTTCTCCGGGGTTTACGCCTTGTCAAAGGGCTCCACAACGGTGAAATACGGGTATATTACGTGGGGCAAGAGTCCTATGAATTCTCCCGAGAAGGAGCAGGTTGCGGCGCACGCTGACGCGCAAAGAATTTCTGAAGGCGGCCGGGGCCGGGACGGCGGGGACAGCCTTTCTGGGCGCCTCGGCCGCCAGCTCGGGTTGCTCCTATCTTCCTAGTGGAGGGTCGAGAATGAACGTGATACTTGTGATCCTGGACAGCTTCCGCAAAGACCACATCGGGGCCTACGGGAACGACTGGATCCGCACCCCCAACCTCGACGCACTCGCGAACGAGAGCCTGCGCTTCACGCGGGCTTACCCGGAGTCCATCCCGACCATCTGCGCCCGCCGGTCCATCTATACTGGCATGAGGACCTGGCCCTTCAGAAACTGGGTGCCCCAGAAGGGGGAGACGTATTTCCCCGCCGGCTGGCAACGCATCCCCGAAGACGAGACCACCCTCACGGAGGTCCTCAAACCCGAGGGCTACAACACGGTCCTCATCACCGACACCCAGCACGAGTTCAAGGCTTCGATGAACTTCCAGCGCGGCTTCGACGTCTTCGACTTCATCCGCGGCCAGGAGCGGGACCACTACCGCTCCATGCTCTCCATCCCCGAGAAGCAGGTCGACAAATTTACGGTCCCGGGCAACGACGGGAGCATGCGCGACAAGGTCCGCCAGTACCTCGCCAACACCCGCCACCGCAAGGGGGAGGAGGACTACTTCTCTCCGCAGGTCTTCACCCGCTCGGGCGAGTATCTGGAGCTGGCCCGCGAGGCCCAGCCGTTCTTCCTGGTGGTTGACTCCTTCGATCCCCACGAGCCCTGGGATCCGCCCGAGAAGTACGCGAAAATGTACGGCGACGGCTACCAGGACCGCAATCCAGTCGTCCCCAACTATACGAAGGACGATTGGATCTCCGACGGCGAGCTCGAAAGGATGAAGGCCCTCTACGCCGGTGAAGTGACGATGGTGGATCACTGGCTGGGAAACTTCCTCAACCGGATGGACGACCTCGGGCTCTCGGAGAACACGCTGCTCATGGTCTTCGCCGACCACGGCGTCGCCCTCGGGGAGCATGGCTACACCGGCAAGCCATACCCAGCGCTCTACCCGGAACTCACGGACATCCCGTTCTTCATCCGTCATCCCGAAGGCAAGGGCGCGGGCCAGACCAGCGACTTCTACGCCTCCATCCACGACATCGCCCCGACCGTGCTCAGCCTGCTCGGCATGGAGCAACTGGAGGAGATGAACGGCCAGGACATCTCGCCGATCCTCGAAGGAGATCAACCCGCAGAGCCCCGCCCGCACTTCACCCTGGGCTACGACAACTACGTCTGGGCCCGCGACGAGCAGTACATAATGATCGCCCGTAACGACCGCACGGAGGAGAAGCTCTTCGATCTGAACGCCGACCCCGAGATGAAGAACGACATCGCCCCAGACCACCCCGGCATCGTGAAGCACATGTTCGAAGACTACGTGCTTGCGGACGCGGGGGGTCCTCTGCCAAAGTATTGAGCCTGGACATTCGCGGGCCACAGGGATACACGGGAGAAGAGCATTGCGCGGGTTGATCGGGTTCCTCATCAGGTGGATCGGGCTTCTGGTCGCGCCCGGCGGCGTGCTTTGGGCGCTCTCCCCGCTGGGCGTTCACCTCTCCGACATCAAGTTCAAGACGCCAGACGTGTTCTGGAAGCTGTTTCCTTCTGCCCCGCTGCTGATCCTGATCGGCCTGATCGGGCTCCAGCTCAGGCAGTCGGAACGGTCCGGTCTTCTGGAGAAGATAGGCTTCTTCGCCGCTGCCATCGGGCTCGTGATGGTCATAGCGGGTGACGTGGGCCTGTACTGGCTGCACCTGGACAACATCTTCATTATGACGGCCCCTGCCTGGCGGACCTTCCGGCTGGGTCTCCTCATGTTGGCTGCCGGCGCGATGTTGTTCGGGGTCTTCGCCCCGAGACACGGGGCACTCCCGACCTGGGGACTACTGCCCTTCGTGATCGGGAGCTTCTGTGGCCTGATCTCTTTCGTCCACGACCTCGGGACGCTCGGGGCGACGCTTTGGACGATATTCGGCGCCGGGTGGGCCTGGCTCGGCTTCTCGTTTCTGGTCCACGGCTTTCTGTCGTTCCGCCGCAAAAGGCGGGCCGCCATCTAGCGGCGAGCAACCGCAGGCACCCCCTCGCCTCCCGCGACAAAACCTCTATAATCTAGCGCCGTGACTTCAGGACGAGATACTGGTAGAGAGCAGGAGGGCGTGCGCTGGGAAAGACCCTCGGAGGCCGGAGCCGTCGGGGCGAAGGTTGACGAGCCGGTCGGTCCCAAAGAGGACGACACCAACGTCGCCAAGGTCGCCCGCGGCGCCGGTATAAGCACCGCCGGGCAGGGAGTCGGGAAACTCCTCGCGTTCGGGACGCAGCCCGTCCTCGCGCGCCTGCTCGGGGCGCAGTATTACGGTTTCTATACAGCGGGCGTCGCGTTGATCAACGGCCTGCAGATCCTCTCCCGCTTCGGTATGGAGAACGGCGTGGTGCGCTACGTCGCCCACTACCGCGAGCACGAGGACGAGGCGCGGGTCCGTGGCACGATAGTCATGGCGCTTCTGTTCCCGATCATCCTGAGCCTGATCCTCTCGGTCGTGCTTTTCTTCGGGGCCGGGTTCATAGCCGAATCGGGCTGGCTGAAGGAGAACGGGGCCAACATGGTGAGCGTGCTGCGAGCTTTCGCTTTCGTGCTGCCGTTCTTCGTGTTCATGACCATGACCGCGTGGGCGACCCAGGGGTTCAAGACCGTGACGTATGCGGCCTACATCCAGCAGCTCATACGTCCCGGGCTGTTCCTGGTCTTCGTCGGCGTGTGCTACGTCATCGGAGCCAAGATCTACGGCGTGATAGCCGCCTACGCGCTCGCGATGCTCCTCGCCGGTCTGGTCGGGCTCTACTACCTCAGGAGGCTCTTCCCTGACCTCTTCAACCGCCGGGCGCAGACCAGGTTCGAGCCAAGGTCGCTCTTCGGCGTCTCGATTCCCATGAGCATCACGCAGGGCGCCCAGTACCTCAACAACTTCTCCGCCATCCTGATCCTGGGCGTCTTCGCGGCCGGTGCCCCGGTCGGAATCTTCAACGCCGCCGCGCGTACGGCGACTTTTCTGACGGTGGTGCGCTTCGCGTTTTCCGGCATCTTCTCCCCGATCATCTCGGGCCTGCACGCGCGGCAGGACACGGACGAGATGGGCAGGCTCTACAAGGACGTGTCGCGCTGGATCTTCACGGGCGCGTTCGCGCTGTTCCTGGTGATCGTGGTCTTCGGCCCCGAGGTTATGGGTATCTTCGGCGAGGCGTTCGGGGCTGGCGTCACGGCGCTCGTCATCGTCTCCATCGCGCAGCTCTACAGCTCGTCGGTCGGCCCCGCGCCGCGGATGCTCGCGATGACCGAGAACCAGAACTACGCCATGATCGCCACCTCCGTCGCCGCCGCTACCGGCGTGATCGTGAGCTTCATCCTGATCCCGCGCTTCGAGGTCATGGGCGCCGCAGTCGGGATGGCAACGGCCATCATCGTCGAGAACACGGGAACTATGTCTGCGGTGAAATGGCGTCTCGGTTACTGGCCGGTCAACTTCGCGTGGCTGAAACCCCTGACGGCTGGCGCCGTCGCCGCCGTGGTGACTTATCTGTTGAAGATCACGCTGCCTCTCGATGCGATGTTCGGCTTCCTGCCTGTGCCGGTCTCCGTCCCCACGATAGTGTTCCTGGGCGGCTTCCTGGTTGTCCTCTTTTTCGGACTGCTGTGGCTGCTCGGGTTCTCGGAGACGGACAGGGAGTTCCTGGGCGCCTTCCGGAAGGTGGCGCAGCGGGCGCTGCGGCGTGGACGTGGAGCCGGCGGTGAGGAGGCGTGAATAGCTCGCCTGTGAAAGTACTGTATGTCGCCGGCTTCGGAAGGAGCGGGAGCACCATCCTGTCGAACAGCCTGGGACAGGTGGATGGTTTCTTCTCCGGCGGCGAGCTTAACTTCATCTGGAAGCACGCCCTGATCGAGAACCGCCTTTGCGGCTGCGGACTTCCATCCCGCGAGTGTCCCGTGTGGCGCAGCGTCTTCGACGAAGCGTTCGGCGGCATGGACAAGGTAGACGCCCGCGAGATGATGCGCCTGCAGCACTCGGGCGCCCGCACCCGCCACATCCCCCAGATGTTTACCGAACGGGGCAGGAAGACACTCAAGGGGCGTATGGGCAAGTTCCTGGACGCATCGGCCCGGCTGTACGAGGCTATTGTCTCCGTTACGGGGAGCCGGGTGATCGTGGACTCATCCAAGGAACCGGCCTACGGCTTCGCGATGAACATGGTCCCCGAGCTTGACGTGCGGGTCTTGCACCTGATCCGGGACCCCAGGGCCGCCGCGTACTCGTGGCTGAAGAAGAAACAGCAGCCAGACAGCGAGGACCGCGAGTTCATGCACCAGAAGAGCGCCCTCGACAGCGCCGTGCTCTGGGACGCCTGGAACACCTCCATCGAGGCCCTATGGCGCGGCAAGGAAGACCACCTTCGACTGCGCTACGAGGACTTCGTCTCAGCCCCGAAGAACAGCTTCGAGAGGGTATTGGATCTTCTCGGCGAATCGGATGCAGAACTTCCTCTCGTCAGCGAGCAGGAGGTCAAGCTCGGCGTCAGCCACACCGTTTCGGGCAATCCCAATCGTTTCGACACCGGCGCCGTCGTGCTGCGCCAGGATAGCGAGTGGCAGCTTAAGATGAGGCCCCGCGACAGAAACACCGTCACGGGGCTTACCTTCCCTCTACTGAAACGCTACGGGTACCGGGCAGGCATCAGGCAACAGCAAATACCTGAATAGCTGTGAGGATGGTTCGCGAAACGCCCCGGCGCCTGAAACCTCAGAAGCTGAAGCTGTAGCGCTGCTCCTGCCAGGGATCTCCGTAGTTGTGGTAACCGTTCACTTCCCAGAAGCCCGGCCTGTCTTCGGGCAGGAACTCCAGGCTCCGCAGCCACTTCGCGCTCTTCCAGGCGTAGAGGCGTGGGATCACGAGCCGCATCGGCGCGCCGTGTCCGGCCTCCAGTGGCTCTCCGTTGTGGTGCGTCGCGAAGAGTGCATCCTCCTCGTATAACTCTTCCACCGGCACGTTCGTCGTATACCCGCCATCGCAGATAGCCGAGAAGTACTTCGCCTCCGGCTTCGGCTTCGCCATGTCGAGCAGGTGTTTCGCATGTACGCCGGACCACACGTTGTCCAGCTTGCTCCACGAGGTGACGCAGTGCATGTCAGCCTTCACCTCGACCGTCGGAAGCTCGTTCCACTCCTCCCAGGTGAAGCGCAACGGGTTCTCCACCAGCCCGGTTATAGAGAAGTCCCAGTTCCTGGGATCGAACTCCGGCGTCGTGCCGTAGGTCAGGATCGGCCATCGGTTCCCGACGAGGTACTGCCCCGGTGGAACCCGCTCCCGTCCGCGCGCCGTATCTATCTCGATGCGCTCCATCAAGTTACTTCGCCTCTACTTTCTTGGGCTTGCGGCTGATGCTTACCATCTCGGGCTGCACGCCCTCGGCGGGACCGTCACCGAGCTCAGCATCCCTGTACTGGTAGACGCCGCGGCAGGTGTGGCCGCCGGTGGTACGCTTCTCGGTATATGAAAGCTTCACGTTGGGGTTGATGGCCTGGACCATCGCCTTCTCGTAGGTGGAGAAGGCGGCGCAGGGTTTTACGTCCCAGCCGGGGACGCCTTCCTGACCCATCCCGCCGAACCACGGGCAGCGGTCGGCGTTTATGACGTAGGTGCCGTCGCCCTGCTCGGTAAGCGTGATCTCGATGTCGAAGAAGCGGTTGGCGAGCATGACCACGTCCACAGCGTCCTTCATGGTCTTCACGCCGAGCTGCTCGCGCAGGTCAGATCCCTGCTTCTCCCCGATCCTCGTCATGGCGAGCTGTCCGACCTTCTGCCCGTCGTAGCCGAGGTCGTCTGCGGCCCGGATCATCTCGTCCAGGATAACCCCGGTCCCCGCGCTCGCGGCCTTCCACTTGTACCACGTCGGCCCCGGCAGCCCGAGCTTCATCGCCCACCGCGCCAGGAAGAGGGGTAGTTTCGGAAGACCATAGACCTTGAGCCACTTCATGTTGCGAGTCCTTCCTCCGCTTGCGCCGGTACGAAGGCACATTATACCTGCCTTGCGATGTGGGCCGCCGAACGTTGCCGCCGGTCGACAGACGCATCTACCACAGAACACTCCTCCGTCGCCTATTATTTGGTCGTCAGGGACAAGCTCAAGGAGAGTTGTGAGCGGCAGGAGGCCACTGAAGGGTATTGGTCGCGGGTTCTCGTCTCGACCGTATCGGGAGTTCCAGGATCGGGTGTTCGGATACGCGGACTTTGGGCTGGAGGCCCTCTTCGGCACGAGGCCTGACTACGAAACGGTAGGCTGGGAGGGTGCGATGAGCGATCTCGAGCCGCGCCCCGGACTGGCGGCGGAGATCCTGGACGAGCCGGCGCTACGCGATGTGGAAGAAGAGACACGCCGGACTTTGCGCCGCGTCCACCACGAGCATCCCCGTGGCGCGCAGTGGCCCGCCGACTCGGTGCTGGCGCGCTGCTGCTACCTGGTATGCAGGCTTCTGAAACCCGCCGTCGTTGTCGAGACCGGCGTAGCCTACGGAGTAAGCTCGGCTTTTGTCTTGAGGGCCCTCGAAGAGAACGACTACGGCGAGCTTTACAGCGTGGACCTGCCACCCTTGCGCCGGGATTACGCCACATCCTGGGGCGTCGCCGTCCCCGAGACGCTGATGGAACGCTGGACACTCTATCGCGGGTCCAGCGCGCGGGTCCTCCCCCGCCTCCTCGAAGAGTTGGGAACGATTGACGTTTTCCTGCACGACAGCCTGCACACGCACCGCAACATGCGCCGGGAGTTCGAGATAGTCTGGCCCCGACTGCGCACCGGTAGCATCCTGCTCGCAGACGATGTGGAGCGGAACCGGGCGTTCGGGATACTACGAAGCAGAAACCCCGCCTACTGGCGCGTCGTCAGGGACGTAGAGAAGCAGCCGCTCCATGGCAAAGCCGCCCCCATCACGTTCGGTGTGGCGATGAAGTAGTCCGATGATCTAGTAACCTGGCCTTCCCATCCGCTTGTAGGTGATCTGCTTTCCCGCTTCGACACCGGGCTGGTTGAAGGCGTTGACGCCGTACAGGGAACCGGCTATCGCCGTCTGCACTTCGAGGGCCTGGAAGAGGTAGCCCAGGTTCTCCTCGTTTATTGCGCCGAGTCGGATGGTGCTGTTGGGACGCCCGGCTTCGGCGAGCGCCCGCCGCGTCGCGTCGCACTCCACGTTCAGTAGCTCCGCCATCGTATGGCCGCCGAGGTAGCCGACGCCGTCCAGGTCTTCATAGGCTTCCGGGATCTCCAGGTCCCTGGGATGCTCCCCGACCTCCAGGATCTCGATCACCTTGTCCTGCGGGCCTTCCATGTATAGCTGGACCTGCGAGTGCTGGTCCGTGGTGCCGACCGCGCCGTGGGGGGTGGAGCCCTTGCCATCCTTGCCCAGCGACTCCGCCCAGAGCTGCACGAACCACGCCGCGATCCTCTCCAGCGCGTCCGCGTAGGCCATCATAACCCTGACGTTGCGCCCCCTCGCCGTGTCCATCAGGTAGTGCATGGCCGCCCCGACGACGGCGGGATGCTCGGCTCCCTGCGCCTCGACCTCGTCCACGCACTGGGCGGCCCCGCGCAGCAGCGCGTCAACGTCCAGGCCGCCGACGGCGGCGGGCAGAAGCCCGACGGGGGTGAGAACCGAGAAGCGCCCGCCAACATCCTTGGGGATGGAGAGGGTGCGAATGTCCTCGCGGGCGGAGATACGGTTCAGGTAGCCTTCCTCCGGGTCCGTGGTGAACACCGTCTGGTTCCCGTATCCATCTTTCCCGAGAGCCTCGATCAGGGCGCTACGGACGACCAGGAAATTCGTCATCGTCTCGGCGGTCGTGCCGGATTTGGTGACGACGTTGACCCACGTGTTTTCCAGATCCGCCACGTCCAGGATGGCGCCCAGGGTGTTCGGATCGGTGTTCTCGGCGAAGTGGATGCGGGGTCCGCCCCGGGTTTCGGCTGGTATCAGGTTGAAGTACGGGTGATTCAGAGCCCGCTGCACTGCCATCGGACCGAGGGCGGAACCCCCGATACCGGCATGGATGAAGTCCGTGGCCCCGGAGTTCCGGATCTCCCGGGCAAGCTCCTTGCAGGCCGCCGCATGCTCCCCGGTCTTCGGCAGCCGCATGAAGCCGTAAGAGCTCTCCAGAAGTTCGCCCGCAGCGTCCTTCAGCCTGGAATCCAGCTCCCCAAGATCCCGCTGCGTGAGGCCGCCTTCGACCTCCATCAGGTTCCCATAATCGAAGGTAACGTCGGCCACTGGCCTTCCTTTCTCCAGCTCTTGAACCAGGTACAGTCTAATCCAGGCTATAATGCCGGGCCATCGTGCCGAACCAGAATTCCGCCCCGATCGCCGACGTTCTGAACCGTCTGAAAGATGAGTACCCCGGCGCGACGACCGAGCTGCGCTGGACGAACCCCCTGGAGCTTCTGGTCGCGACGATGCTCTCCGCCCAGACCACGGATGTTCAGGTCAACCGGGTGACAGAAGGACTTTTCGAGAAGTACCGGACTGCCAGGGATTATGCGGAGGCTGATCCCGCGGTTCTGGAAGACGACATCCGGCCGACCGGCTTCTTCCGCAACAAGGCCCGTTCGTTGCAGGGGATGGCCCGCGCCTTGCTCGAAGACCACGACGGCGAGGTGCCCTGCACCATGCCCGAACTGGTCGAGTTGCCTGGTGTCGGACGCAAGACGGCAAACGTGGTGCTGGGTAACGCCTTCTCCGTGGACGAGGGCATCGTGGTTGACACCCACGTCCGGCGGCTATCCAACCGCCTCGGCCTCTCGTCCGAACGAGACCCCGGGAAGGTGGAACAGGACCTCATGCAGATCGTCCCGAAAGCAGACTGGACGATTTTCTCGCACCTTCTGATCCTGCACGGACGGCGGATCTGCAAGTCTCGTAAGCCGGATTGTCCAGGCTGCCTGCTCAACGATATCTGTCCGTCCGCCGGAACATTCGAATCTTGAACCCGCGAGATCGAGAGCGCGCAGACATTACAACCGAGTAGCAAACTAGCACAAAAGGAAACGCCCGGCGGCTTAGGAGGGGGAATCCACAAAGGTCTCTCACTCTGCGGGCCACCGGGCTAAGACAGTAGATATACCCTCGGGCATCATCACGCAAACCTGCCAGGTCCACGGGTCGCAGAGCGCAAGCGGGTGCGCATGCACGGAATCTTCGCTATGATGCCGCCGGGCCGATAGGCCAACGAGGAGGGGGAGGCCATCGGCCCGTTTGGCCGCCAACGCGCCTCGCGCCGCAACCCGGATTTCACCTGGGGCCCGGTTCGGTTAAACTCCGTGCATGGAAGGGTACGCTGGGGGTATGGCAGAGCGGACGAATGCGCTGGTCTTGAAAACCAGAGGCGGTGAAACGCCCGTAGGTTCGAATCCTACTGCCCCCGCCACCCGTCCCAGGGATCATCGTCGCTCTAGACCCAAGCAACGTACTCCAATCGTATTAAATTTGTTAAAAATCATTAAGATAATGGAGACTTTTTCGTTTCGGATAGGTACACTACGGGTAACTTCTCGGTTCGGAGAAGGAGTGCAGGCCGTAAAAGACGAGTAGTTAGAAGGAGGTATCTCTGTTGAAGAAAAAGGTAATCATCCTGGCCACGGCTGCTCTTCTGGTCATGATGATCCTTGCGCCGGCCGCACTGGCGCAGGGCACCATGATGGAGGGCTCGATGATGGAAGGAACCATGTCGGGCGGACAGGCCTCGAATATCCCGAAGAGTGGTGGTCCGGCTATTCTTCTGCCGGCTGCTGCTCTGCTCCTGGGTTCCGGCATCCTGACCTTCGCGGTCTTGCGGCGCAGGTAGTACAAGTCGAACACCGCGGAACCCTCGCGCTTCTTGCGCGAGGAATTAGAATACGAATTCACCGGCGGAGGAGAGCCTGCACTCCTCCGTCTCTTTTTGCCTGAAGCTTCGTCTGAACGAGCCTAGACGTTCACCCGGACGACGTGGGATCCGGTTCGCCCGTGATGAGGTAAAGGAAGGCTAACGGCCAGATGCTACGAAAGTGAGCCGCCCAGGACTCGAACCTGGAACCTAGAGATTAAGAGTCTCTTGCTCTGCCAATTGAGCTAGCGGCCCATCGCGCCGGATTATAGCATCGGGACCGGGAAGAGTAAGGTGGATTAAGTTTTGTTAATGGGTGCTTGCGCCAACTATGACTTGTCTCTATAATCACTACAACTTCTAGCGGTACTTATCAAGGGTACCGCTAAGGGCCGGAAAAGGGTCTCACCCTTCTGTGAAAACCGGCCCTTTTTCTTTGCCCTGACCGGGCTCGTCTTCAGCCCACTTCTTCGGCGATGGTAAAGAGTTCTTCGGCGTGGCGGCGTACGGACGCTGCAAGGTCTGCCGTTGCGCTGACGATGCGGATACGGTGGAGGGGGGAATGAAGGCGGGTCATGTCTTCTTCGTTCATGCCGGAGAGACCCTGCCAGTCTGTGAGGCTGCGCTCCCAGGGGAGTGAGGCCAAGCGTATGAGCCGCAGGTCCATGGGAAAGGTGCGCTTGCGGGGCAGGTCGATGAGGATGTCGAAGGGGCCGGCGGTGCCTTTGTGGTAGCGGGTGAGGTAGCTGGCCCATGCCTCCTCGACCCTGCGGCGCCAGGAGGCGTCTTCTCGCAGCCGGATCAGGGATGCGTAGCTCGGGTGGCGCTCGTCGAATTCCAGGGCTCGGTGGTACGGGCGCCGGTCGGCGAGGCGTCTGGTCAGGGTGGCCGCGGAGCTTTCCGGCCCGGCGGAATCCCGGACCATGGCCAGGGCACCGTCGTCGTTCTGGCCGGCCAGCTTTTCGGGGTTGACATCGCCGGACTGTATGGCGTCCTGAACGGCGCGCAGGAACATCACGGCCGGTATGCGCAGCGCGTGGTGTCCGTAGACGTTGTAGTGCATCAGGTACCGGCAGAAGATCAGGGACTGGATGGAACTGGCCGCGCCCTCGTCCACGGCCAGGATGGCCCGGTTCTCGTGCCCGACTATCTTGAGGGATTGAATCAGGGCCTCCGCGTCGAGCATGGCGTAGGGGACTTTCGCGCCGCGGGCGTCCCTGACGAAGCAGTCCAGGGCGTTGACGTTGAGGGCGCCGAAAATAATGTCCCTCACGAGATGCTCCGTGGGGGTCAGGCTGTGTGGCTCTGGGTCGCGGGCGATGATCCGGAACACGTTGTGGGGTTCGAGATCCCACTCCGCCGAGAGCACATCGGCCACATCGGAGTCTTCGATGAGGCGCTGGCTCAGCTCGTGCACGGGGGTAATGCCGGGCAGGGCCAAGTCTTCTATCGCCTGCGCGTAAGGGTAGCGGGCCACATCGTGGAGGATGGCGGCGGCGAGTGCGACCTGCACGTCGCGGTTCTCCAGGTAGGCGCCGGAGTCTATGATCCTCTTGAGGGTCAATCGCGTCAGGTAGTACACGCCGACGGAGTGATCGAAGCGGGTGTGTCCGGCGTTCGGGAAAGCCTGGGCCGTAAAGCCGAGTTGCCGCATCCCCTTCAAACGCGAGAGCGCATCGCTCGCGAGCAGCGTCCGCGCCGCCCGGTCTATAGGGACGTCCCCCCAGACGCCGTCCCGGATCCTCCTCCCGGAGCCCCCGAAGAACTCCCCTACGCTCCCACTCAAATACCTCTCCTGGGTGTCGGGTCGAGCCCATTTAAGCAGAAGTAGCCGCGCCGGTGTAGCGGGATGCTGTTTGCGGGGCGCGCGGACGAAGTTTTGAGCGGGCACATACGGCGTGTAGTATTGTGGCGTTCGAGAAGGAGGAACGGATATCCACGCCGAAGACCTGGAGACGATAAGCGGGGATTTGGTGACATTGCGACCACCGCGTGAGGCGGACGTGGAGACCGCCTACGCCTGGGATCGCGACCCCGAGCTCGCATTCTGGAACGGGCGGCCACCGATCTCGATCTCGCTCTCCGCCGCCCGGCGGGATTACCTCTCCCGGTGGGAAGACCCGAGCGTGAAGACGTTCATCATCGAGGCAAGGGAAGTGGACGGTGGTTCCCGCGAGCCCATAGGTATGGCGACCCTCTACGACTTCCGCAAGGGAGGATGCGAGCTCGGCATCAAGATCGGTCCCGAACAGCTTAGAGG
>Ga0081539_10005243_pt1 | contig 13380 bp, 13 predicted proteins | sample TabmetS4T2R2_FD_71023 | JGI IMG/M metagenome (GOLD analysis project Ga0081539, IMG submission 71023) | Tabebuia heterophylla rhizosphere microbial communities from the University of Puerto Rico - S4T2R2 | ecosystem: Host-associated > Plants > Roots > Rhizosphere ...
CGATCCCGACCTCGTCACCTACTGGCTGGCGGGGATCATCGACGAGGAGCAGGGCTACGGGATCGATGGCGATACCTACGAGACCTTCGACCAGCTCGTGCGGCTCGGGGCTCCCGACTGGTTCCGGCTCGGAGACCGCGACCTCGCCGCATGCCTCATCCGCACGGAGCTCCTTCACGAGGGGAGCCGGCTGACCGAGATCGCGCACTACCTCGCCGACGCTCTCGGGGTCGGCGCCGCGGTGCTGCCGATGTCCGACGAGCCCGTGCAAACGCACGTGCGGACGCTCGGGGAGTGGCGTCACTTCCAGGAGTACCTGATCAGGCAGCGCTGCGAGCCCGAGATCGAGGGGGTCGAGTTCGCGGGCGCGGACCGAGCACGGCCGAGCGGGGAGGTCCTGCGCGCGCTCGAGGCGGCGGACGCCGTTCTGATCGGGCCGTCGAACCCGATCGCGAGCATCGGCCCGATCCTGGCGGTTCCCGGAATGATGGAGGCTCTCCGCGAGCTCGACGCTCCGGTCGTGGCGGTGAGCCCGCTCGTCGCGGGGCGCTCGCTCAAGGGGCCGACCGAGCCCTTCATGCGCTGGGCGGGGCTGGAGGTGAGCGACGCGGGCATCGCAAAGCACTACGCCGGCCTGATCGACGGACTCGTGGTCGATCGCGGCACTCCGGTTGGCCGGCCGTCGATGGCCGGCATCGTCGTCCGCGAGACCGAGACGCTCATGGGCGATGCCGACGGCCGCGCGCGGCTGGCGCGGGAGGCATTGGAGTTCGCGACGTCGTTGGCGGGCTAGCCTTACAGGCGACGACGTCCTGACGCGGCCACGGCGGCTCCCAGCTCTCCGGTGCGTAGTTCACCAGCTCGAGCCGGGTGCGGGCGCGGATCAGACCCGCGACCCAAGCCGGCGACGCGATCGCGATGCCATAGCGGGGATGAAATCGGTACTCCGCGTATCCGAAGCCCTGCTCGTCGTACTGAGACTGAATCCCCGGGACCTGGTCCTCTGCGAGCTGCATGGTGACGAGCGCGTCCTCGTCGTGGCGGCCATGAAGCGTGAGGACCAGCAGTCCGCCGGGGGCAAGCAGGGTTTCGAAGAAAGTCAGGAAGTCCGCCCAGCGGTGGGCCGGAAGGTGAGTCAGGAGCGAGCCCGACCAGATCAGGTCGTAGCTGCCGTCGATTTGCATCTTCTGGGGGTCTTCGCGGGCGTAGATCGGCGTCGCGTCGAAGGCTCGAGCGCAAAAGTCGACGGCGCCCGTGTCGATGTCGCCTGCGGCGAGGCCTGCCTCGGGAAACGCGGCTTTCAGAACCCTCAGCACACGGCCGTGTCCGCACGGGAAGTCGAGAATGCTCCTGGGCGCCTCTGAGCCGGCAACGACCATCGCGGTCCTGATGCAGCGCAGCGCCGATGCACCGGCCCAAAGATATGGCCCGATGCTCCCGGCGCCACCCATCGCGTCATCGGATGAGATCTCCGTAATGACGTCGTCTGACCTCTCGCCGAGCTCTCGCAGCGCGCGCAGGTGCAGCCGTTCGTGGGCGAGTGCCTCCTCGCAATCGGCCTCCGTTATCTGACCGGCACGGCCGTGCTCGTCATGCACCCAAAGGCGAGCCGTGCGGAGACGCCCCATCGTCTCCAGAGCCTCGTCCAGCGTCGCATCGGCGTCGATCACCTGTTCCTCATCCGGGGCCGTGGCCACGCTTGCATCCTCTCGGTCGCCCGCCCGAGGCACCGCCCTGAGCGGATGCAGGAGCGCGGCGGGGTCCCTGACGTTCTCGGGCGCATCCGGGACGCTCTCCACCGGCTTCATGATTTGACGCGTGGTTGTGCTTGTGCGCATAACAGAGCCTCCGCACAGAGTGTAGGTAGCGCGAGCAACGACACCCCCGGGTGAGCCCGAAGCCGCCGCCGAAAGGAGTATGGTCCGCGCGGAGCTCGTGCAGACCGGAGAGAAGACTGGGGCGGCCGCGGCGATCCTGCCTGTGAAGCGCTTCGAGGCGGCCAAGCAGCGCCTGAGGGACGCGCTCGGCGCGGGGTCGCGCAGCGCCCTCGCCGGCGCGATGTTCGCCGACGTCCTAAGCGCTCTCGATCGCTCCAAATCGGTCGAGGCGATCTTCGTCGTGTCCGCCGAGCCGGAGGTGAAGGACCTCATGGCCGCCCGACAGGCCGTCCTGATCCCGGACCTCGCCGAGAAGGGCCAATCGCGAGCGGCGCTTTCCGGTCTCGCCCGTGCCGCGGCGCTCGGGTACCCCCGCGCGGTGATGGTTCCCGGCGACTGCCCGCTGCTGGACCCGACCGAGATCGACGACCTGATCGCCAAGGTCACGTCCGCGCAGGTGGACGTCGCGATCGTGCCCGACCGGCACGAGCACGGGACGAACGCGCTCGTCGTCGACCCCTCCGGGCCGTTCGAGCCGCAGTTCGGCCCCGACTCGCTACGCCGTCACACTGAGCAGGCGCGGCGGCGCGGACTGCGCAGCTCGGTCGAGCGGGTGCGCTCGCTCGCGCTCGACGTCGACTCTCCCGAGGACCTGTCCGAGCTCTCCGCCGCGCTCGACGAGTCGCGCGGGCGCGCGCCTCGCACCGAGGGGGTGCTCCGGCAGATCCAGCGGAGCCGCCGCCTGCCGCCGGTCGCCGCCTAGCGGTCTCGTTGGCGAACGAGCCGCTCCGCCTCGAGGCGACCGCGCTGCTCGGCATGCGGGAGATCGCGTTCGGCGAGGACCTGGCACGGGCGATCGCCGACGCGTCGGCGTCGCGGCCCCCGTCGATCGGCGACGTCCTCGTCGTCGCGCAGAAGGTCGTATCGAAAGCCGAGCGCCGCGTCCGCCGCCTGGCCGAGGTGACGCCCACGGCCGCGGCCCGCGAGCTCGCCGCGAAGCTGGACAAGGACCCGCGTTTGGTGCAGGTGGTGCTCGACGAGTCGGAGACCGTGATCCGGGCCGAGCGCGGCGTCTTGATCACGCGCACGCGGCAGGGATACGTGTGCGCGAATGCCGGCGTGGACGCGTCGAACGTCCCCGGCGACGACGTCGTGACGCTGCTGCCCGAGGACTCGGACGCGTCCGCACGGCGCCTGCGCCGGGAGCTGGCCGAGCTTCTCGGGGCTCGCCCCGCGGTCGTGATCGCCGACAGCTTCGGGCGGCCGTGGCGCGTCGGGCAGGTGGACGTCGCGCTCGGCTGCGCCGGGCTCCGGCCGCTCGACGATCGGCGAGGCCAGAGCGACGCGCTCGGGCGCGAGCTCTCGGCCACGGTCCTCGCGGTCGCGGACGAGGCCGCCGCTGCCGCCTCCCTCGTCCGGCGAAAGCACGGCCGCGAGGCGGTCGTCCTGCTCCAGGGCCTCGAGCGGTTCGTCACAGAGGAAGACGGGGCCGGCGCGGCAGCCCTGCTGCGACCGGTCGCCGAGGACCTCTTCGACGCGCGTTCAGACGTTGGATGACTAGGGAACGACGACCGCGGCGCCGCGGAAGTCGCCCGCCTTCACGACCCTGAGCGCGTCGTTCGCCTCCTCGAGGGCGAAGCGCCGGGTCTCCGTTCGCACCGGCACCTCGGGTGCGAGGCCCAGGAACTCGTGCCCGTCGCGCCGGGTGAGGTTGGCGACGCTTCGCACCAGCCGCTCGCCCCAGAGCAGGTCGTACTCGAGCTGCGGGATCGGCGACATGTGGATTCCGGCGCACACCACGACGCCTCCCTTCCTGACGGCGCGCAGGGCGACCGGGACGAGCTCGCCGGCGGGCGCGAAGACGATCGCGCTGTCGAGCTCGACGGGCGGCTGCTCCGTGCTCCCACCGGTCCAGGAGGCGCCCAGCTCCAGCGCGAACCGGCGTGCGGACTCGCCTCGGGTCGAGACGTAGACCTCTTGGCCGCGGTGGCGCGCCACCTGGATCACGATGTGCGCCGAGGCGCCGAAGCCGTAGACGCCGAGCCGGCCCGGGCCGCCGAGCGGATCGACCGCGGCCAGCCTCAGCGCCCGGTAGCCGATGAGCCCGGCGCAGAGAAGCGGCGCCGCCTGGTCGTCGGGATACCCCTCCGGAATCCGGAAGCAGAAGTCGGCGCGCGCGACCGCGAGCTCCGCGTAGCCGCCATCGCGGTCGTAACCGGTGAACGTCGGGTCGTCGCAGAGGTTCTCGGCGCCGCCGAGGCAGAACCGGCAGACGCCGTCCACCCCGCCCAGCCACGAGACGCCGATCCGGTCGCCGCGCGCGAGCTCCTCCACTCCGTCGCCCACCCGCTCGACGGTTCCGACGATCTGGTGACCGGGAACGAGCGGCAGCTTGGGCTCGCGCAGCTCGCCCTCGACGACGTGCAGGTCGGTCCGGCAGACTGCGTTCGCGCGCACGCGGATCAGGACGTCCCCCGCCCCCGGCTCGGGGTCCGGCAGGTCCTCCAGCTCGAGGCGGTCCCGCTCGACGGGGCCCTGCGACCTCAGCACCATCGCGCGCATCGGCGGGAGACGCTAGTAACGCTCGAGGATCCGGTAGAGCGTGTCCCGCTGGGCAGGCGCGCGACCCGCGGCGCGCGCGGCGTCGATGAACTGCTCCGGCTCGAGCTTGACGCCGTGATAGGAGCCGGCCATCCGCGAGATCGACTCCTCCATCAGCGTCCCACCCAGGTCGTTCACCCCCCAGCGAAGGCTCTCGGTCGCCGCGTCGAGGCCCATCTTCACCCAGCTCGCCTGGAGGTTTGTCACGGTCTCCCCGAGGGCGAGACGGAAGACCGCGGTGTGCTTGAGGTTGTCCTCGGCGGAGATCTCCTCGATGCCGTGGGTGCGGCCGAGCAGCGTGTGGAAGGGGATGAAGCTGAGCGGGACGAATTCGGTGAAGCCGCCGGTGCGCTCCTGAAGCTCCCGCACGATCGTCATGTGCTGGGCCAGCTCCCAGGGCTCCTCGATGTGGCCGAACATCACGGTGACGCTCGAGCGCAGGCCCGAGCGGTGCGATGCCTCGATGATCTCCACCCATCGCCGCACCGGAAGCTTGTTGGGCGAGATGCGCTGGCGCACACCGTCGTGCAGCACCTCGGCGGCGGTGCCGGGCGTCGACCCGAGGCCGCACTCGATCAGGTACTCGAACACGGCATCCGGCGACTTCCCCGAGCGCTCGCACATGAAGTGGATCTCCATCGGCGAGTACGCGTGCAGGTGAACGTGCGGGGCGGTCTCCTTCACGACGCGAAGCCATCGCCCGTAGTCGGCGAGCTCGTATTCGGGATGGATGCCTCCCTGCATGCAGATCTCGGTGACGCCGAACTCGACCGCCTCCTCCACCTTCGCGACGAACTCGTCCTCGTGCACGTGGTACGCGTCGGGCGATCGCTTCCCCTGGCCGAAGCCGCAGAAGGCGCAGCCGACCTGGCAGATGTTCGTGAAGTTGATGTTTCGGTTGACGACGAACGTCACGGTGTCGCCGGCGAGGCGGGAGCGAAGCTCGTCGGCCACGGCGCGAATGTCCTCGATCACTGCCGGGCGGCGCTCGGCGAAGAGAGCGGTCAGCTCATCGCGCGTCAGGCGCATGTTGTCGCGCGCCTTCTCGATCGCGCGCGGCGCAACGTCGTCGGGGATCGAGACCGTCACCCGTCTGCCGGAGCCCTTGCGCGGGATGAAGGACCAGTACCGCGACTTGACGGTGTCGAGCACGCCCTGCGCGATCCACTCCGGCGTTATGTACTGCGGGTAGACGCAGAGACGCTCGGTGAGCGCGAAGCCCTCCGGCTTCAGCTCCTTGCGGATCCGGTGCGGGCTGGGGAACGGATGCTCCGGCGAGATGTGATCGCCGTTCGCCGAAAGGCCGCCGAGGTCGGTCGCGCCCTCGCGCACCAGCGGCAGCCACCACTCGGAGAGGTTGGGCGGGATCTGGATGCCGACGTCCGGCATCAGCCGCCTGCACTCCCTGACGAGGCGCCCCAGGTCCGCGAGCGTCACGGGCGTTGCCCAATCGGGCAGCGAGACCGCCCCGTTCGCCCCCGGGGAGCCGTTCGAGCCGTTCGATCCGTTCGAGTGGGCGCTCGGGTCGTCCTCGCGCGCCCGGCGCGCTTCGGCCGCCGCGTTCGCGATCTCCGCCACCTCGCGGCCGTGGTAGCGCGGATGGGGGACGAAGTTCTGGATGATCACCTCCTGGATGTGACCGTGGCGAGCGTGCGAAGCGGCAATCGCCTCGAGCGTCTCGACGCGGTCGTCCTCGCTCTCCCCGATGCCGACCAGCAGTCCGCTCGTGAACGGAATGCTGAGCTCGCCCGCGGCGTCGATCGTCTCCAGCCGGCGCGCGGGGTGCTTCGTCGGGGAGCCGGCGTGGACCGTCTCCATGAGGCGCTCCGAGGTCGACTCCAGCATCAGCCCCATCGATGCGTTGACCTCTCGCAACCGCGCCAGCTCGTCCCGGGTCAGCACGCCGAGGTTCGAGTGCGGCAGGAGACCCCGCTCGAGCGCGCGCTCGCACGCCCAAACGACGTAGGAGGTGAAGTCGTGGTGGCCATACGACCGAAGGCGCTCCGCGACCTCGGCGTTTACCTCGGGCTTCTCGCCCGTGAGCACGAGCAGCTCCTTGCATCCCCGGCGGGCCGCGTCGTCGAGCTGGCGCTCCACCTCCTCCGGAGGGTGGAGGTGCGCGTTGTGGGTCGCGAACGCGCAGTACTTGCAGTAGCACCGGCACGTCCTCGACAGCGACAGCGTGTAGTTGCGCGAGAAGGTGACGCGTCTCACGACTCGCAGCAGTTTAGACGTGCAACGGCCGGGGACTCTCGCCCCCGGCCGTTCCGAAGCTATGTGCGTCCGCCCCGAGCGCCGGACTCAGCGGCGGCCGGGATCCACGTCCTGTCGCAGGCCCTTGGGGCCGGTCTCGGGAGTGGCGGCTCTGAACCTCGCGGGACCCGGCTCGACGAACAGATACCAGTAGGCGAGCCCTCCGAGCAGGCCGCCCACCAGCGGGCCGACGACGAAGACCCAGCCATCGGTCCAGTGGTTCGAGACCAGCGCCGGGCCGAACCAGCGGGCGGGGTTGATCGCGGCACCCGTGACCGGGGCGAGGACGAAGACGACGAGGCCAAGCGTCCCTCCGATCACAAGGCCGGCCCAGTCGCGGGCGGCACGCGGGTTCACCGCCACCGCGACCACCGCCCACACCAGGAAGAACGCGCCGATGCCCTCGGCAACCGCGCCGGCGGCGGTGCTGCCGAGGAGGGTGTGGTTCAGGACCGTCGTCCCCACCTCGGCGGACTTGCCTCCGGGCGTCGCGCTTCCGTCCGCGACCTGGTCGGAGAGGATGAACTTCGTGACAAGCGCCCCGGCAACGCCGCCCGAAAGCTGCAGAAGTATGTAGATGACGGCGTCGTTCAGCCTGATCTTGCGAAGCGCTGCCAGCGCGACCGTGACCGCCGGGTTCACGTGGGCCCCCGAAACGCTCCCGATCGAATAGACGAGCATGAACAGCACGAGCCCGTTGACGAACCCAACCACCGCGAAGTCGGAGGTTGCGCCCCCGCCCGGCGCGAGGAAGAGCACGCCGGCCATGGTGATGAAAAAGACCAGCGCGAACGTGCCGATGAACTCGGCGACGTAGGCAGCGGGAGACCTAGGTTCCACGTGACACCTCCAGATGTCCTCGGGGCAACAGCCGGCGCAGTGTATACAGGTAGGGGGTCAGCGGCGCCTTCTGGGGCCGGCTACTGGGCGCGCCGCTTCGCGAACTCGCGGCGGACGCTCTCGGGCCTGCCCCACATCGGCACGACCTCGACCCGGCCCTCGCGTACGCCTCGGAGGGCCAGCTCACCCGTGATCCCGGCCTCGCCGAGCTGGCGCAGGACCCCCGCCACGGTCTCGGCCGCGGCCGCGTGGCCGAAGGTGTGGGCCACCGGGAGCCGCCAGTGCCAGTCGTGCTTGGAGTACGGCTGGGCATTGATCTGAGCGAGGATCACCGCGGCCTCGACGTAGCGGCCTTCGTCGTCGATCCGGAGGTCGAGCGAGAGGTCGGTCCAGTCGCTTGGAAGCGAGTCGACGATCCGCTGGAAGGTCTCCGCGAGCGCCACGGCGCTCAGCGTACTTCACCCCCCGTAGAATCGATCGGGATGCCGACGCAGGCGCCCCCAGAGCTCGAGGCCCAGTACCGCGCGCTGCGCGAGGCCGCCGGTCTGCTGGAGCGCTCCGCCCGCGGAAAGCTCGACGTGCTCGGACCGGACGCCGCCGAATACCTCCAGGGGCAGGTCACGAACGATGTGCAGGCGCTCGCTGCCGGCGAGGGCTGCTACGCCGCGCTTCTCACCCCGAAGGGCAGGATCCTTTCGGACCTGCGGGTCCTGGCCGTCTCGGCGGAGGAGCTCCGGCTCGACACCGAGACGGTTGCGCTCGCCGCCGTCCGCTCGAACCTCGAGATGTACAAGATCGGGCGCCGGGTCGAGATCGCGGACCGAAGCGACGAGCGCGCGATCCTCTCTCTGATCGGGCCGGCTGCGCGCACGGTCGCGGGCGCCGCGCCGCCCGAGCGCGAGCACGCCTTTCTGGAAGCGGAGATCGCGGGCGTCTCGGTGCTCGCGGTCGCGACCGACGTCGGCGTGGACCTGATGCTTCCGGAGACCGACAGGGCGGCCGTCGCCGCCGCGCTTGCGGATCGCGGAGCGGTCGCCGTCGCGGACGAGGTCGCGGAGATCATCCGGATCGAGAGCGGTCGGCCCCGCTACGGGATCGACATGACCGAGGAGAACCTCCCCGGGGAAATGGAACTCGAGGAACGCGCGGTGAGCTTCACCAAGGGCTGCTACGTCGGCCAGGAGCCCGTGGCGCGCATGCACTATCGCGGCCATCCGAACCGCCACCTGCGCGGGCTGAGGCTGTCCGCGCCCGCGGCGGCCGGCGACGCCGTGCTCGGCGGCGATCGCGAGGTCGGCGCGCTGACGTCGTACGGACTCTCCCCCGCCCTTGGTCCTATCGCGCTGGCGACGATCCGCCGCGAGGTCGAGCCCGGCGAGCAGGTCGAGGTCGGAGAGTCGCGGGTCGCGGCGGAGGTCATCGCGCTTCCGTTCGCGCTGCAGTCATGAAGACGCGCCGGACGGGCCCGCGTGGCCGCCACCTGAGCGCCGAGAGCCCCCTGCTCGGCGGACCCCTTCCCTCCGAGGCCGGCTCGGAGGAGCCCACCCGCCTGCGGCCCGAGTACGACGCGGGCGCGGACGTCTACAGGCTGCCCGAGCCCGTCCAGCCGGTCGAGCCGTCCCCGGCCGAGCTCCGGGACCTCAGCGCGCTCGTCTCCGGAGGCGACCCGGAGCGTCAGGTGGACGACTGGGGCCGCTCCGAGCGCGTCTACCGAGCCATGGAGCCGCTGCTGAACTTCTACTACCGCTACTGGTTCAGGGTCGAGGTCGAGGGGGTCGAGCACGTCCCCGCGACCGGCGGCGCGCTCTTCGCCTCGAATCATTCCGGCGCAATGCCGCCGGATGGCCCGATGATCGTCCATGCGATCCGGCACGAGCACCCGCGTCCGCGGCCCGTCTACATGCTGGGCGAGCACTGGTTCAAGGGCTATCCGGGAATCGGCATGCTCGCCAACAAGATGGGGCTCGTCGCGGCGCATCCGGCGAACGCCCACCGCCTGCTCGCGGACGAGGGTCGCCTGGTGCTCGTCTTCCCCGAGGGCCAGAAGGGAACTCGCAAGCTCTACTGGCAGCGCTACAAGCTGCGGCGCTTCGGCCGCGGCGGCTTCGTCAAGACCGCGATCCGGGCGGGAGTCCCGATCGTTCCGATCGCCGTCATGGGAGGCGAGGAGGCGATGCCGATCTTCGCGCACGTCAAGCCTCTCCAGCGGCTCACAGGGCTCATCTACTTCCCGATCAACCACGCCTTCCCGCACTTCGGGCTCCTCGCGGGGGCGATGTACCTGCCCGCGAAGTTCCGGATCAAGTTCCTCGAGCCGATGCGCTTCGATCGCGAGGGACCGGACGCCGCGGACGACGTCGCGTTCGTCCAGCAGGCGGCGGACGCGATCAGAACGCGTATCCAGACCGAGCTGAACGAGATGCTCAGGGAGAGAAAATCGGTCTGGTTCGGTTAGATTCCCATTGCATGGGGGTTAGCCGAGAGGTTCGGGGGAGGTTCAGATCGGAATTCGAGGGTCGCCGCCGGGCGATGATCGCGGCCGTGCTCGCCCTCTCGACCCTCGTGGTCCTCGCGGCGGGCTGCGGAGGAGGAGGTCAGCGCAAGAGCACTCTTCGTCCTCCGGTCGCCATCAACGTCTCGGTCCGGATCGGGGACGACTCGGTGGTGGCGTCGCCCAGCAGGTTCGGCGCCGGGCCCATCAACGTGATCGCCAGCAATCAGTCGAGCGCCGAGCAGCGGCTGACGCTCGACGGGCCGCAGCTCAAGCGCTCGAGTGACCCGATTCCTCCCACCGAGACTGGGAGCTTGAAGGTCACGGTCGCACCGGGCTCCTACTCGCTCTCGGCCGACGGCGCCGGCGGCCTGAAGCCCGCGAAGCTGACGGTCGGGCCGAAGCGCCCGAGCGCCCAGAACGAGCTGCTCCTACCCTAGAAGCTGCCCGATTCCCCGCGCTCATGGCGGTAGGATGGCCCGGCCGCGCCCGCGACGGCGCGCTCGACGGAGCACACACGACCGGAGGTATGCGACTTTGGCACAGGCAGAAGTGAAGACGATCAGCCAGCTCGACGTGGAGCCGGGAGAGCTGCCGAAGACGATGACGGCGTGGGTCATCCGCGAGGAGCGCCAGGGCGAGCCGAAGGATGCGTTCCAGATCGAGGAGATCGAGGTCCCCGAGCCCGCCGCGTTCGAGGTGATCGTCCGCGTGATGGCCGCGGGCGTGAACTTCAACAACGTCTGGGCCGCGCGCGGCGTGCCGGTCTCGGTGTTCCGCTATCACCCCGAGGACGACCACCACATCGGCGGGTCCGACGCCTCCGGGGTCGTCTGGAAGACCGGCGAGGGCGTCACGAGCTGGAAGCCCGGCGACGAGGTCGTGATCCATTGCAACCAGTCCTCCTACGAGGACTACGAGACCCACGGGCTCGACCCGCTGGCGTCGCCCTCCCAGAGGATCTGGGGCTACGAGACCAGCTGGGGCTCGTTCGCGCAGTTCACGAAGGTGCAGGCGCAGCAGCTCCTGCCGAAGCCGAGGAACCTCACCTGGGAAGAGGCGGCGTCCTACGGCCTCACCTACTTCACCGCCTACCGGATGCTGCTGGATCGCTGCAACCTCCAGGCCGGGCACAAGGTGCTGATATGGGGCGCGGCCGGCGGGCTGGGCGTGTTCGCGAACCAGCTCTGCCAGCTGACGGGCGCGGACGCATGCGGCGTCGTCTCCTCGGAGGAGAAGGGCCAGCTGATCATGCAGCTCGGCGCGAAGGGCTACATCAACCGCAACGAGTACGCCGGCATGATGCGCAAGGGCGGCGAGACTCCTGACGAGGAGAAGGCGCGCTTCAAGGAGAGCAGGCGCTTCGGGGGCGCCGTCCGGGAGATCCTCGGCGACGACCCCGACATCGTGTTCGAGCACGTCGGCCAGGCGACGTTCCCGACGAGCGTCCTCGTCGTGAAGCGCTTCGGCAAGGTCGTGATCTGCGGCGCGACCTCGGGCTACAACCTCGACTTCGACGTGCGGTATCTCTGGATGCGGCAGAAGGAGATCATCGGCTCGCACTTCGCCAACGCGTACCAGGCGAACGAGGCGAACAAGCTGATGGCGGCGGGCAAGATCCGGCCGGTCCTGTGGCGCGTGATGCCTTTCGAGGGCGTGGCCGAGGCTCACCAGCTCATGCGCGAGAACAAGCATCAGGGCAAGATCGCGATCCTCGTCGGCGCCGACCAGGAAGGGCTCGGCAAGACCGAGGAAGGACCCGGCGCGATCCGTGCCGAGGTCGGCGCTTGAGCGGCAGCGGCTCGCGAACCGTTCTGATGGCAGAGCAACCGGCGGCGCAGCGGCGCGGCGCGGCGAACGTGATGCAGATCGACTTCCACGCGACGCCCTTCCGGGGCGAGAAGTTCCTGGAGCTCTACCGCCCCGCGGTCTCCCGGGTGCTCGCCTACGGTGCCGAGGGCTATCTCTTCTACCGGCACGAGGCGGACCCCGACCATTTCGTCCATCTCTCGTTCTGGGAGAACCGCGAGGACTTCAACCGCTATTGGTTCTCACGCGAGATGCAGCAGGTGAGGCAGCAGATCGCCGGGCTCCACGGGCAGCCGGTGCTGCCCGAGTGGGACCTGGTCATCGAGCGCCGGTAATCGCCCTTCAGTGCTGCTCGAGCGGCGCCATCGTGAGCCCCGCGTCCTTGAGCTGCTCCCAGTAGAGCTCGGCGGGCTCGCGCTCGCCCATCCAGACGACCGCGCTCCCGCTGTTGTGGATGCGATCGGCGATGCGGTAGCCGCCGTCGAGCGTGACGCCGGGAATGACCCGCGCGAGCGTGCCCGCGACATGGTCGAAGGTGTTGTGGTTGTCGTTCAGGACGATCACGTTCCAGGCACCGCCGGTCCCGGTTCCCGGTCCCCCGACGCGACGCCTTTCGATCGTCTCAGTTGTCATTGCACGGGGTCACGCGCCCGCGCCCGCTTCTGCCAGTAACGCGCCAGCCCGAGGAACTGCTGATGCGGGCGCGTCGCCTGCGCGTAGCCCCGGCCGGTGCTCGGGTCCATCTCCGCCTCGATCCGGCGCCGCGTCCTGGCGACGAACTCTGCGATCGCCTCCTCCTGCCCGGAGGGTCCATGTTGCTCGAGCAGCTCCCGCACCTCCGCCGCCTGCTCCGCGAGCCGCTCGGCCATCCGCCGGAGGTGGCGCGATGGATCCTCCACCGCTCCGAAGTGCGTCAGGGCGAGGCGCTCGGGCGACATCGCCGCGACGGCCTCGATCGACCGGTTCCAGGCCTCGACGTCGATGTCCGGCGGCGGCGTAGGCGGAAGGATGAGGTCCGAGGGCGGGATCCTCACCCCCGCGACGTCTCCGACGTACGCGGTCCGATCGTTCCGGTCGAAGTAGACGACGTGGTGGGACGCGTGGCCGGGCGCGTACGTGACGTCGATATCGCGCCCGGCGACCTCGATCCGCTCTCCGGCGGAGCGACGCGACACCTCCTCGTCGACGATCTCTTCGACGCGCGGGTAGAAGCTTGCGACATGCGCCGGCGCGAACATCGGCGCGAGGAGGCCCCTGAGCGCCGAGTGCTCGTTCCCGTCCATGAACATGAACCAGCGGTCGAGACCGAACTCGACGAGCTTCCGCGGCCCGTCGTGGAGCGGCGTCACCGTTCTCAGCCAGGCGGCGGAGAAGCTCGGCGACCGCAGCGCGGCGCGCGTCGCCTTGGCACCCGTCACGACGCAGACGTCGAACTCGTCGATGCGCGTGACGCTTCCCTCGCCGCGAGCGGCCTCGGTCCCCGGCACGGACGCGTGCGGAGTCGTCATC
>Ga0081539_10005244_pt1 | contig 13377 bp, 9 predicted proteins | sample TabmetS4T2R2_FD_71023 | JGI IMG/M metagenome (GOLD analysis project Ga0081539, IMG submission 71023) | Tabebuia heterophylla rhizosphere microbial communities from the University of Puerto Rico - S4T2R2 | ecosystem: Host-associated > Plants > Roots > Rhizosphere ...
CTACACCGAGCTGGTCGTCCCGCGCGAGCCCGTCTGTCCCGGTCACGACGCGCCGTTCGACTACCTCCGCGCCGCGTACTTCGAACCCGCCGAAGACCTGATCGTCTGGGCCCCGCGCGGCGGAGGGAAGACGCGCCTCGCGGCCGTCGCGACGCTGCTGGACCTGCTCCACAAGCGCGGCTGCTGCGTCCGCATCCTCGGCGGGTCGCTCGAACAGAGCCTGCGCATGTGGGAACACCTGATCGGCGACGTCGATTACTGGCTGCGCCCGATGAAGCTGATCGCCCGCAAGCAGCTCGGCAGCTCGACGAAGCGCGTGCACTTGGCGAACGGCTCGAACGCCGCCGTGCTGGCGCAGTCCGAGCGCGCGGTCCGCGGCCTGCGCGTGCAGAAGCTCCGGTGCGACGAGGTCGAGCTGTTCAAGCCCGAGATCTGGGAAGCCGCGCAGCTCGTCACGCGCACCAACCGCGGGATCAGCGGAGCGATCGAGGCGATCTCGACGCTGCACTCGCCGTACGGGCTGATGAACAAGCTCGTCGAGAGCGCGCGCGAGAACGGCGCACCGCGCGTGATCAAGTGGTGTCTGCTGGAAGTGCTGGAGCGATGTCCGCCGGAGCGCGAGTGCGCGACGTGCCCGCTCTGGAACGACTGCCGCGGCGTCGCGAAGACCAAATGCTCCGGCTTCGTGAGCATCGACGACGCGATCGCGATGAAGCGCCGCGTCTCGATCGAGACGTGGGAATCGGAGATGCTCTGCAAGCGCCCGACGGTCAAAGGATGCGTGTTCCCGACGTTCGACCCCGCGCTGCACGTGTACGACGACGTCGCGCGGAAAGCCCACGGCCCGGCCGTGGGCTTCGAGAACGTCGCGCTCGCGATCGACTTCGGTTTCGCGAACCCGTTCGTCTGCCTCTGGATCGAATCGCGCGCGGACGAGTCGATCCACGTCGTCGACGAGTACGTGCAATCGATGCGGACGACCGACGAGCACGTCGATCACATCGGGTCGCGCCCGTGGAGAGCCGTGAAGCGCGTCTACTGCGACCCGGCCGGTAACGGGCGCAACGACCAGACGGGCGCGAGCAACGTGCAACTGCTGCGCTCGCGCGGGTTCGTCGTGCGCTCGCGGCGGAGCTCGATCGTCGAAGGGCTCGACCTGATCCGCGCGGCGCTGCGCCCGGCGCACGGGCCGCCGAGGTTGTTCGTGCACGCGCGCTGCGCGCACCTGATCAAAGCGCTGCGGAGTTACCGGTACGCGCCGAACGGCGACAGCGAGCTGCCGCTGAAAGACGGCGAGCACGATCACCTGATCGACGCGCTGCGCTATTACTTCGTGAACACGACGGCAAGATCTGCGGGCCCGGCCGTGCGCGCCTATTGAGTGAGAGATCGCGCGCGATCTGCACACGCGATAGGCGATGCGACCACGGTGAACTTCGTTCAACCGCGATAACGACGCGTGAGGACGGTCGCGGCGCGGGCGGCACGGTCGTTGCTTTGGTCGCGTTGTACGAATGGGGCTGCGCGAACAAGAAGGGATGTGTCGATATGTCGTTGGAAGCAGTCATCGCGTTCGAGCCGCGCGCCGGCGCGGCCAGCATCGTCTCGGTGCCGCCGCAGTTTCAGGCGCCGGCCGATGCGAGGACGATCGTGGAAGACGTCCGCTCGGTCGGCGGGTCGAAGTTGAAGCTCGGGCTGTCGGTGCTCGTCGTGATCGTTGCGGCGGTCGTCGCGCGCGTGGGGATCGACCGATCGACGGACAAGTATTCCGAGCAACAGAACCGGAAGCTGTCGATGCCGGCGCCGCAGTTCGACCGGACGCGCGTGATGACGTCGATCGGGGAATGAATCGGAACCACAGATGAACACGGATGAACACAGATGGGGAAGCGAGATGAGAAATGAGAGGTAAGAGAAGAGCGGGCGGAGTCTTCTCTCACCTTTCGTTTCTCATCTCTCGTCCTTATCCGTGTTCATCCGTGTTCATCTGTGGTTCCAACCGTCTCCCGTTCGCCGAAAAGCGCGTCCACGAACCGCTTCGGGTCGAACGTTTCGATGTCCTGGGGCGTTTCGCCCAGGCCGACGAACTTCACGGGGATGTTGAGCTGGTCCTTGATCGCGAAGACGAAGCCGGCCTTGGCCGAGCCGTCGAGCTTGGCGATGAGCAGCGCGGTGACGTTGATCGCTTGTTGGAAGTTCTTGGCCTGCTGGATCGCGTTCTGACCGGTGGTCGCGTCGAGCACGAGCAGGACCTCGTGTGGCGCGCCTTCGATGCGGCGCGAGACGACGTCGCGGATCTTGGTCAGCTCGCGCATGAGATGTTGTTGCGTGTGCAACCTTCCCGCGGTGTCGACGATCAGCACGTCGATGTTCCGCGCTTTCGCGGCCTCGCACGCGTCGTACGCGACGGCGGCGGGGTCGGCGCCGGACTTGTGCTTGACGATCTCCACGCCGATGCGGTCGGCCCAGATGGTGAGCTGATCGACGGCCGCGGCGCGGAAGGTGTCGGAGGCGCAGACCATCACCTTCCTGTGCATCTGCTCCTTGAGGATCCACGCGAGCTTGGCGATCGAGGTGGTCTTGCCCGCGCCGTTCACGCCGGCGACGAGGATGACCGTCGGAGAAAAATAGGGACGGGAGCTATTTTCTTCCCCCGCCGTCGGCGGTGACGCAGCGAAGCGAAGCTCGCGATCTTCGGCCGGGAACATCGCGACGAGCTGGTCGCGCACGATCGACTCGGCCTCGTCGGCGTTCCTGATCCGCCCCAGCCGCCACTGCTCGCGCACGGCCGCGACGAGCTTCTCGGCCCGCGCGACGCCCATGTCGGCGCGGATGAACTTCTCCTCGACCTCGACGAGGAACGCGTCGTCGATCTGCCGCCCGGGGATGAACAACGTCCGCACGTCGGTGTTGAGCACCGCGGCGGTCTTCTTGAGGGCGCCTTTGATCTTGTCGAGGGTTTTGGAGAAGAAGCCCATGGAAATGACGAATCACGGGAATGAGGAATGACGAAACCAGAATGACGAATCAATGACCAAGCCCGAATGACGAATGACGAAACGCTTCGGAGCGCGCAGCTTCGTCATTCGGATTTCGTCATTCATTCGTTATTCGGGTTTCGTCATTCTGGTTTTTCATCACACCTTCGTGCTCTCTCAAGACGGCGTCCAGCACTCCGTTCACGAACGCCGGCGAGTTCTCCGTGCTCCACGTCTTGGCCAACTCGATCGCCTCGTCGATCGCGACCTTGGGCGGCGTCTTGCCGCTGGTGATCTCGTGGATCGCCAGCCGCAGGATGTTCCGGTCGACGCCCGGTTGCCGCCGCGGCGGCCACTGCGGGGCGAGCCGCTCGACCCAGGGATCGGCGGTCGCGCGCGAATCCCAGGCGCCGCTCGCGAGGTCCAGCGCGTGGCGGCGCGTGTTGTCGTCGTCGGCGTGGTCCTGCACGATCTGGAGCGCGATCACGTCGTCGCGGTCGCCGTTGGCGTCCCACACGAACAGGATCTGCAACGCGAGCTCTCGACTTCGTCGCTTACCGGGCATCCGGCGCAAGTATAGGCGAGGCGAGTCGATCCGCCAGAGAACTGCCGCGACGCGCGAGGAGCGCGAGCGGGAAGTGCTTCGGGCTTTCAGGAAGCTCGACGTAATTGTCGGCGATCCACCGCACGATCGGATGATCTTCCGGACCGCGATTGCCCGACCACACGACCACCAGATCGGGCGGCGAATGTTGGAGTTGTTCGAGCGAACGCGCCGTGAGCCGCGGCGCCAGCGGCCCGGCGATCGCGTGCATCCGCCAAATCGCGGCGGCGGGCGGACGCTTGTCGGCAAGCACGTACAACTGAGGCTCGTCGCACCAGGCGTACATCGTCTCGTCGGATTTGAGGATGTCGTGAAGCTGACGACCCGTGTCGAGCACGTTGAGCACGAAGCTGGCCGGGTGCTGCCGCGCGTAACGCTCGCGCGGCGAGGGGATGAGCCAATGAAGCTGGAGCACGACGAGGCCGAGGATCGCGAGGATCGGGATGCTCCGCAGCAGCCGCCTGTCGCGGCACAGCGAACAAGTGAACCCCGCGGCGATGGCGAGCGGCACGAGGTAGAGCTGGTTGTAGTGAACGAAGAACTGCCCGGGCATGATGACGGCGACGAACGTGCCGACGAGGTACGCGGCGAGCACCAGGTTACGCGATCGAAACACACCGAAGAGTGCAAGTCCGATGAGCGGGGCCAATTCGATCATGGCGTGAGGGAAGAGGCGTGCCGGATCGAGCGCGAGCCGGATCACGTTCACGACGCCGCCGGAGTAAAAGCGCGGGTGGACGAACATCGTGTCGACGAACAACCGCCCGCGGTCGGTGAGGGCGAAGTAGAGGATGACGAGGACCCAGAGGAGCGGGACGATCGCGAGCGTGAGCCAGTCGCGCGGGCGGGGCTTGCTCGCGAAAAGGATTGCGAGCGCGGGCACGAGCGCGACTTGCTTCGAGAGCGTCGCCAGCGCGAAGCAGGCGCCGGCGAGCGTGCGCGTCGTCCACGTGCGCTCGCGCGCGAGCACGAGTGCTGAGCCGAGCGCGAGGAACGCGTTCATCAGCGCTTCGGTGTTCGTCTGGTTCGCCTCCAGCGCAGGCGTCTCGCAAATGACGGTCCAAACGACGGCCGCAAACAGACCGGCCCGGCGGTCGAACAGGCGCGACGTCGCGAAATAGACCGCCAGCATCGTCGTAATCGACGTGGCGACGCCCAGCAGGAACGGCGGAGCGACCGCGTACGCGACGTAGATCAGCGGCGGCTTCACGTCGAACACGTCGGCGTACAGCCGCTTCCCGTGGAGAATCTCGCGGCCGATCAGCGTGTACGTCGCGACGTCCCATTCGGGCGGGTCGTGCAGGAAGATCAGGCGCTGTAGCGCGATCGTGACGGATAACGCGGTCAAGATGGCGACGGTCGTGCGACTGCTCGAACCGGGCAGAAGCTGTCCCTCGTGTGCGTCCACCGCGATGACGGATACACTTGTCCGAGCACGAATGCCAGCACCTGCCGCAGCCAAACCGTCCGCGCTCGACGCGCAGCTCGCCGCGCTCGCGGCCGCGCTCGGTCAGGTGCGCGTGCGCATCGGTTCCACTCCGGTGCTCCGCGCGGTCGAACGCTTTGACGGTGACGTCGCCGCGGCGCGGTTTCACCTGTCGCGCGCGTCGACGAAACGCTCGCAACTCAAGCCGCTGCTCGTCGCGGTGCTCGGTGGAACCGGCACCGGAAAGAGCACGATCGTCAATCGCCTGCTCGGCGCCGAGGCGGCGCCGCTCACCGCCTCGAGCTTCCGCCGCACGTTCACCACGGGTCCTGTCGCGATCGCGCACGGTTCGACGAAGTTGCCGGAACGCTGGCTCGGGATCGATCACGCGGAACTCAACGCCGACCAACTCCCCGCGCGCGGACGCGCCGATGAACTCTCGGTCGTCCGATCGGATCACGAGCTGCTGAACCAAGTCATCCTCATCGACACGCCCGACCTCGACGGAGACCAGCCGCAGCATCACGCGCAGGCCGACCGCGTCTTCCGCTGGGCCGACGCGGTGCTGTTCCTGGTGACGCCTGAGAAGTATCAGATGACCGAGCTGCTGCCGTACTACCGGCTCGCCAGGCGCTACGCGCTGCCGGCCGTGCACGTGATGAACAAGGTCGAGGAGCCGGCCGCGGTTGCGGATTACGCGACGCAGCAGGAGATCGACGCGTCGAAGCTGTTCTCGGTCCCGCGCGACGACGCCGCGTACGACGCGCCGCCGGAGCAGAACCTTCAGACGCTGCGCGCGGCGCTGTCATCTCTGGAACCGGCCGATGCGAGCGCGGGTCTGGCCAACCGCGTCGCCGACCTGCTCGACCGCTTTCGCGATCAAGTCCTCGCGCCGCTCCAGCGCGACCGTGCGGCCGCCGATCAGCTCGCCGCGTCGCTCCGCGCGATGGAATCGCCGACGGCCGACGTCGACGTCTCGCCGCTGATGATGCAACTGCGACGCCGGCTCCAGCAGCGCAGCGTGCTGTACCTGATGGGCCCGGGCCGCATGCTCGACCGCGTGCGGCAGGTGCCGGGGTTGCTCGCGCGCCTGCCGCGCGGGGCGTGGGACCTGATGCGCACGGGTCAGGCGACGCTGAAGCGCAACGGCGACGAGGCGCTGCCGGCAGACCTCCGCGATCGCACGCCCGACTTTCGCGCGGCCTTGTCCGATCAGTTCCGCGTCCTGCAAGCGCGGATCGACGACGTGCTCCGCGGCGTGCCGCAGGTCGCGAGTTGGATCGACGACCCGACGTCCGAGTATTCGACGAAGGTTCAGATCGACGCGGCTCGGGCCGGCGCGATCGCGGATGAGGAGGTCGCCGAACTGCGCGGCTGGCTCGAACGGAAGTGGAACGCCTCGCCGCGCGACACGGCGCTGTTGATGAAGCTGATCAAGCACCTGCCCGGCGGCGAGAAGCTGACGCGCTGGTCCGAGGCCGCCCCGTACGTGCTCGCCGCCGTCGTCGCAACGCACCACGCGTTCTTCGGGCCGGTGGACCTGGTCGTGATCGGCGGCTTCAGCCTCGCGACGTGGCTGACCGAGCGGATCAGCAACGAGGTCGCCGGCCGCGCCCGCGAGGCGAACCGCAACATGGCCCGGCGGTTCGCGCAGCTCGCGCACGAGCAGATCAATCAAGTGATCGCGTGGCTCGACGCGCGCGTGCCGACGGTGAAGCAGTTGGAAGACCTCCGCAAGCTCGCCGACCGGTTGGGCGAGTCAACGGAAAGTGGAACCACAGATGAACACGGATGAACACAGATGGGAAAACGAATTGAACCACGAAGCCACGAAGCCACGAAGCCACGAAGCCACGAAGCCACGAAGCGGTTCACTGCGTTCGGAGATCGCTCGCTTCAACTCACGCATTCCATTTTAGTTTTGTTCAAATCAAGACAGAGGTGCGTCGCTCAGCCGAACGATCTTCGACTGACGGTTGACGCTTCGTGTCTTCGTGGCTTCGTGGTTTGAATTGCCTTTATCTGTGTTCATCGGTGTTCATCTGTGGTTGAAGAATGACTCAGACGATCGAGAACCTCGTCTCCGAAACCGTCGAGCTCACCGGCGCGCCGCCCCCCGAGGTGTTACGCGCCGACGCGCCGGTGCTCGACGCGCGCGCGATCGCCGAAGTCTCGCGCGACGAGGACGAGCCGATCTACCTCGTCGGCCTGATCGGTGGGAAAGACGTGGGCAAGAGCAGCCTCGTCAACGCGCTGGTCGGCAAGGAGATCACGAAGCGCACGAGCTTCGGCGAAGGCACGCATACGGTCATCGCTTACGCGCACGAGCGCGCGGTCGAGCCGCTGCGCGGGCTGCTCAACCGCGAGGTGCCCGGGCGGTTCTCGATCGTCGCGCACGACGTCGATGCGTTGTCGCGGCAGGTGTTGCTCGACCTCCCCGACATCGACAGCCACTGGCAGGAGCACGTGCAGCTCACGCGGCGGATGCTCCGCCACATGCTCTTCCCGATCTGGATCCAGAGCGTCGAGAAGTACGCCGACCAGCAGCCGCAACAACTTCTCCAACAGGTCGCGCAAGGCAACGACCCGGCCAACTTCCTGTTCTGCCTGAACAAGGCCGACCAGCTCGTCGCGCGCGAAGGCGCGCACGCGGCGGCCGAGCTGCGAGACGATTACGCGCGGCGCCTGGCAGGCGCGTTGAAGCTCGGCGCCGAGCCGCGCGTGCACCTGATCAGCGCGATCGATCCCGGCGCCTTCGACCTGCCGGAACTGAAGCGCACGCTCTCGCGGCAGAAGTCCGGCGACGCCGTCGGCCGTTCGGTCGCGCTCGCCGGGACGCGCAGGAGGCGGTCGCTGATCAACTGGCTTGAAGATCAGAAACTCTCGGATCGCGCGCAGCGCGCCCAGCGCATGCTTCGCGAAGCCGAAGAGCTGACGGCCGCGCGGCTGGCCGAGCCGCTGCTGGACGAAGTCGTGCCGCGCCTTACGGGCGACCCGTCGTACCGGCTGTCGATCGTCGAACCGGTCACGCACGCGCGGCTGTCGCGCTGGCCGATCGTGAACGTCATCCAGACGACGCTGTCGCCGCTGATGTCGCTCGTGCGGAAGAGCCTGACTCCCGCGAGCGGCGCGAACACCGATGCGCCGGTGGACGTGCGCTGGTTGGCCGAGCGTGTGAAGACGACCTTCGCGCAGCTCCGCCAGTTCGACTCGTCGGTCGCGCAACACTACGCGAATCGCAAACTCTGGGACGACTACCCTGCCGATGCAGCTTCGAACGAGTTGTCGCGCGCGATGTCCGCGACGCTCGCCCGGCAGCGCGAGCTGGCGATGGCTTCGATCGGCCGCAAGCGCGGGTTCGCCGAGGTCGTCGCAGCGCCCGTGCGGTGGCTGCTCACGATCGGCGCGATCCTCTGGTTCCCACTCGTGCAGCCGATCCTCGAACGCATCCTGCTGGGCAACCTCCGGCCGACCGTGCACGATATCGCGGTCGTGATCGTGCCGCTGCTCGGGTCGAGTTACCTCTTGCAGAGCGTGTCGTTCCTCGTGATCTGGTTCGTCGCGCTCTGGATGTTCCTACGGTGGGACGCCAGCCGCCGGGTGAACCGGTTGATCGAGCGGTGGGACCAGGCGCCGCCCGACAGCGACGCGTCGTTGGCCGGCGCGTGCGTGCGGTGGATCGATGATCTGTTGGAACCGCTGAGGGCGCATGTCGATCGCGCGAGCGGACTCGCGAAACGGGTGGACGAGCTTCGGAAGGAACGGAAGGAAGACGCGGCGTGAGCGAACACAGGATCAGGGTCGGCATCATCGGATTCGGGCGGATCGGGAACGAACACGCGGAATGGATCTCGCACGCCAAGGGGATCCGCGTCGTCGCGGCGTTCGACCCGACGCCCGCGCGGCGCGACCTCGCGAAATCCAAGGGTCTGCACGCGGTCGATTCGATCGACGCGATCCTCGACGACGACGGGATCCACGCCGTGCTCGTCTCGACGCCGACGTCGATGCACTTCGAGCACGCGTCGCGCGCGCTCGACGCGCGGAAGCACGTGATGGTCGAGAAACCGGCCGCGCTCAACTGCGCCGACTACGAGCGATTGATGGCGCGGAGCGGAAGCTCCGGGAGCGTGCTTTCGGTCTTTCACAACCGTCGCTACGACATCGACTACCTGACCGTCAGGCACGCGATTGCGTCAGGGGTCTTGGGAGACCGCGTCTTCAACATCGAATCCCGTCTCGGTCAATGGTCGAGCTGCGTCGGCCCCGCGACGCGCGACTGGCGCCCGAACTGGCGCAACGAATCCGCGTTCGGCGGGGGAGGCTTGTACGACTGGGGCCCGCACTTCGTCGATCAGATGCTTCAGCTGATGCTGCCCGCGAAGCCGCATACAGTTTTCGCGCAACTCCGCGCGAACGTGTGGTCGAGCGATCCCGCGTGCGACGACTTCGCGCGCGTCTGCATCGACTTCGACAACGGCACGGCGGCGCTGGTCGAGATCAACACGACCACCACGCGCCCCCTGCCGCGCTGGCACGTGGACGGGAAGCTGGGGTCGATGGACTCGCCGTTCAGCTTGTCGTTCGACACGAACGAGTGGGCGAAGCTTACGTTCTCACCGGCGAACGGTGAAGTTTCTCGACTCGTCGATCGCGCGCCGGAAGGCCTGACGCGCACGCAGATCTGGGAACAGTTCGCGCTCGCGTGTCGCGGTGAAGGTGAACCCGCGGTGACGGCGCAAAGCGTGGTCCCGACCATGCGCGTGCTCGACGCGGCGCGGGAGAGCGCTCGGACGGGCGATAGCGTGCACGTCTCATCATCTTGAGCGCTGCGGCAACTCGAACACCAATCGTCATTCTAGATGCTCTGCTGAATGCTGCTCCGGTAGGTCGGGCACTCCTGCCCGACACGGCTCGACGTACTCGTCGAGCCGTTTACCCGACGGGATGGGCGGACGAGTACGTCCACCCATGTCGGCTAAGAGTCACGTTTTTCATCAACGCGGTAAGTGCAGTGACTTGGATCGTCCGCCTCCCTCTCCCTGTACTCAGGGAGAGGGTTGGGGAAAGGGTAGTTCGTTGACTTGGGGACGTACCCTCTCCCTGAGTACAGGGCGAGGGAGGTCGCAACGCGACTTACGACGATGATGAAAAATGTTGAAGAGTGGCCGACCTACCGCGCGGGCAGGATTTCAGCAGAGCACATTCAAGATGGTTTGTCATCCCGAGCATAGCGAAGGATCTCACGTGTCCGTCTGCGGAAGAGTCGAGGTCCTTCGCGAGTACGCTCAGGATGACAATCGCTTGTGCGGGAACGCGTGCGAGTTCACGAGGGCGGCTTCCGCTTGTGATGATCCGTCTCGCGCTGAAACGCGACCGCGTTGAGCTGCCGGCCACGCGTGTCGAGCGCGTCGAGGTAGAGCTTTGTCAGCTCGACGAGAGATTTGCGGTGAGTCAGGCATCGGTGTCAGCTCGATCGAGTGGTCGCCGGCGCGCTAGATGGGATCGTGGTCGGCGCGGTCGTCGGTTGGCTTGCGGGAGTCGTCGTCGGCTGGCTGGCGGCCTGCGCGCGGCGGTAGCGGGCGCGGTACTGCATCGTCATCCACGCCACCTTCTTCTTCTGCATCCAGTCGGTGTGCTGGTCGGCCTCGTGTTGCACGGCCGATCGGTCGCGATCGGAAACAAGCTTGCTCCAGAACTCGAGCTGGTCGGTCTCGTCCCTTGATGCTTGCCCGACGCGGAGGCAACCTGGGGTCACGAGCAACAGTAGCACGAGCGAGCAAGCGAAGGGGCGGAGCACGCGCGTATTGTAGCGGCGGCGTCCTCGCCCTGAAGGGCGGGGCTTTAGGGGGTGTACAGCGAGAGCTGGGTGACTGGTCTTTTGATGCGCTCGTTCGATCCTTTGTCGGAACGACAGTCCCGACGTGGATTCGAGCGGAGGTGTCGCGGATGTGCTGCGTCGTCGCCGCGGGGCGGTCCTCCCCCGGGACCTTGCTCCAATCCGGCTCGAACGCCATCGGTTCGAACCGGTTGGGCGGATTCTCCGCGGAACCGCGGTCGTGGATGGGGAGTATAAACGACCTCAGGATCGACGTGCGAACATCATCCTAACAATTGCGGCCGGGTAAAGCTCCACTGATCGCTTTGCAGTGATGCGAGTGATACGCTTTGGCCGCAATGATCCTCGCCGAGCAGATCATCGACGCCGCAGAGCGCATCGCCAGGCACTTCAAGCCGCAGCGGATCATCCTGTTCGGCTCGTACGCCTACGGCACGCCGACGGAAGATTCAGATATCGACCTGCTGGTGGTGATGCCGTATCGGGGATCCAGCTACCGCCGCGCCTCAGCCATCCGCGGCGTGCTCCCGATGGACATCCCGATTGACGTGCTGGTGCGGTCCGCCGGTGAGTTGAGTCGACGGATTGAGTTGGAGGATTTCTTCCTCAGAGAAGTCACGGAGAAAGGCACCGTGCTCTATGAAGCCTCTGACCATCGAGTGGGTGAGCAAGGCCGAAGGCGACTTCGACGCCGCCTTACTGCTTCGACGATCGCGCAAGCGAAATCGTTATGACTCCATTTGCTTTCACGCGCAGCAATGCGCCGAGAAGTACCTGAAGGCGCGGCTGCAGGAAGCGAGCATTCCGTTCACGCGAACGCACGATCTTGCCGAACTGCTCAAGCTTCTCTCCGCCGTCGAGCCGCTTTGGTCGCCGTTGGCGCCGGCACTGACCGATCTCTCGAAGGCAGCGGTCGAGTTTCGCTATCCGGGAAACGCTGCGCTTCCAGACACCGCGCGCGAGTCGTTCAAGACATGCAATACCGTCCGTCGCCTCGTTCGTCAGAGGCTCGGATTGAAGCCCTAACGGTCGGCTTGACCACTCCTCCGGACACGGATAGCTTGCCCCTCCCATGCTCAAGCGAACGCCGGTCTACGATTTCCACGTCAACGCGGGCGCGCGCATGGTGGACTTCGCGGGCTGGGAAATGCCCATCGTCTACCGCTCGATCATCGACGAACACGAACAGACGCGCAAGTCCGGCAGCATCTTCGACGTCAGCCACATGGGCCGCGTGCACTTCAAGGGCCCGGACGCGCTGAAGTTCCTGGACCGCGTCGTCACGCGAAAGATCGCCGACATGGTCATCGGCCAGAGCCGCTACTCGCTGGTCTGCAACGAGCGCGGCGGCGTGATGGACGACGTGATCGTCAGCAAGGACGCAAAGCACTGGCTGATGGTCTGCAACGCGAGCAACCGCCTGAAGCTGCTCAAGCATTTCGGCGACGTCCGCCGCGCGACGGGGATGGATTTGGACATCGCGGACCAGACCGAAGCGACGACGATGGTCGCGATCCAGGGGCCGAAGGTGATCGACCGGCTGAGCGAGGCGCTGGGACAGGACCTGAAGGGCATGAAGCGTTACCACTTCATCAGCGAGTCGCTGATGCTGGTGAAGTACACGCTGTTCCGCTCGGGATACACGGGCGAGGACGGCGTCGAGATCATCCTCTCGGCCAAGGCCGCGCCGATGGCGATGAAGCTGTTGGCGGGGAAGATGGACAAGCCGGACGCGACGATCAAGCCCGCGGGTTTGGGCGCGCGCGACACGTTGCGCTTGGAAGCGGGCATGCCGCTGTACGGGCACGAGCTGACCGAGGAGATCGATCCGTTGTCGGCCGGTTTGGGTTGGGCGGTCGACTTGACGAAAGAATTCATCGGTGTCGATCCTTTGCGCGAGATCAAAGCCAAAGGCCCGACGAAGAAGCTGGTGGGCCTGGAACTCGAGGGTAGGCGCATCGCGCGCCAGGGGATGCCGATCAAGAGCGGCGACAGCGTCGTCGGAGAAATTACCAGCGGTACATCTGGCCCGACGGTGCGGAAGAGCATCGCGATGGGCTACGTGAAAGCGGAGCAGTCTGCTGAAGGAACGGCGCTGCAAATCGATCTGAAAGGCACGCTCAATTCCTTGAAAGTTGTGAAGCTGCCGTTCTATAAGAGGAGCCAGTAGCCAGGAGCCAGTAGCCAGAAGGCAGAGGAACGACCACCGCTTGTCTTCCTTCTGACTCCTGACTCCTGGCTCCTGGCTCCTGTATCAAACCATGTCCGTCCCCAACGATCGCACCTACCTCCAATCGCACGAGTGGCACAAGGTCGAGTCCGACGGCTCCGTCACGATCGGCATCACGCAGATCGCGGCCGACGAGTTGACGGACGTGACCTTCGTCGCGCTGCCGAAGCTCGGCGACAAGATCGCCGCCAACGGACGCTTCGGCGAGATCGAGTCGGTGAAAGCCACGAGCGACCTCTACAGCGGCGTCGCCGGAACCGTCACTGCGATCAACAACGAGCTGGCCGGTAATCCGGGCCT
>Ga0081539_10005245_pt1 | contig 13375 bp, 5 predicted proteins | sample TabmetS4T2R2_FD_71023 | JGI IMG/M metagenome (GOLD analysis project Ga0081539, IMG submission 71023) | Tabebuia heterophylla rhizosphere microbial communities from the University of Puerto Rico - S4T2R2 | ecosystem: Host-associated > Plants > Roots > Rhizosphere ...
GCTCGCGGTACAGGTTGGGGTCCAGGTCGCCCAGGCACGGCGAGAGGCAGCGGCCCATCTGCCCATAGGCCGACGGGTGCGGGCGGCGCGCCAGCGCGCGGCCGCAGTGACGCAGGCCGAACAGCGAGTTGAGCTGCTCGACGAGCTCGGCGGCGGCGCCGCGGCCGCGTACCGGCCCGATGCACACCGCGTTGCCCGCCGCCGGCTCGCGCGCGACCTCGAGGATCGGGAACGGGATGTCGAGCCGGCAGCGTAGGTAGACGTAGCCGTCGGCGTCCTTCTTGAGCAGCGTGTTCCCCGGCGGCTTGAGCGCCTTGATGAGCCGGTTCTCCAGCACGAGCGCGCCCGATTCCACGTTCACCGAATCCCACTTCGGGCAGTACGTGTTCCACCCGCGCACGAGCACGCCCGGCTTGAACGCGCTCGACGACGCGAAGTCGTCGTTTACCGGCGCCGTCTCATCGGCCTTCACCGGCAGCGGCACGCGGCTGACCCAGATGTCTTCCTTGCTCATCGAGTAGACGAGCCACATGGCGTTGCCGTCGAGCTGGTCGCGCGAGCCGTCGTTCGACCACGTCGGTGAAACGCCGCGGATGTACTGCGGGCCGACGCTGCGGTCGGCGCCTTCGTAGCGTTGGCGCGGCAGTTCGCCCTGGACGATGCGCATGTCACGAAAGCGAATCCCGTCGTCGCCGCTGACGACGATGAGCGGAAAACGCTGACGCGTCGAGGGGTTGTAGACCAGCGCGTAGCGCCCGTCGCGCGTGCGCTGCGACCAGACCTTCGCCTTGCCGGTGACGAGCGTCGGCGGGACGACCGGCTGCTCCCAGGTGTTGCCGTCGTCGCGCGAGGTGGTGGTCCATCCCATCTTGCTCACGCCGACAAGGATTCCATCGGGGCGGCGGTAGAAGCTGAACGCTTTCCCCGCGACCCACTTGTCGCTGTCGCCGGGCACCTTCCCGCCGGGCCAGGCGGATGCGTCGTGCCATTTCATCCGCCGCGCGCCGAGCAAGCGACCACGGTCCTGCTGTTCGAGGAAGACGCGGTCGGCCAGGAGTTGCCTGCACGCGGCGATGAATTCTTCGTCGCCGCTGCGGTCGAACATCTTCGGGTGCTTCACGTCACCCGTCGGCGCCTGGAGCGTGAACACGTCGCCGAGCGTGTGATCGTCGCGGACCTCGCGGACGATGAGAGCGCTCTTCGTGTCCTCGTTCGTCTTGCTCGTGTTCGCGCGTAATCCCGCGATGACGAGCATATGGCCGTTCTTGCCGAGGTAGAAGTACATGCGCAGGCACGTGGAGCTGCCCATCGGAAACATCTCGCGCGGCGCGTCCCACGCGGCGCCGTCGGCGCTCGTACTGTACAGCTCGCGGCTGGGCCAGATGTCCTCGTCCTTCTCGCAACTGTTCCAGCCGACGTAGAGCCGCCCCTTCCAGCAGGCCATGTCCACGTGGTGGTGGTAGGTGAAACCCTTCTTGTCGGTGATCTCCGGCACGTCGCGCGAGGCGCGGAAGACGCACCAGCTCTGCACGCCGACCGCGGGCGGAAGGCCGGTGTCGGCAAGACTCGGATCAACGCGCGACTGTTCGGCCCCTTCGATGATGATTGGTTCTGCGTTCACTGATCGCTATCTCGCCAGGCCTTTGAATCCGTCCGCGTACTCGATCGTTGCAGGGAATCCGACGGGCAAGTCGATGTTCTCCTTGCCGTAACGGACGCGCCCCGGCGTTCCCCGGAGTGATCGCACAGACGCGCGCGTCAACTTGCCATTGTCCCAGCTCATATCCACTTCGAATCCTCCCCGCGCGCACAGCCCGGTGACCGAACCCTTCGGCCAAGCCTTGGGCAGCGCAGGAAGCAGCTCGATCTCGTACCCGTCGCGTACCCGCACGTGACTCTGCAACAGCATCTCCGCGATGCCCGCGGTGGCGCCGTAGTTGCCGTCGGCCTGGTACGGGCCGCACAGGTCGAACAGGTTCGGCAGCACGCGCCGGGCCATCTGGATGTTGAGCTGCCGGTACGCGAACTCGCCGTCGCCTGCGCGGGCCCACAGCGGGATGCGCCACGCGTAGCTCCAGCCGGTGCTGCCGTCGCCGCGCGATTCGAGCAGGCTTCTCACGCCGGCCCACAGCTTCTGGTCGCTCATTTGCGAATAGAACTCGCTGCCGGGATACAAGCCCCACAGCGGCGACATGTGGCGATGCCCCTTGTCCTTCTGCCCCCAGTCCTGCTTCCACTCCTGGAGCATGCCGTCCTGTCCGACCTGGTCGGGGACGAGCTGTTTGCGCGTTTCTGCGACTTTCGCAATGAAATCGGAATCGACGTCGCCGAGGACGTGCGACGCCCCCGTCGTGTACTCGAACAGCGCGCGGATGAGCTGCATGTCCATCGCCGGGCCGGCGTTCAGCGGGCCTTGCTCGGGCGAGTGCGAGGGGATCGTCACCAGCCAATCGGTCTTGGGGTCCTTCACGAGGAAGTCGAGGAAGAACTCGCACGCCTCCTTCATCGCGGGGTACGCGCGCTTCGCGAGGAACTCCTTGTCCCCGGTGAATTGATAATGCTCCCACAGGTGATGGCACAGCCACGCCCCACCCGTCGGCCACATGCCGTCGATGTTGTTGATCGGCGCGGTGCCGCGCCACAGGTCGGTGTTATGGTGCAGCACCCAGCCGCGGCAACCGTATTGTTCCTTCGCGGTGCGTGCGCCGCTGATCCGCAAGTCGTCGATCATCGCGAACAGCGGCTCGTGGCACTCGGAGAGGTTCGTCAGCTCCGCCGGCCAGTAGTTCATCTCGACGTTGATGTTGGTCGTGTACTTGCTCTCCCAAGGCGGGTTGAGCAGCTCGTTCCACACGCCCTGCAAGTTCGCCGGCTGCGAGCCCGGACGGCTGGAGCCGATGAGCATGTAGCGACCGTACTGGAAGAACAGCGCCGCCAGCGCCGGGTCGGCGTCGAGCCCGCCCTTGATCTCGCCGGGCAGCGGCGGGTTCTTCCCCATCGCCCCGCCGGGGTTGCCGGCCTTGCGGACGCGGTCGATCCGCTGGTTGATCGGAAGGTTTGACGCTTCGCTCGTGCCGAGGTCGATGCTCACGCGGTTGAAGAGCTTCTGATGATCGGCCACCGCCGCGTCGCGAAGCGTCTTGTAGTCCTTCCCTGATAGCGCTTGCAGGTATTGCTCGCACCGCGCTGACGGATCGCCGCTGACGTCCTGGAAGTTGACGACGTCGGTTGCGGCTACGACGACGAGCGTGCAGGCGTTTGCGCCTTTCACACTGATACCGTCCTTCGTCACGCGCGTCTCGCCGCCCGTCGAGGTGGCCCGCACGCGCGCCTCGAACCGCGAGCCCGGCTGCCGCTGCGGCACCGGGTCGATCACTCGACCACGCAGCGCGATTGCTTCGCCCACCACCGCGTTCGATGACTCCGCGTGCGGGCTCGTCAGCTTCATGGTGAAGCTCAGCCGGCCCGGCAGGCTTGACGTCACGCGCACGACGATCGCGTTGTCGGGGTAGCTCGCGAACACCTCGCGCATGTAGGTCGTGTCGCCGACCGTGTAGATCGTCGTCGCGATCGCGGTGGAGAGGTCGAGCTCGCGGCGGTAGTTCGTGACGTTGTCGTGGCCGGGGAACGTGAACAGCAGATCGCCACAAGGCTGGAACGCCTTCTGCCGCACCGGGTCGCTGATCATCTTGGCGCGAAACAGGTCGGCGGCGGCCTTCTGCTTCGGGTCTTTCTCGGTAGCGTCGAGCGTGTCTTGCATCGACTCGAAGACGAGCTTCCGGACTTCGTCGAGGTGCTCGCGGGCGCCCTGGCGGACGTAGCCGTGCGGCTTGCCGGTCCAGAGCGTATCGACGTTGAACTGGATGCGCTCGCTCGACGTGCCACCGAAGACCATCGCGCCCAGCCGGCCGCTGCCGACGGGAAGCGCCTGCTCCCACCCGGGCGACTTCTCGCCGTACTTCGCGGGAAGCGTCGGGTCGGCGGGCTTGTCGTACCAGAGCTTCAGGTCGCCGGCGCGCGCGGCCGCCGTTGAGAAGAACACGACGAGCGCGAGCGACGGTAGAATTCTTCTCATGTTGGCGTCCTCAGCCACACTTCTACGGAATGACGCATGGTAGCCAGACCGTCATCTCCGACGTGCCGCGGTTGTCCCAAGCGAAATACGGGATGAGCGTCACGTCGATCTCGCGCGCGCTAGCTGATGCGCTTACGTCGCGGTACAGCGCGCCTGACCAGTCCCCGCTCGGGCGCACGCGCGCCTTTCCGCCGATCGTTGCCACGCCGCCGAGCGAAGCCTCTTTCCCCAACGGCGTGAGCTTCGCGTCGACCGGCAGTAGGATGTCAAGCACGCGCACGTCGGCCGGCAGGTCTACCGACTCCAAGCAGTACACGATCGGCCCGCGCATGACCGCCACCTGGTTGCGCGTCTCCTCGACGTACGGGTTCGCCTCGACCAGGCGCACTGGCATCGGCAAATCAACTTCGACGACGTCGCCCGCCACCCATGGGCGGCGGATCTCGCAGAAGCTTCCCGGCCGCACGTCGGGTGCACCTTGTCCCTTGACGCGCACGCTCGCGTCGCGCGCCCACTCCGGGATGCGTACGAACAGCGACCACTCCTTCCTCTCAAGGGTCGCATCGATCGTGATCCGCACCTTCCCGTCCCACGGGTAATTTGTCTCTTGGGTGAGCTTGATCGGCGTCCCGTCGGGCAGCGACGTTTCGAGCGTGCTTCCACCGAAGAGCACGACGTACACGCCGCGGTCGTTTATCGCGTACGCGAGGTTCGCGCTTTCGGCGACGGTTCGCGCGACGTTCGGCGGACAGCACCAACAGCCCATCACCTTCGCCCGCGTCCGCGGCCAGCGCAGTTCGACGGGCATCGGGTTCAGTTGTCGCAGCGTCTGCGTGTAGAAGAACGCGGTGCCGTCGAGGCTCACGCCGTTGAGCACGCTGTTGAACAGCGTCTGCTCGATCACGTCGCCGAAGCGCGACTCGCCGGTGATGTGGAGCATGCGCCAGTTCCACAGCACGCTGCCGATCGCGGCGCACGTCTCGTTGTGCGCCGTGCTGTGCGGGAGTTGGTAATCGCGGCCGAAGGCCTGATGGATGCGCGTGATGACCTTCTGGTCGGGCGTGCCGTCCGGGCTGGCGCCGTCGTACAGCGCGCCGCAGCCGCCGGTGATGTAAAGCTTGTGCGAGACGAGGTCGCGCCAGATCGGTTCGAGCGGCGCAAGGATCGATGCGTCGCCGGTTTCGAGGAACAGGTCGGCGGCGCCTGCGTAGAGGTACGTCGCGCGGACCGCGTGGCCGTGCGCGGTGGTCTGTTTGCGGAACGGAATGCGGTCCTGGTTGTCGTCGTCGCCCTGTGCGACGAGGTCGCGCATGTTCAACAAGCGCACCGCCAGGTCGAGGTAACGCTGTACCTTCGTCTCGCGATACAGCTCCGACAACGCCATCAGGTGAGCCGGACAGATGCCGTGACGCGCCTGATCCGGTTTCGGGTCGGCGAACTCCTGATCGAGGAAGTCAGCCGCCTTGCGCGCGATCGCCAGCAGGTTTGTCTTCCCCGTCGCCCGCCGATGCACAACCGCGGCCGAGATCAGGTGGCCCATGTTGTACATCTCGAAGTCCATCGGGTTGCCGAAGCGCTTGACGTCCTCCCCCGACTTCTGGCGGATCTGCACGTCGGTGTGGATGTAGCCGTCGGCATCCTGCGCCCGCGCGATCAGCGCGATCAGCTCGTCCATCTGCGAGTCGAGCTTCGGGTCCTTGGTCTGCGCGTAGACGGCCGCGGCGGACTCGAGCCACTTATAGAAGTCGCCGTCGTTCCAGCGCGGCCCGCGGTGGCGACCTTCCTCCATCCCGGCGGCGACGAGGAAGTTGCCGATGAACTTCACGCGCTCGCTGCCCTCGCTCATCAGCCGCCCCATCGTCGGCACGATCGCGTCGCGGCAGTTCGCGAACCGCTCGGCCCAGAACCCGCGAGTCCAGCGCGCTTCTTCCAAGCCGACGCTGCGGACCTTGGCATGAGGGCTGTGTTGCGTTTGCGTGATGCTCATCAGGAAATCATTGCTTGACGAACCACACGAGCGACGCGCCGCCGCCGTGCCGCGGCTCGCCGGAGGAAACCTTCCCCGTCGACTGATCGACCCACCGCGTCTCGTAGCCGCCCGGCGCGTTCGTGCCCTCGGCGTACGCGATCACATTCTGGTGGTCGTCGTCGGCGAGGACGAGGGCTGCTTTCATCCAGTCCGGCGGGCGCGACGGATGAAGGGTCGCGATCGTCGCTGCAAGTTGTGGATCGAGTCGCACGCGCAACCCTGCAATCGACCCGCCGGCGATGAGCGTCGCCCAACCGTCCTTCTCCGCGCCGGGACCTTCGGCCGAGTACATCACTGCCTTGTCCGGGTATTTCGTCCGATACTCGCTGACCGCGCGGACGATCTGCTCGGACGACGTCGCCTTTGGCAACAGCAGTTTCGCGTGCTGCCGGGGGGCGAGTTGCAAGCCGCCCTTGGGAGCGTAGGCCTCGCCGTTCGCCTGGTACCACCAGTACTTGATGTCGATGACCGACACGAGCGGCGAGCGCTGCGGGTCCGCGAGGATCGCGTCCTGTACGTCCTTCGTCGCGCTGATGCCGATGATTGGCCGCTTGCCCGTCTCCCTCTCCCACTCGCCAATCGTGTCGAACCAGAACTGCACGAACTCGAGCGGTCCGGTGTACTCCTCGCTCGTCAGGTGGATCACGTTCGGTTTGTCGGCAAACGCGTCGAGCAAGTGGCGGATGTACTTGCGGTGCAGCTCGCGCCGCGTGGGGTTCGTCACGTCGTAGAACTGGTTGCCGATGAAGACGCGCTTGTCGCCGGCGTAGTAGACCGGCTCGGGGAAGCCAGTGTTGTTGACGTTGTTCGCCGTGCGCCAGGGAAAGTCGCAATAGTGAGCACCAGCTTCGATGATGCTGTGCTGCATGTAGGCCGAGTTGATCAAGATCAACCGGTTTGCCCGCGCGACGTCGGCGAAGTGTTTGAGCCGGCCGAAGTACCACGGGTTGTACTTCGTCAGGTCCCACTTGCTGAGCCCGTCGTAGGCCGTCTCGCTCGAACCGCTGCGCTCGTAGGGCCACTCGTAAAACGGCGCGACGACGTCGCCATCCATGCGGCGGATGCGTTCATGGTCGTCGCGGCGGCGGTCGTACCACAGCGGCGGGTGCTGCTCGAACGCGACCTTGCCGGTGCGGACCATCTCTCGCGCGACTGCATGCACGTCGTCGGTCAATCCCCGTCCGACTCGTCCGGGGACGTAGCGCGTCAGCGCCAGCTCTTCGGGTCGCACGTCCCACCAAGGCGATTCGGCGCGCGTTCCCGTGATGACCGAATCCCCGATCACGAGCCACCCGTTCTTGACGGAAAGACCCGGGGTTTCCGTTTCAGGTTGGGACACACTGCGAGAGCGTTCGACGAGCCCAACGGCTTCGTCACTGGACGTCGGTATCGGGTTACGCTTTGCCGCCTCGTCAATGAAGTCCGACAACTTCGGCATCGGCTTCAACGATATCCGCGCCAGCTCGGCGGCGACTTCCGCCTTCGGGCTCGATGACGACTCGGTCGTGACGACCAGAAGCTGCGCGCGAGACTGCGTCGCGTCGGCGCCGATGCGGGCCGCGAGTTGCGTGTAGTACAGGCTGTCCGGGTCGTACGAGTCGTTGGAGCCGAAGTAGTAGCCGTTGCCGCTGAACTCGCCCCACGTGCCGAAGGCCCAGTTCTGCCCCGCCGCGGGAGGACGCCAGCACTCGATCACCGACGCCGAACAGTTCCACAGCACGCTGTTCGCCGCGGCCCAGCCGGTGCCGCCGGACTGGTACATGCGGTTGCGAAGCGTCAGCTCGTTGCCGTCGATCCGCACCAGCTCGAACAGCGTGCCGCACGCAAAGCTGCCGATCGCGCCGCTCTCGCCGTGCGTCCGGAGCGCTTCACATTGCGAGAAGACGTTTGGGCCCGCGGCCGCGTAACCGACGGCGAAATCGTGCCGGCCGTCCTCGCTGTAGAGGCGTTGCATGAGGACCTGCTGGCCGCTGGTAAAAAACGTGTTGCGTCGCCAGCCGCCCACCTCACCGACGGGTTCGGTCGATTTGCAGTCCTCAACGGTGACGCGCTTGCACGAATCCCACACCGCCACGGCCGACCCAACGAAGTGGCGGAAGTTCACCTGCCTGACCCACGCGTCGGCAGCATTTTCGATCGTCACGCCGAACCACGCGTGCTCCTCGTCCTTCGGATTGTTCTTGTCGAACTCGGATTCGCAGCTCAGGTTCTCGACGCCGACGTTGCCGATCCGGCCGGGCCAGTCGTACTTCGCGACGGAGCCGCCGCCGAACTTCGCGTCGATGGCGCAGGTCAACGGCGCGTCGATCGAGACCGTGTCGCCTTCCACCGTAGTAACGACACGATCCCACACGACGTCGCGCGACCCCGGCCGCCAGCTCGGGCCGTGTCGGTCGCCGCCCAGGTCGTTCATCCCCATCGCGTCGATCCACTCCTTCGACGAGGGCCGGCGGATGACGATCGAATCGCCCTTCTTCAAGTTCTTCGATGCGTCGGTCATCTTGAACCGTATCGCGTTCACGGGCACGTACTCGTCCGCAACCGAGAGCGGCGCGGACGTCTTCTGGTCATCGGCGCCTTCAATTTGGATGAGCGTGCGCCGGTCGATGCCGGACGCGACGAGCACGGTTCCGTCGGGCCCGGCACCGCCGCCTCGCAGGACGACACCCGAGGCGCGCAGCTTGATCGCGCCGTCGATCCGGAACCGCCCCTTGCCCAGCAGCACTGCACCGCGGAACCCATCCGCGCCCAGCGGCATCGCCGCGACTTGGTCGATCGCGGACTGGATTCGCGGCGTGTTGTCGCCCTCGACCGGCGCGGCGGCGACGACGCGCACCGGCACGTTCGGGATCGTCACGTCTCCGCCGCGGTAACCCGCGTACGAGAAGTCGGGCACGCGATCGCCCGATTTGTCGGCGACGTAGTTGAGTTTGCCTTTGGTGAACGAGACGACGGCGACCGGTCGGGTGGATTGGGCGTGCAGCGCGGACGCAACGAACAAGATGAACAGAGTACCAACGAAGTCGGTTCGGCGGATCATGTCGATTCCCGATCAGGCGAGAGGTCCGGTGACGCGCGTGAGCGTCGGCGCGTGCGCGACGCGTTGGTCCCCGACGAAGACGCTCAATCCCGCGCCGCGGTTGTACTTCGCACCGGTCTTGTCCCACACCACGGTCACGTGCCGGCCGTGGTACAGCAGGTCGTCCAGGCAGAACCAATCCCACGCTTCGGCGGGAACGAGCGGGTCTACTTCGATCGCCTCGTCCCCGCGCGGACGCACGCCGACCAGTCCGGCGATCACGAGATCGCAGAACGTCGAGTGGTTGTAGTACTCGCTGCGCGGGTTGTCGCCCTTGAGCCACTCGCCCGTGACCTCGTCGTGGTACTCGCCGAGGTACAGCTTGCCGTTCTTGTGGTGGGCCTTGGTGTAGACGCGCAGCGCTTCAAGATAGCGCGCGCGCGTGACGTGCGGCTGGTCGTAGTGGCGGAGCACGTTCGCCAGCGCGTCGAACGTCTGCGACGTCGCGAACGGCCAGCAGGCGCCGTCCCACTCGCAATGTCCGACGCCGTGCGAACGGAAACTCGGGTGCCGTCGCTCGGCCGTCGTGATGCCGAACGGCGCCCAGAAGCCTTCGGGGTCGACGAGCTGCTTCCATGCCTCTTCGTAGCCCCGGCCAGCTTCCGGCAGACGGAAGATCCAGGGGATGAACCCGATCGCCTCGCGGGCGCTCGACAGCGAGCCGTCCTCGAACATCACCTTGAAGAACTTCGCGTCGCGGTCCCAGAGCCTGTCGAGCGTGAGCTTCTTGATCCGCACGGCCTTCTCGCGAAACGTGTTGACGACCGATTCGGCGCCGGCGCGCTGTGCGATGTCGGCGATCGCAACGGCGTTCGCGTACATGTAGCTGTTGATCGTCGGCCGCGGGTTCTTGCTCTTGCGCGAGCCGCTGATCGACTCTTCCATGCCGTCGCGCACGTCGAACTGCCAGAACAAACCATTCGAGAGTAGCTTCTCGTTCTCCCACTGCGCGTAGTCGCGCACCAGCTCGTCGAGCAGATCGGTCGCGAACGCATAGTCGCCGTTCACGCCCGCGCGCTCGAGGATCGCGTGCGCGACCCAACTGCTGTACTTGTGGAACTTCGGATCAGGCTTGCCGTCGTTGCCGCGGAACCAGAAGCGCGTGTACTCGTTGATGAGCTGTTGATCGCGCAGCCATCGCCCCTCGGCGATGTGGTGACCGGTCGCGCAACTGATCGTCTGATACGTCCCGCCGTGCGACACCGGCAGGATGAACTCCGTCAGCACGAGTCCGGCGGGCGATTCCTTGATGTGCTTCCGGTAGGTCCACCAACGGTAGTAATAGACCTCCTGCAATCCCGCGTCCGGGCACTCGAACAGCGGCACGTTTTGCCGCATCCAATCCCACGCCTTCGCGTTCGGGACGAGGTTGATCGTCCGCTCGTCATCGGTCGCGTTGAACGCGTCGACGTAGTGCCTGAATGACTCGGCCTTGAGAAGGCCGCCGCTCGAAGGCGCCGTTACAACAGTGTTGGGTTTCGACGGCGCCGTCGCGCTCATTGCGCACCCCCGGCGCGCCCGGCGTCGCGCTTCGCGATCTGCGTCGACTGCGGGACGATGCCCAGGACGACGAAGCTGCCGGTGCCGCGCACCTCTAGCTTCTGACGCCCCGCGCCGAATTGAAGCGCGTGCACGTCGATCGGCGGAATCTCGCTGATCGTCGCCGCATTCTGGATCGACGGCTCAATCCCGCCCCGCTCGGCGGCGAGCGCGTCCGTCTCCAGGTTCGGCACCTTCAGCCAGAAGGTGCGGTCGGCCTTCACGTATCCGATCAGCACGTACACCGGCTGATCCGTCTCGAACTCGACGGGCGTGTACTTGCCCGCCTTGGCGGTGTCGTGCGAGAAGCGGATGCCGGTCAGGCCTACCAGTTCGGGCGCGATTGACTCGATCTTGTAGTTGCGGTCGGTGAAGACGGTGGCGCCGACCTTCACCTCGTACGCTTCGGCGCCGGCACTCAGCACCTTCACCTTCGCGGGCGGCAGCGGCTTGAGCGTGGATTCATCGACCTTCGCGACCTGCCCGCCCTTCAAGTCCGCGAGTCGCTTGTTGAAGTCCTCGAGCTCCTGCTCGTAATTCGGGAGCATCTGCGTCCAGTGGTACATCGCCGGCTTGTTGTCGCGATCTCCCCCGCGCGTGGGGACCATGCGCTGGCTCGTCTGCATCGAGTTGGCGGCGGCGTACGTGTCCTTCGTCAACTCGGCGAGCTTGTGATAATGCTCCAGGCTTTCCGCGAGGAACTTCGACGCCTGCTCCATCTCCGCCACGTCGTGGTTCTGCTCGAACTTCAGCACGTGGATCGCGGCGGTGGCCTTGGCGGCGTAATTCTGCGACATCGCGCGGATGCAATGCACGTCGTTGCGCAGCCGCTCGTACTCGTCCTTGTTCTTCGTCACGTATTGCGCGGCCGCGTCGATCTCGTCGAGGGCCTTCTGCGAGAAGTCGAGCACTTCCTTGCAGATCTGCGGCGGCGTCTCGCCTTCGTGCGGTTGGTCCTTCAGCTCGCGCGCGACGTACTCCTTCAGCCGCTCGCCCGGCGGGCTCTGCGACTCCCACAGCTCTTCGAACTCGCGGTACTTCTCCGGGTGCACGAGCTGGTCGAGGTACATCCCCAGCGACATCGTCTGCCGGTTGCCTTCCGTGATGCCGAAGCGACGCAGGATGCGCGGCGCGCATTCGCCAGCGTCGTTGTATGCGTCGAGGATCTTCTCCGCGGCCTCCTTCGATCCGTACTTGTCACTCAGACGCCCAATCCAATACGCGTGATCTTCGGCCTCGGGGATGTCCGGATTCCACGCGTATCGCGCCCACGCCTCGAACCAGATCCAGTCGCGCTCGATCTGCTTCAGCGGTGGCCCGGCAACCTTGTCCGGAGAGTCCGGCCAGTTCCAGTAGAACAGCGGGTACAGGTGCACGCCCTTGGCGCCGAGCCGGTCGCGGCCGGCCTGCACGCACTTCTGGATGAACCGTTGCGCGCCGTACCGGAACGGCTCGAGGTTCGCCAGGATGTGCACGTTGATCATGTGCGTCGAGCCGAGCTGGCTCATCGCCAGGTGCACCTGCTGGCGCTTGCCGCGCGGCTCCCACGTGGTCAGCGACTCGCCGTTGAACTTCGCCTCGGTGTAGAGGTTCTCATAGACCTGAAGCGCCTCGGGCATGATCTGCCTCAGGTCGGTCGCGTGCGTGCGCACGAGCACCGGCGGCTCTTCGGTCAAACCCGCTTCCTTCATGCCGTCGTGGATGCCGCCGAGGATCGTGTCGATCAGCCAGCGCTTTTGGTTGTCCATGCCCTGAAGCGCTTCGCCGAGGCACGGCATCAGGCTGACGTTCGGATAGTCCTTGACGAACTGCGCGATCGCCTTGCGCGTGTAGTCCTGCGCGACGGGAACGGGCTCCTTGAGCTGCGTCGGCAGGTTGTTCTTCTCGGCCAGCGGCTTGGGCAGGATGATGCTGTAAAACATCTGCACCAGCCAGATGCCCCGCCGGTCGCACTCGGCCGAGAGCCAGCGCATCATCTCCTGGTTTTTCGCGAACGTCGCGTCATCAACTTCCTGCGCGTCCTCGTAACCCTCGACCCTTACCAGCGACGCGAACGGCTGGCCGTTCCACAGGTACAGCGAGTTGAACCGGTTGTCGGCCAGGAAGTCGAGGTACTCGGTCCACAACGCCTTGTCGTAGAAGAACGGGAACAGCTCGGGCGTGTACGGGTACTCGTAGACTTTCCGACCCGGGAGGATGAACGTCTTCTGCATCCCGATGCAGGGGCCGCGGAGCTTCATCACCGGCGCGTCCATCACGTTGACGTTCGCGGGGAACTGCTTGGCTTCCTTAATGCGGCGCGCCAGTTCGAGCGATCCGTAGAACGCGCCCGAGTCATCGCCACCCATGATGTTGATCGCGCCGTCGGTTTGCGACTGCATCACGAAGCCTTCGGGCTTGGGTTTCGCCCCGCCCCAGCCACCGATCGCGCCGGGATGCTCGAAGGTGCCGATGTTCACCCGCGCCGAATCCGGGACGCCGGCTTCCTTCATCGCGTCTCGCAACCGCGCGGCGCCGTACTGCACACGAGCGGAGACGTTCGGATCAGTAACGACTTCCGCCTTGGACAGCGACGTTGACATGACGACGCTCGCGATGAGGATCAGAATGACTCCCCCGTGACACGGGCGTCTCGCCCGTGCGAGCGATCCGC
>Ga0081539_10005246_pt1 | contig 13375 bp, 13 predicted proteins | sample TabmetS4T2R2_FD_71023 | JGI IMG/M metagenome (GOLD analysis project Ga0081539, IMG submission 71023) | Tabebuia heterophylla rhizosphere microbial communities from the University of Puerto Rico - S4T2R2 | ecosystem: Host-associated > Plants > Roots > Rhizosphere ...
GGCCGAGCAGGTGCGCCGCGCCGTGGCCTGGGTGCATGGCAACGCACAGCGCTTCGGCGGCGATCCCAACCGCATCTATGTGTCGGGCCACTCCTCGGGCGGGCATCTGGCGGGCGTCGTCCTCACCACCGACTGGAGCCGGGACTTCAACCTGCCGGCCGATACGGTGAAGGGCGGACTCTGCTGCAGCGGCATGTTCGACCTCAAACCGGTGTGCCTCTCCGCGCGCCGGCGGTATCTGGCGTGCACCGTCGAGATGGAGGAAGCGTTGAGCGCGCAGCGGCGCCTCGACCGGCTCAATGCGCCGGTGATCGTGACCTACGGCACGCTGGAAACGCCGGAGTTCCAGCGTCAGTCGCGCGACTTCGGGGCGGCGGTGCGGGCGGCGGGCAAACCGGTACAGCTCCTCGTCGCCGAGGGCTACAACCACTTCGAGATCATCGAGACGCTCGCGAATCCTTACGGCCTACTGGGGCGTGCCGTGCTGGAGCAAATGCAGCTCGCCAAGGCCTGACGACTACGTCCAGGTCACCCTCAGAGTGACGCGAGAATCGCGCGGTACTCCGACTCCGAGAATGCCCGCATGGTGAGCGTGCGCACGTTGCCGACGGAGCCGAGCGACAGCGCCAGCTTCGCCATCGTCGCGTCGTCCGGCAGCGTGACGACGGCCACCGTGTCGTACGGCCCCATCGTCAGGTAGAACGACTCCACATTCCCGCCGAGCTCCCTCAGCGTCCGCTTGAGGCCGTCGAGGCGCGGACCGGCCTCGCGCACCGTCCGGACGCCCTGCTCCGTCCAATTGAAGAGGATCATGTAGGTGTTCATGCTCACGCCATCGCTACGCCGTTCGCCGAGATGGTCGTCGCACGCGGCGGTTCTTCATGGTACGAGTCAGGGTCCTCAGGGCGTCATTCACGGCACGAGCCCCGGGGAATACCACGGCCACGTCCGGATCGAGCGTCACAACCATTGCGCCTTTTGCATAACGTGAAGCGTACTTGTTGCGCCGCGCCCGGCTGAAGTCGTATTCGGGGAGGACGTCGGCCGCTTTCCGTCGACGTGCCGCCGTAGTGCTAATCTTCGCTCTCTTCATAATCTTTGCGCTCACGCCGCGTTGCCTTTCGTGCTCCGATCAGCCGAATCGCATCCCCCCGCTCCGTGAACACTACCACGAGCAGACGACGGCGAACGGAGTGTCCGAGCAGCACGAAGCGCTGCTCGCCTTGGGAGTGAGCGGCGGCGGGCAATGTCCAAAGATTCAGACAGGAACCATGGCTCACACCATGACGTAGCCGCCGTTGACGTCGATCGTCGCGCCGGTGATGTGGCGCGCCCCATCGCTGGCGAGAAACAGCACCACGGCGGAGATGTCTTCCGGCTCGGCGAAGCGGCCCAGCGGAATGTCGCGCTGCAGCTTCTCGCGCGCCTCGGGAGTGAGAAGCTCGGCGTTGCGCTCCACGTCGGCGGGTCCCGGCGCCACCGTGTTGACCAGAATCTGGTGCGGCGCGTACTCCTTGGCCAGATGCCGCGTGAGGCCGAGCACGCCGGCCTTCGTCGCCGTGTAGTGCACGCCCAGCGCGGGGCTCGAGGTGCGCGCCGCGTTGGAGGCGAAGTTGATGATGCGGCCGCTGCGCGCCTTGATCATGTGCGGCAGCACGAACTTCGCGCAGAGGAAACAGCCCTTGAGGTTGGAGTCCATGACCATGTCCCAGTCGGCCACGGACAGCTCGTGCGTCACCTTGCCGACCGTGTAGCCGCCGGCGGCGTTGACCAGCACGTCGACCCGCCCCCACGTGCGCACCGTCTGCTCGACCATGTCGCGCACGGAGGCCTCGCTGCGCACGTCGCAGACGACTGATAGCGCCGTGCCGCCGGCGCCCTCGATCTCCTTCGTCGTGTTTTTCGCGCGCTCGGCGACGAGATCCACCACGGCGACGCGCGCGCCCTGCGCGGCGAAATCGAGCGCCACGCGCCGGGCGATGCCGCGCCCGGCTCCGGTGACGACGACGACCCTGTCCATGAAAGTCTCTCCTTAAAAGCCGAAGCGCTTCGGAATCCACAACGGCAGCGCGGGGATGAGCGCCATCGCCACCGTGATGCCGATCACCACCACCATGAACGGCCAGATCGCGCGGTTGGCGTCCTTCATCGGCGCCTTCACGATCGACGCGACGATGTAGAGGCTCAGCGCCACCGGCGGGCTGATCAGCGCGGTCTGCACGGCCATCACGACGACGAGGCCGAGCAGGTGCGGATCGATCTTGTAGGCCGCCGCGGCCGGCGCCAGGATCGGAATCAGCATGATCATGATGGGCACCGCCTCGAGCGCCAGGCCCAGCAAGAACAGCACGGCGATGGCGACCAGCATGAACACCTCGGCGGACGTGGTGAAGTCCAGCGACCACTGCGCGAGCACTCGGGGCACCTGGTTGCGGACGAGGATCCACGACACGACGTTGGAGGTGCCGAGCAGCAGGTAGATCACCGCGCTCGTCTTGGCGCCGACCAGCAGCGACTTCCTCAGATCCGACAGCGACAGCGTGCGAAGGACGAACACGCCGACCAGCACGCCGTACGCCGCGGCGACGGCGCCCGCCTCGGTCGGCGTGAAGACGCCGCCCAGAATGCCGCCGATGATGATCGCGGGCACCACGAGGCCGAGCGTGGCGCCGCGCAGCGCGCGTAGCACCCGGCCGATGCTGAACCGCTCACCGCTCACCGGGAACTTTCGGCGGCGCGCCTGAACGGCGACCAGCGCCATCATCGTCAGGCCGATCAGCACACCCGGGATGATTCCCATGAGGAACAGCTTGCCCACCGAGATGCCGCCGCCATACACGTAGGCGAACACGAGCATGGCGACGCTCGGCGGGATGATCGGTCCCATCACGGCCGACCCCGCGATGACGGCCGAGGTGAAGCCGCCCGGGTAACCTTGCCGCACCATGCTCGGCGCCAGCATCGAGCCGATGGCGGCGCACTCGGCCAGGGCGACGCCGGTGACGCCGGCGAACATCATGCTGGTCACGATCACGACGTAGGCCAGCCCGCCGCGGAAGTGACCGACCAGGCTGTTGGCGAACGCGATGAGCTTGGGCAGGATGCCGCAGCGCTGCATGACATCGCCCGCGATGACGAAGAACGGGATGGCGAGCAGCGGAAACGAGTCCATCCCCGAGAACATCAGCGTCGGCAGAACCGCGATCGGCACCACGCCCGACAGCCAGATGAACGCGAGCCCGCCCAGCCCCAGGCAGAACGCGACCGGCACGCCGAGCACCATCGTCACGGCGAAGACGGCCACGAGCGCGACGATCAGCATGGGCTCAGAGGTCTTCGATCGGCAGGTCGCCGCGCTCGGCCTCGACCACGCCGACGCGCCGTCCGACGATGACCAGCGCCATCAGCACCGCGCCCACGGGAATGGCGAGATAGAACCAGAAGATCGACACGTTCAGTGTGGTCGTGAACTGATCGCGCTGGTTCGGCAGCGTCTGGATGCTCGCCCACGCGAGCGTGACGAGGAACAGCAGCGCGAGGGCGTCCGCGACGAGCGAGGCGAGGTTGCCGATCGTCGGACCGAACCGATCGCCGATGCCGCCCGTGGCCACGTGGGCGCCATCGCGCAGCGCGATGACGCCGCCGAGGAACGCGACCCAGACCATCGTGTACCGCGTCAGCTCCTCGGTGAAGATCAGCGAGGAGCCGAACCCGTAGCGGAGGACGACCTCGACCACGACCGTCAGGGACACCACGCTGATCCCGACGAGCGTCAGCGCCTCGAGGACCTGCGTGGCCCCGCGGACCAGCGCGCGCATGCTACTTGTTCAGCGCGATCCCGATGTCGACCAGCTCCTTGCCCTTCGGCCCCAGATCGGCGAGCGCCTGGTCGTAGAGGCCGTGCGCCACCTTACGCAGCTCCGTGATCGTCGCCTCGGGGACGGCGTTGACCTTCATTCCCGCCGCCTCGAGTTTTTTGAGGAGCTCGTCGTTGTCCTTCTGGCTCTCGGCGCGCTCGAACGCCGCCGTCTTCTTGCCCGCCGTCACGATGGCCTTCTGGATGTCGGGCGGCAGCTTCTCGTAGGCCGCGCGGCTCATCAGCACGTTGCCGGGCTCGTTCACGTGCTTGGTCAGCGAGTAGTACTTCTGCACGTCCGGCAGCTTCTCGAAGAAGACGACGCCCGGCGGGTTCTCCTGGCCGTCCACCACGCCCTGCTGCAGCGCGGGATAGACCTCCGCCCAGTCCATCGGCGTCGGCGAGGCGCCCAGCGCGCGCCAGAACGTGACGTGGATCTTCGTCGGCAGCGAGCGCAGCTTGAGCCCCTTGATGTCTTCCACGGCGCGGATCGGCCGCTTGTTGTTCGAGATGTGGCGGAAGCCGTTGTCCCACCAGCCGACCACCTTGAAGCCCTTCTCCCAGAGCAGCGCATCGACGGTGTCGCCCATGCGCCCGTCGAGCGCCGTGAACATCGTCTCGGTGTCCTTCCACAGATAGGGCAGCACGAAGGTGCCCAGCTCGGGCACGAACCGCGTCACGTGCGCCACGCCGCACAGCACGAAGTCCGTGCTGCCCAGCCGCGTCATCTCCAGGCTCTCGCGCGTGGCCCCCAGCGCGTTGGCGTGGTACACCTGCACGTCGACCTGGCCCTTCGTCTCCTCGGCCACCAGCTGCTTGAACTTCTCCGCGCTGCGCCCCCACGCGTGCTCCTTGGAGTTGGGCGAGGAGAACCTGAGCACGTACTTCGGCTGCGCCGCCACGCTCATGGCCAGCGCTGTCAGAACGATCACTGCGATCACGCTCGCGAGCATCTTGCGCATGGCTATCTCCTTGTCGCCGCGGTGGGTGAGCGTATCATCCCGCCACGCGCAGCGATAAGCGATACTCTCCAGCGAATGGACGGCGTCGCTGCCGCGGAGCGTGATCGACTACCCGTCCACGGCTTTTCCGGCACGCCCGAAGAGATCGAGCGGCAGTGGTACGAGCAGGTCTATCGCGGGCGCGGCGACAGCATGCCCCAGCTCACGTGGCGCGCCGTCATCATGGGCTCGGCGCTCGGCGGCGTGCTGTCGCTCACCAACCTTTATATAGGGCTGAAGGCCGGCTGGGGCTTCGGCGTCGCCATCACCGCCTGCATCCTGTCGTACGCGATCTGGACCACGCTCCACCGCGTGGGCCTCGTCGGCACGCCCATGACCATCCTCGAGAACAACTGCATGCAGTCGACGGCGAGCTCCGCCGGCTACTCCACGGGCGGCACGCTCATCTCGGCCTTCGCCGCGTACATGCTGGTCAGCCACACCACACTGTCGCTGCCGCTCATGCTCGCGTGGGTGTTCCTGCTCGCGGTGCTCGGCGTGACCATGGCCATTCCGATGAAGCGGCAGATGATCAACGTCGAGCAGCTGCGCTTCCCGAGCGGGATCGCGGCCGCGGAGACGCTCCACGCGCTCCACTCGACGGGCAGCACAGGGATGCGCTCGGCGAAGGCGCTCGGCTGGGCGGCGCTCATCGCCGCGGCCGGTAAGCTGTGGGCGGACGGCCTCGCGGTCCTCCACCCGAGCTTGGCGCCGTTCACGATCGGCACGTGGATCACCGGGCTGAATCAGCGCGTCTTCGGCCCCGCCTGGATGGGCCGGACGGTGATGCTCTCGTGGGAGCCGATGTTCATCGCCGCCGGCGCCATCACCGGCCTGCACGTGTGCTGGAGCATGCTGCTCGGCAGCGTGACGGCGTGGATGATCTTCGTGCCACTGCTCCAGCATCGCGGGATCGTCGAGGGCACCGGCTATGCCGCCCTTGTGCAGTGGACGCTCTGGGGCGGCGTCGGCTGCATGGTGACGTCCAGCCTGCTCTCGGTGGCGCTGCAGTGGGAGACGGCCAAGCGCGCGTTCACCGATCTGGGCGCGATGTTCGGCGGCCGCGCGCGCGGCGACGATCCCCTCGCCGCGATCGAGACGCCGTCGTCCTGGTTCATCGCGGGGCAAGGCGTGGCGCTGATCGGGCTCGCCTGGCTCGGCCACGTCACGTTCGGCATGCCTTACTGGGAGACGGCGGTGGCCGTGCTGCTCTCGTTCGCGCTGGCGCTCGTCGCGTGCCGCGTCACCGGCGAGACCGACACCACGCCCGTCGGCGCCATGGGCAAGATCACCCAGCTCGTGTTCGGCGTCCTCCACCCGGGCAACACGACCGCCAACTTGATGAGCGCCAACGTCACCGCCGCCGCCGCGGGCAGCTCCGCCGACCTGCTCACGGATCTGAAGAGCGGCTATCTCCTGGGCGCGCATCCGCGCAAGCAGTTCATCGCGCAGTTCGCCGGCATCTTCGTGGGCACGCTGGTCAGCGTGCTGTCGTTCCGGCTGCTCGTGCCGGACGCGAGCGTGCTCGGCACGGACATGTTTCCCGCGCCCGCCGCCCAGACCTGGCGCGCGGTCGCGCTGGCGCTCTCGCAAGGCCTCCGCGAGCTCGGCGCGGTGAAGATCTGGTCGATGGTGGTCGGTGGTGTCGTTGGGATCGTGCTCACGGTGCTGCCGCGCGTGTTCCCGACGCGCCGCGCCTGGATCCCGTCGCCAGCCGGCGTCGGTCTCGCGTGGACGTTTCACTGGTATTACGGCGTGCTCTTCTTCGTCGGCGGGCTGCTCGGCTGGTGGCTCGAGAAGACACGCCCGCAGCTTTCGCAGGAGTTCACCTTCCCCGTGGCGTCGGGGTGGATCGCCGGCGAGAGCTTGATGGGGGTCGCGCTGGTGATGTGGGAGAACGGGCCGGAGCTGGTGCGCCGTCTGGTTGGGCGGTGAGCGCGTTACGCCGATACCCTGGATCGGGCTCTGTGCTGTATCAAATGCGACGCATTGTCGCCTAGCATGCCGCGCCGCATTCTTTGCGCAGGCATTCATGAAGCCGATTCGCCTCTCGAGGCATGCGCAAGATCAGCTGGTATTCCGTGGCGCTACCGTAATCAGCGCTGCCCAGCCCCGCGTTGAGAACGGCAACTTCCGCAACCATCAATTCCCGGCTGACGGGGAAGAGAGCTTGCCGGGTCGCGCGTAGCTGTCGGAACGTAGCGAACCAACGTTGAAGCTCGACAGCAAAGATTCTGAGCGACGTCCGCGAACGCGGCTCATGGCCGTATCAACATTTCGACATTGTCGCGGCTCACACGCGCGGGCGAAAGTCCGGCAATGCCGATCGACGCTGGCGGCGACTTCATCATCTCGAGCCACGCGCCACCAAAGATGTACCTTGTACGGGGGTCGTAGACATAGACCGAGATCCACCGCGGGTCGTGACCGGTCTACCGCACGACGAAGCTGGATAAGTATTGGAGGAGCGAGGCGTGAGAATCGCCTACGACCGCAAACCGACACGCTCAGTTTCCTTCTGAAGGAAGGCGTCGCCGTGGCCGAGAGTGACGAAGGTAAGCCAGGCGTGATCCTGGACTATGACGCCGCAGGGGACCTCGTCTCGCTAGAGATTCTCGATGCCTCGCGTCGCGTCACCGAGGCCGGACGGGTCGAATATCAGGCTACGGGTTAGCAGGAAGGTAGTCCGCTACGCACGTCCTCGCGGCGGGCGCGCGGGATCCCCGCCGAGCATGCCGGCGGCGCTGATGTCCTCGTCGATATCCGGCCAGTGGACGCCTTGCCCGTCTCCGATGATGTGATAGTTGGCCCGCTGCTCGGGAGTCGCCGCGGCAAGACGCCAGGACCACGCAAGGGGGACGCTGATAATACGCCCGTCGACGAGACGCGCGGTGATCATGTCGTCGGAGATTTCGATGCTCTTGATGCGCGCGTCGCTACGAGCCACAGTGCTCATCCCACGCCTCCATCAGCCGCGGTAGGTACTCTTCGATGTTCTGGCTGTCGCCGTATCAAATGCGACGCATTGTTGCACAGCATGCCGCGCCGCATGCTCAGCCCGGACATTCATGAAGCCGATTCGCCTTTCGAGGCATGGCATCGAGATCCTCGATGCCATCCGGCGTCTTGGCGATCCTTCGGTGTTGCGCCAGATCATTCTCGAAGGTGTCGATCCCGGCTAGCGTTGGCTATCCCGATACCGCTCGGGACCTGCCCGCGCCTGCGCCCGCTGTATCTATGATTGGACATTGCGACGGAACATCATGACGCGAATACTGCTCACGCGTGACGGGCCCGGCTCTACCCAACTTCGCGTTCATCGACGGTCAGAATCTGCACCTCGGCGTCACGGTTCTCGGTTGGAAGCTCGATTGGCACCGCTTCCGCGTGTATCTCTCGGAACACTATCGGGTCGGCCGCGCCTTCTATTTCATCGGGTACATTCCTGACAATCAGGCCGTCTACACACGGCTTCAGAACGCTGGCTACACCCTGATCTTCAAGCCGGTAACGTATCAACACGGAGGCAGGCCGAAGGGAAACGTAGATGCCGAGCTCGTATTACAGGCCATGATCGAATACCCGCGCTACGAGCACGCCGTGATCGTTACGGGCGACGGCGATTTCGGCTGTCTCGTGCGTTATCTCTACCAGCAGGACAAGCTCGAGCGAGTCCTCAGTCCGAATCGGAGACGGTGCTCGGCGCTGTTGAAACGAGCAGTACGGGAGAAGATCGACTTTCTGGAAGAAGCGAGAGGAAAGATCGAATACAAAAAGTGAAGGGGCACCCCCTCAGGACGACACCTGAAGGCGTACCCCTTCCTCGTTATCCTGATGTCAGGGTACTAGTTCGCGTGACGATGTTCAAGGCTCTCAACCCTCCGCCATCTCCACGAACCGGCACAGCGCGTTGATCAGCCGCATCTGCTCGATCGTCCGCGCGCGCGATTCCAGCAGCCGCGGGCTCGCGACGACGAATGCCAGGCACATCGCGCGCGAGACGGCGACGTTCAGCCGATTGCGCGAGAAGAGGAATTCCAGCGAGCGCGGCACGTCCTCCGCGCTGGACGTCGCCATCGAGTAGAAGACGACCGGCGCCTCCCGCCGCTGGAACTTGTCGACGGTGCCGACGGGCACGGCGCCCAGCCCGGCGGCGCGCAGCGCATCTCGCAGCCGCCGCACCTGAGCGTTGTACGGCGCGACCACCGTGAAGTCCTGCTCGCGCAGGGGCGCCGTCACGCCATGGCGATCGGTCCACGACGCGCCGACCATCTTGCGAATCTCCGCGGCCACCACGTGCGCCTCCTCCGCTGACGGCGACGTGTTGCCGGCGTGGTCGACGGCCATGAACCGCAGCCCGGTGCCGAACGCGGTGGCCTGACGCGTCAGCTCGGGCAGCCCGTCCAGCCGTGAGTCGTACACGATCTCGGAGATGAACCGGCAGACGTCGGGATGCATGCGCCGCGTGCGCTCGAGGAACACGCCGCGATCGGGCGGGATCGTGGCGGCGTCGCCCAGCAGGTGCTCGAGCACGGAGAGGCCGGTGCCCGGCGGATGCGTGCCCTGCGAGACCTGCGCGAGCTGCAGCGGATCGCCGAGCAGGATGACGTTGCGCGCCGCCGTCCCCATCGCGAGCGCGTCGGCCAGCGAGACCTGGCCGGCCTCGTCGATCACCAGCGTGTCGACGCTGGCCTCCATGTCCTCGCGCGTGAACAGCGACGCGGTGCCGGCGAACAGCAGCACGTCGGACCCAGGCAGGTGAACTGCGCGATCTCCCCCTCGCTGCGGATCGACGCGCCGACATAGAGCGACTCCTCATTGTCCGTCGCCTTCTTGAGCCCGCGGAACACTAGGCCTTCGTCGCGCGCGGGCCGATGACCTTGCGGCTGGTGGCGGCCACGCCGACGCGGCAGCCCAGGCGCATCAGGTGCGTGATGAGCCGTGCGCCCGTCCATGTCTTGCCCGTGCCCCGCGGCTCCTGCACGAAGAGATAGCCGCCGTCGAGATCGGCGGCGAGCGCACGCTGGGCGTCGATGTCGATCGTCTGCACGACGCAGCCGCGCGCGCGGCCGCGTCGGCACACCGGCCTCGCGCAGGCGCATCATGTGATCGCGCCGCACGTTGGCGACCTGTACTAGGCTGTTTTCCACCGTCCAGCGCTCTCGTTCACAATCATCCAGCGCGCGGGGTATGATGCCGCGCCGGCGGGTCCCGGCTTATTCGCGTAACAAGTGCCGTGACGACGGGGAGAATTCAATGCCTGAGGATGCGCTGACCGAGTTAACACGGGCGATCACGCAGGGTCGGGGCGCACCTAACGGTTGCATGCGGCCAGCAATCGAGAAGCTGTTCGGTGAACGCTACCAGAAACGCCACCTCGAACCGACCTCCATTCGCGACGCCTATTCGCTTGCCGAGGCCGGCGAGGGCGGAGTTCCTTACGCGGGGCTGGTGAATCCGGATAATCCACCGTCCGGCCCCTACGGCGGCACTAGCGTTGTCTGGTTCCCATCTGAGAGGTCGAGCTCGCTCATCGACTTTGGCGTAGGGACGCGTGGTCTTGCTCCTGACGAAGGCATCCTTACACGCCCCGGGCACCGGCGACGCATCGCCGCGCTACGCCGGTACCTCGCACACGGCGGCGTTGAGGCATGGTCCAAGCCCGATCCGACCGCGTTAGGGGTGAAGGTGCCCAAAACTGTTCGTGAGCGATTCTCTGGCTTCGAGAATGTATTCGAGCGCTATGGTGCCGAACTCTACGTCTGTGCACATGTTCCGACCGATTCTGCCCTTGCTCGTGACGTTGTCCGAGCGTTTTTGGACCTGTACGCGTACGAGCGCAATTGGCAAGTTCTGCAGTCCGCGAAAGCCGAGTACGAACAATTCCTCAGCGGATTACGCAGCGAACTCTTCGTGCAGCCTACGCTGGCACAAGTTCATGACCTCTTAAAGAAACGGCACTTCGTCGTTCTACAAGGTCCGCCGGGAACCGGTAAGACACGCATGGCGGATGAGATTGGTCGAGAATTTTTTAAAGGACGGAGTAGGACGGTTCAGTTCCACCCCGCCGTGACCTATGAAGATTTCGTCGTCGGACTGTCACCCGATGCCCAGGATCGCTCGTTGCGCTTTACAGTGCGTGAAGGATGGCTCACTGCTGCGGCGAAAGATGCGAGGGATGCACCATTCCTTCTGGTCATCGATGAGGTCAATCGCGCCGACCTTGGCAAGGTGCTCGGCGAGGCCATCTACCTCTTCGAGCCCGATGAAATCGGTGGGGAGCGGGCACGACGCGTACAGTTACCGCACGCGATCGACGGTAGTCGCGAGCTTCAATTACCGAAGAATCTATATGTCTTGGCGACGATGAATACTGCGGATCGCAGCATTGCATCGATGGATCTTGCGATCCGCCGCCGCTTCGCATTTGTAACCGTTCCACCTGACCGTAGCGTTGTCGCGGCACAACCGGCGGATCTTGCTCTTCGCATTTTTGACTGGATCGCCGACATCTTTGTTGAACACGCACCGAATGAAGCATTGCATCTAATACCAGGTCACGCCTATTTTCTCGCCCAGGACGAGACCCAACTCCGCGATCGCCTTCGATATGAATTGCTACCTCTCCTCGATGAGTATCTGCAACAGGGTTTCCTAGGTCCGGCCGCCTCGGAACTCTTCGCTGTGCGCGACCGTATCGATGATCTTCTTGGTACTCCGCGTGCCACAAGCTAGCCGGCGGCGCGGAACGCCAGTGCGATTTGCGCCACGGCACGCCGGAACGGTACCAACTCAAGCTCGGCTCTATAAGGCAACGGACCACGGTCACGGCGTCGTCATTCCACCGGAGTCGTTTGCACCGGCGCAACGTGGAGGCGGCTGGGGTCCATTCGTTGACTCCTTTCTCCGACTGAACGAAGCTGCGCTCACGAAGCTCGACGTTTCGCATACAACCCGCTCTTCCGACACAGGCGTTCAGTTAGCCTTGCTGCCTGGAGGTCGTGCCGGTGCGGTGCCCCTTCGTTCGGCTCAAACAGGCCACGTCACAGGCGGGTTCCTCGTCGAGCCGCGCTTCGGCTGGGCCGGCGTCGGACGCGTCCTTGTTTCAACGGGGTGGGCGGCTGCTCCCGAAATCCTCGACTTTCCTTTGGTCCCCGGCAGCGGGCGCGAAGTGCCGCCATGGGTTCTCGCCGGACCTGTCCTTAAGCGGCTCGAGGACCTCCTGAGGAATCTACGTCGTGGCTATCGAGCCAAGGAACAGGTCCTCCAAAAACCTCGCGGGCAGATTATATGGCCTCGCTATGTCGCCGATTCACTCGTGCGAGGCCGCTGGAATTCTCTTCCGTGCCGTTTCCCGGATCTAAGTACCGACCCACTTCTGCGGCGCGTAGTGCGCTGGGCACTTGAGCATGTTCGTCAGGACCTATCACTCGTGGGCGGGACTGATTTTGTCGCTCGACTACTCATTAAGATTACTGACGACTTACTTGAGGAAGTTCGAGACGTGCCTTCCCTTGTGCCAACGCGTTCACAACTTGATCTCCTTACAAGCGACAATCGGCTGAGCGAGGTTGCTCTACGGCGAGGGCTAGAAGCGCTTGGGTGGCTCGTCGACGAGCGTGGCTTGGGCGGGGGTCGCGAGATGGACGGCCTGGCTTGGACTGCAGCACTTGATTCGTTGTGGGAACACTACGTCGAGGCCATAGTCCGCCACGAGGCGTTAATGCAGGGCGGCGTTGTGCGAGTGGGTCGCGCACGTGAAACGTTGGTGCCTCTTGATTGGACAGACCCGAGCCACCGGTCACTCGGTCATCTCATGCCCGACATTGTTGTTAGCTACAGAGATCGTATTGACGTTGTGGACGCTAAATACAAATCGCATTTCGCCGAACTTGACGAGCACGGGTGGCACGCTTTCACGGCAGACGTTCGAGAATCCCATCGAGCCGACATGCATCAGGTACTCGCCTACGCCTCGCTCTTCGAAGCGCCCGAAGTGCGAGCTGTTCTTGTTTACCCACTTCGTGAAGGAACGTGGCGCGTGTTGCGCGAGCGAGGTCGTGATATTTCCGTCGCTGAGATCTTTTCCGGTCGCCGACGCGTGCGCCTTGAGCTCCGAGGCGTTCCCTTCGGCGCAGCGGTATAGCACGATGACTTTAGAAAACTCCGTACCTATAGACTCTCGTCAGGCTGACGCGGCTCGCTGAGCCCTGCCTGCGCAATGCGCCCCCTACGACGCTTTGCCGCGTCGACAGCATCCCGGATACGTCGCTTGATAATGCGCTCGGGCTGGCCTTCACATTCGGCGCGCACCTTCTCGGCTAGCTCGATTAACTCCGGCGGCAAAAACTCTGTCACTTCTAGCTCGACGACCAACGGCAGGCAAGCCTCAGTGCTTTTTGAGACTAACCTGCGCACCGGTCCGAAGACGAGATAGTTCACGAGAAAGTCAGGACTCATGACGGGCGAAGCGGGAGTCCGTGCTTGTATGCGTTCCCGCAGTTCGTGGTGTACGTCG
>Ga0081539_10005247_pt1 | contig 13374 bp, 11 predicted proteins | sample TabmetS4T2R2_FD_71023 | JGI IMG/M metagenome (GOLD analysis project Ga0081539, IMG submission 71023) | Tabebuia heterophylla rhizosphere microbial communities from the University of Puerto Rico - S4T2R2 | ecosystem: Host-associated > Plants > Roots > Rhizosphere ...
TGCCAGACGGCCAGCTTCCGCGGCGCGCGCGAGCCCTACCGCCGCACCCGCACGCCGCCCCGCCACCCGTGCGACCGCCCGCCGTGCCAACGCTCGCCGGACACCACCATCGCGCTGCCGCCGCCGCGACGCACCGGCTCCGCCGCCGCCAGCGCCACGCCCCGGCCCAGGAGCTCGATGCCCGTCGCGGCTCCGATCTCAGCGGCCGTGCCCGTGCTGACGGAGAACACCTGGCCGCGCGCCTGCAGCGCCGCCGCCTCGGGCGTCCCCAGGAACGCCGCCTCGGTCTGGGTCGTCGCCGCGTTGCGCTGGCTGACCCGCGGCGCCGCGATCGCGTCGGGCAGCGACATCCCGAAGTCCAGGCGATTCACGAGCACCTGCGCGACCGTCGTGATGATCGACGCCCCGCCCGGCGACCCCAGCGCGAGGAACGGCTTGCCGTCGCGCAGCACGATCGTCGGTGCGATCGACGAGCGCGGGCGCTTGCCCGCCGCGACGCTGTTGACGCCGCTCGTCTTGCCCGTCGTCGCGTCGATGTTGAAGTCGGTGAGCTCGTTGTTGAGCAGGAAGCCGTAGCCCGGCACGACCATGCCGTTGCCGCCGGTCTGCTCGATCGTGAACGTGTAATCGACGACGTTGCCCCATCGATCGCTCACGGTGAGGTTCGTCGTCGAGCCGACCCGCGTCGCCGACGCGCTGCCGTCCGGCACCGCGTCCGGATCGCCGGGCGGCACGGGCGAGGTCGCCGCGGTCTCGGTGATCTTCGCCCGCCGCTGCGCCGCGAACGCGTCGGACAGCAGCTTCTCCAGCGGCACGCTCACGAACCCGGGGTCGGCCACGAACGCGCCGCGATCGGCGTACGCGTAGCGCGACGCCTCGATGAAGTAGTGCAGCGCCTGCTCGCGAGCGAGCGTCGACAGCGGATAGCCCTCGAGGATGTTGAGGATCTCGCCGACCGTCGACCCGCCGCTCGAGGGCGGCGCCATGCCGTAGATGTCCAGCCCGCGATAGCCGATGTGCGTCGGCTCGCGGTCGATCGCCTGATACGAAGCGAGGTCGCCGGCCGTCATCACGCCGGGCCGCACCGTCCGCGTCGCGCCCGGCCGCAGCGGCGGGTGCTGCACGGTGTCGACGATCGCCTGTGCCAGCGGGCCGGAGTAGAAGGCGTCCGGGCCCTCGTGCGCGATCAGCGCGTACGTGCGAGCGAGATCGGGGTTGCGGATGACCGTGCCGACGTCGCGCGGAGTCCCATCGGGATCGAGGTACAACGCCGCGGTCGCCGGGAAGTCGGCGAAGATCGCCTTCGCCTCGTCGGTCTGGTTGAAGAAGGTCTGATCGACCGTGAAGCCGCGCAGCGCCGCCTTGATGCCCGGCTTCAGCGCCCGCCGCAGCGACCACGTCCCGTACTCGTCCAGCGCCTTCTCCCACGCGCGCAGCGTCCCTGGCACGCCGACGCTCATCCCGCTCACGCGCTGGGTCTCGAACGGCGTCAGGCCCTCGAAGGCGTCGGGCTTCATCGCCGCCGGCGCGGTCTCGCGCCCGTCGATGGTGTGGACCTTGCCGTCGCGCGCGGTGTAGACAGACAGGAACCCGCCGCCGCCGAGGCCGCACGAGTAGGGCTCGACGACGCCGAGGACGCCCGCCGCGGCGATCGCCGCATCGACGGCGTTGCCGCCCCGGCGCAGGGCGTCGATCGCCGCCTGCGTGCCCTGCTGATCGACGGTCGCCGCCGCACCTCCCATGCCGACGGCCGTCGGCTGCTTGGCCGGCGGGGCGTGGTGGGCGACGGCGGCCGGGGCAGCAACGAGCGTGGCCGCCAGGAGGGCGATGAGCATGCGGCGCATGCGGGTCACCTACCCCCACCCGCCGCCTCCTATCCTTCCGCGTTCCCATGGAGAACGGGACCGTGGTCATGAAGTTCGGCGGCACGTCCGTCGCCGACGCCGAGCGCCTCAAGCGCGCCGCGCAACGGATCGTCGCCAAGCGCGAGGCGGGCCACCGCGTGGTCGCGGTGCTGAGCGCGCGCGGCAAGGAGACCGACCGCCTCATCGCCGACGCCCACGAGGTCTCGCCGCACCCCGATCCGCGCGAGATGGACATGCTGCTGTCCACCGGCGAGCGCGTCTCGTGCGCGCTGTGCGCGATGGCCATCAACGACCTCGGCCACCGAGCCATCAGCCTCACGGGCTCGCAGGCGGGCATCGTCACCGACACCTCGCACACCAAGGCGCGCATCCTCGACGTCCGCGCCGACCGCATCTTCACCGCGCTCGACGAGGACTCGATCGTCCTCGTCGCCGGCTTCCAGGGCGTGAGCACCGCGCGCGACGTCACCACGCTCGGCCGCGGCGGCTCGGACACGACCGCTGTCGCCCTCGCTGCAGCCGTCGGCGCCGAGGTCTGCGAGATCTACACCGACGTCCCCGGCGTCTTCTCCGCCGACCCGCGCATCGTCCCCAACGCGCGCAAGCTGCCGGTCGTCTCCTTCGAGGAGATGCTCGAGATGGCGGCGTCGGGAGCCGGCGTGCTCCAGCTGCGCTCGGTCGAGTACGCGCGCAACCACGGCGTGCGCATCCACTGCCGATCGAGCTTCGACGACGCGCCCGGTACCGTTGTCCTCTCCGAGGAAGAGACCATGGAGCAGCCCCTCATCACCGCCGTCACCCACTCGCTCGGCGAGGCGCGCGTCACGCTCATGGGCGTGCCGGACACGCCCGGCATCGCCGGCCGCGTCACGACGGCACTGGCCGAGGCCAACGTCAACATCGACATGATCGTCCAGGGCGAGCCGGAGACCGAGGGCCTGCGGGCCGACATGTCGTTCACGATCCCGCGCGACGACGTCTACACCGCGCAGTCGGCGCTCGGGCCGATCGCCGACGAGCTCGGCATGAAGGTGGCGACCGACGAGACGATGGGGAAGGTCTCGATCGTCGGAGCCGGAATGAAGACCCATCCCGGCGTGGCGGCGAAGGTGTTCACCACGCTGGGCGAGCACGGCATCAACATCGAGATGATCTCCACGTCACCCATCCGCATCTCCTGCGTCGTCCCGGGCGAGCGCGTCCCCGACGCGGTCAAGGCGCTCCACGGCGCCTTCGAGCTCTCCGGCGAGGGCACGATCAGGCCCGAGCAGCCGTTCGGGGAGTTCGCCTGATGCGCGTCGCGGTCGTAGGAGCCACCGGCGCGGTCGGCACGATCATGCTCGCGCTGCTCGAGCGGCGCGCGTGGGTGGGCGGGATGGCATCCGAGATCGTTCCCTTCGCCTCCGAGCGCTCGGCCGGCAAGCAGCTGGGCGACATGACCATCCAGCCGCTGCGCGACGACACCATCGAGGGCTTCGACGTCGCGCTCTTCAGCGCCGGCGGCGGCACGTCGCGCGAGTGGTCGCCGCGCTTCGCCGCGGCCGGCGCGCTGGTCGTCGACAACTCGTCGGCCTGGCGCATGGACGACGAGGTGCCGCTCGTCGTCAGCGAGGTCAACCCCGACGCCCTCGACGCGATCGGCAAGGGCATCGTCGCCAACCCGAACTGCACGACGATGGCGGTGATGCTCCCGGCCAAGGCGCTGCACGACGCCTTCGGACTGCGGGCGATGGTCTGCACCTCGTTCCAGGCCGCCGGCGGCGCCGGGCAGAAGGGGATGGACGAGCTCGCCGCCCAGGTCGATCCCATCCGCGGCCACGATCTCGTCAACGACGGCGCGACCGCCGCCGCGTCGGTCGAGCCCAACATCCACGCCAAGGCGCTGGCCTTCAACGTCGTGCCGTGGCTGGGCAAGGACACCGGCAACGGCTACAGCGACGAGGAGATGAAGCTCATCAACGAGTCGCGCAAGATCCTCGGCATCCCCGACCTCGAGGTCGCGCCGACCTGCGTGCGCGTGCCGGTCATGGTCGGCCACGCGATCGAGGTCCGCGCGACCTTCGATCGCCCGGTCACCGTCCAGGCCGCGCTCGAGGCGATGCGCGCCTTCCCCAACCTCGAGCTCGACGACGTGCCGACGCCGCTGGAGTGGGCCGGCCGCGACGAGGTGGCGGTCGGCCGCGTGCGCGCCGACCTCTTCGACGACCACAGCCTCAACTTCTTCGTCGTCGGCGACAACCTGCTCAAGGGCGCGGCCCTGAACACGGTGCAGATCGCCGAGCTGCTGCACGCGCGCGGCCTCGTCCGCGCCGCCGCCTAGTACGTCTCGGTGACCTTGCTCAGCCCGGGCGGGGCGTCGATCTCGCCGCCGCGCAGCACCGCGTGGCGCATGGCGAGGACCTGGCCGGGCACGACCGCGACGATCGGGCTCAGCCACTCCGGCACGTCCGCGGGCAGGGGCAGATCGGCGCTCGGGTCCGGACTGATGAGGATCGGCTCCGCGCCGCGCTCGCGCAGGACGCGCGACGTCTCGAGGATCGAGGCTTGCGCTTTCCCGGCCGCAGCCACCACGATCGCGGGCGTCCCGGCCGCGGTCGCGGCGATCGGACCATGCATGAGGTCGGCCGACGAGAACCCCTCGGCAACGGCGCCCGTGAGCTCGCGGACCTTGAGCGCGACCTCCATCGCGGTCGCGAAGTTGTAGCCGCGCCCGACGGCGAGAACGTGCGCCGCGGCGGCGTGGCGATCAAGGCCGTCGATGCGCGCGAGCGCCGCATCGAGTGCCTCGCGGACGAGCGCGGGGACGCGCCACAGCGCGGTGCGATCGACGTCGTCGTCACGCACCTCGGCGACGAGAGCGGCGAGCGCGGCGAGCGACGTCGTGTAGGTCTTCGTGGCGGCGATCGAGCGCTCGGGCCCGGCGTGGAGCTCGACGACGAAGTCGGCCGCCCGGGCCAGCGGCGAGTCGCCCGCGTTGGTGATCGCGATGGTCGGCGCTCCGGCGGCACGGGCCGCAGCGAGCACGGCGACGATGTCCGGGGAGCGCCCGGACTGAGAGATGGCGAGGGCGAGGCCCTCGCCGTGACGGGGCACCGCGCGGGCGCCGTAGAGGCTCTCGAGCGACGGGGCGGCGAGGGCGACCGGGAGGCCCAGCCTGTCTCCGAACAGGTACTGCGCGTAGCGCGCGGCGTTGTCGGAGCTTCCGCGCGCGGCGATCAGCACGTACCGCAGATCGAGCCCGCGCACGGCGGCCCCGATCCGTGCGACCTCGGCCTCGTGCTCGACGACCAGGCGCGCGATCGCGTCGGGCTGCTCGCGGATCTCGTCCTCGAGGTGGGTGCCCGTCGCGTTCATCGCAGGCCGGTGATCATCGAGACGATCTCGTCCCCGCTGGTCTCGCTGGTCGTCCTGACGCCGACCTGCTGCCCGCGCCGCAGGACGCAGATGCGGTCGGAGATCCGGAAGACCTGGTCGAGGCTGTGGCTGACGAGCAGGATCGCGCGGCCGCGATCGCGCATCCGCACGATGATGTCCTCGACGCGAGAGGTCTCCTGCACACCCAGCGCGGCGGTGGGCTCGTCCATCAGCACGAGGCGCTGCGCCCAATGGGTGGCGCGGGCGATGGCCACGCCTTGGCGCTGCCCGCCCGACAGGTCGCGGATCGTCGCCCGCGGGCTCGGGACGCGGATCTCGAGCTCGTCGAGCAGCCGCTGCGTCTCGCGCGCCATGCGCTCGCGATCGAGCCGGCGCAGGGGGCCGCGCACGAGCTCACGCCCGAGGAACATGTTCATGTAGACGGGCTGCTGATCGGCGAGCGCGAGGTCCTGGTAGACGACCTCGATCCCCTGGTCGCGCGCATCGGTCGGCGCCGACAGCCGTACCGGCACGCCCTCGAGGCGGATCTCCCCGCTCGTCGGCTGGTGGACGCCCGCGATGAGCTTGATGAGGGTCGACTTGCCGGCGCCGTTGTCGCCGACGAGGGCGACGATCTCGCCGGCGTTGACGTCGAGGGTGACCTCCTCGAGAGCCACGACGGCGCCGAACTCCTTGCGCACGCCGTCCAGCCGAACGAGCGGCGCGGTCGTCGTCTGCGTCATCGAGGCCACTGCGCCTCCCTGCCGTCGGTCGTCCAGATGCCCGCGACCGCGGGACTGCCGGTCGCCACGCCCGCGATGCCCACCACATATGCGCGGGTCACGAAGGCCTGCGCGCGGAAGCCGAAGACGACGGTCGCGCCGGTGCGGGGCGGGGCGGCGTCCCCGGCGTCCAGCTGGGCGTAGTAGTCGATGGCGGCGGGCGGCGGGATCGACGCATCGAGCATCCGGGCGTCGCCGAGCCCCGGGCGTTCGGCGACGAGCGCGCGCACCTGGTAGTCGTCGAAGACCGGATCGATGTACAGGCCGCCGCCGAAGGCGTACGCGCGCCCTCCGTGCAGGTGCGAGATCTCGGTCACGTAGCAGAGGGCGGGAAGCTCCGGCAGATCGTGGAAGCGGTGCAGCGGGGTGGTGCCGGTGAGCCCATGGCCGGGCTCGACCTGGGTCGCGCCGTGGTCGGCCAGCAGTCCGAGCACCTCGGTCGACGTCGTGCCCGGCGCGTTGACTCGGATGCCCGTGGAGCCGGCGTCGCGCAGACGCTGCGCCGCCCGCTCGAGCGTGGCGAGGTTCGGCGTGGGGCGCACGTCACGGCCGCCGGCGTCGAACAGCAGGGCCGGGAAGGTCGTGATCCCCGCGAACCGGGCGCCGTCGAGGCCGTCGAGGCGCTCGGCGACCGCAACGACGTCCTCCGCGGGGAACCCGCCCTCGTGGCCGCTGTAGAAGCGGTCGCCGGGAGCATGGATGCGCGCCAGCAGGTCCTGCGTGCGCCCGGCGGCGCTCGACGCCGCTGCCGCCTCGGCGGCTTTGTCGCCGCTGAAGACGGTCCAGTTGCGCGGCCCCAGCGCCGCCGCGGCGCCCGCCTCGGCGGCCGGCACCTGGACGAGATGGCCGAGGTGCCCGACGGGCATGCCCGCGCGCGCGAGCGCCCGCGCGTCGGTCATGTCGACCGCCACCGCGGCGTCGACGCCGCCGGCGCGAAGCGCGTCGAGGAACCCGGGAGCGCGCCCGACCTGCTTGGTCATCGCCAGGACCTCGAGGCCGAGCCGGTCGGCCTCGCGGCGCGTGACCTGCGCGTTCGCGCGCACGGCGTCGAGGTCGAGCGCGTAGGCGTTGGCGGGCAGCTCGCCGCGCTGGTGCAGCGCGATCGCCGCTTCCAGGAAGGCCGGGTTGCGCCGCATGAGGACGTCGAGGAACACGGCTAGGCCTTCGGCTCGCGGAGGGTCAGCGAGATCGCCAGCAGGAGCAGCACGCCCTGGGCGATGAGCTGCTCGGACGACGACAGGCCCGAGAGGATCAGGCCGTTGTTGAGCAGGCCCATGATGAGGCTGCCGACGAGCGCGCCGATGACGCTCCCGCTGCCGCCGAACAGCCGCGTGCCGCCGATGACCACCGCGGCGATGACGAGCAGCAGATCGGAGCTGCCGAGGTTGTAGTTGGCGCCCTGGAGGCGCCCGGCGTAGAGCAGCCCGGCGAGTGCCGCCGACGTCGCGCTCATGACGAGGACGGCGAGCTTCACGCGGTCGACGCGGATGCCCGTCACGCGGGCGGCCGCGGCGTTGTCGCCCGTGGCCAGGACGTGCGCCCCGAAGCGGCGGTGGCGATAGACGAAGTGGCCGACCGCGACGGCGCCGAGCGTCCACAGGATGAGGCTGGGGATCGGGCCGACGTCCCCCGATCCGAAGACGTTGGCGAACGTCAGATTGGTCACCGCGACCGATTCGAGGTCGGTGATCGAGCGCGCCAGCCCGCTGACGAGGCCCATCGTGGCGAGGGTGACGAGGAACGAGGGCAGCCTCAGGAGGGTGGTGAACAGCCCGTTGACCACCCCGACGGCGACGCCGGTGCCGAGCCCCGCCGCGATCCCCGGGATCAGCCCGACGTCGCGCAGCACAACCGCCGCCACGAGCGAGGAGAGCGCGACCACCGAGCCGATGGAGAGATCGATCTCGCCCGCGCTGAGGACGAAGACGACGGCTACGGCCATGATGCTGATCGGCGCGGTCTGCTTGGCGATGTTCAGCAGGTTCGACGAGGTGAGGAACCCGTCGTCGTGGAGCGTGACCGCGAAGAACGCGAGGATCAGCAGGAAGGCGACGTAGACGACGTACGCACGCGGGTCGATCGCGCGCACCCGCGCGGAGGCCGACCGGATGGGGCCGGCTCCGGCGCGGGCGGGCCGCTCCTCGATGGCGCGAGGAACGTTCATCCGGCTACTTGGCGGCGTCCGCGACCGACTTCGGCGGCGCGGCGTGCAGGGACTCCTCGTAGCCCTGCGCCAGGTTGGCCTTCGTGACGGTCGTCGCCGGCGCCACGACGAAGGGCGGGGCCTTCTTGTCGAGGATGCCGTAGGCGGCCGCAGTCGCCATCGCCTGGCCGAGCTCGTAGGCCTTGTCGGTGACGAGCGCCGCGACGTGTCCACCCCGGGCCATGTCGAGCGCGAGCGGCTCGTCGAGATCGAGGCTGACGAGCTTGGCCTTCGTGTTGCCGTTGTCGCGCAGGGCGCTGAGGACGCCCTCGGCCGGCGGCTGGGAGAACGTCACGTAGACGCCGTCGATGTCCGGGTTCTTGGCCAGGACGCCGTTGGCCTGGTCCTGCGCCTTGTTCGGATCGGCGATGCCCTGCTCGGCCACGATCTTGATCTTCGGGTAATTGGCCTCGATCGTCTTCTTGAAGGCCTGATCTCGCTGGTTGGTGACGTAGTAGCTGGCGTCGTGGAAGAAGTAGGCGATCTTGCCCTTGCCCCCGATCGCCGCCGCGAGCGCGTCCGCCGCGTGCTTGCCCATCTGGAACAGGTCGTCGGTGACCACCGCAACGTAGTCCTTGCCCTGGACGAAGCCCTTCGGCACGTTGGAAAGCAGGACGAGCTTGGTCCCGGCTCCAACGGCCGCGCGGTATGCGGACGCGGTGGTGACGGGGTCGACGGGCAGCGTGAGCATGACGCTCGGCTTCTTGGCCAGGACGGTCTCGATGTCGCTCTTCTGCTTGCCCGGATCGAAGTTGGCGTTCGTCGTGGCGACGATCCGGATGCCGAGCTTCGCGAACTGGTCCTTGGCGCCGTTGGTCACGGCGGTGGTGAAGTCCGAGGCCTGATGCCAGACCAGGGCGGCCGTGTAGTTGCCCTGCTTGACCTTCGCGATCTCGGCGTCGGTGAGCTGCAGCGCGCTCGTCGGCGTCGCCTTCTCGCCATTCGGGCCGACGGTCTGCCCGACGGCCTTCGACGGCTTGATCGCCGTGGTTGCACCGCTGGCGCCGGTCGAGCTGTCGTCCGACGACGAGCCGCAGGCGGCGACGGCGATCATCGCGGCAGTCGCCGCGAGCGCGGCGAGCAGGCGATGTCTCTTCATGATTCGCTCCCTCCTCGGATGCGGCCGGCCCCGCAGTGGCCGACCAGGAACAACGACAGGGCCTTGACGGCCGCGACGAGCTCGTCGATCTCGACGTGCTCCTCGGTGGTGTGGCAGTTCGTGATGTCGCCGGGGGCCCAGTAGACGCACGGGATCCCGGCGGTGCTCAGGAACGACATCTCCGACCAGAACGGCGCGCCCGCGGGCCCGCCGCGCTCGGGGGCGACCGCGCGCACCGCATCGCGCAGGGCGACGACGGCCGGGGCATCCGCGTCGGTCTCGGCGGGGAGCCCGCCGAGCTCGTGATCGCGCCCGGCGGGGAACCGGACCTCGGCACGCACGCCGGTGCCTGCGACGCCGCGCTCGACCGCCTGCTCGATCTCCGCCGCGGCGGGCGCGAGCTCCTCGGGCGGGACCAACGTCCGGATCAGGCTCAGCGTGCAAGACCCGGGTACGGCGATGTAGCCGCCGGCGCGCAGCTCGGTGACGAGGAGCCGCGGCTGACCCAGGAGCGGGTGGGCGCCGCGCTCGCGCAGCGAGGCGTCGAGACGCCAGAGCTCGCTCAGCACGGCGTGGCCTGCGCGCAGGGCGTCGACGCCCGCGTCGGGCCGCCCGAAGTACGCGCTGCGGCCCTCGAGCGAGACGTCGGCGATGAGGAAGCCGATCTGGGCCGAGTAGATGTCGAGGCTCGTCGGCTCGACGTAGACGGCGACGTCGGCGCGCGGGATCGTCCCGGCCGCCAGGCGCTCGGATGCCGCGCGCATGCCAGCGCTGCGGCCGAGCCCGGGCTCACCGCTCTCCTCGTCGCAGACCCACAGCGTGATCACGTCGCCGCGCAGCTCGACCCCGGCACCGTGCACGGTCCGCAGAGCGCCGAGCGCAGTCGCGATGCCGCCCTTCAGGTCGCCGGCGCCGCGACCCCACACCGCACCGTCCACGACCGCGGCGCCGAACGGGTCCTCGCGCTCGGTGCCCTCCCAGCGTTCGCGCCAGCCGTCGACGCGCACGGTGTCGAGATGGCCGGCGAGCAGGACGCTCTGCCCGTCGCCCGTTCCGCGGGTGACGCTCCAGACGATCGGGCGGCCGGGCAGCACCTCCTCGAGATGAACCTCGTCGGCCCCGCACGCCTCGAGCTCGGACGCGACGAGCCGCGCGAACGCCATCTCGTCGCCGGTGATGCTGGGCGTCTGGACGGCACGCCGCAGCCAGGCGATCGCCGCGGCCTCGTCGACGGCGTCGACGATCGCGATCTCGGTCACTGCCTCAAGCCCTCCGTCAGCTGACCGTCGGCGTGCGCACGAGCCAGCTCGGCGGCGCCGATCAGCCCGGCGCGCTCGCCCAGGCGGCTGACCTCGATCGCGAGCTGGCGGCGCGTGAGGCGCCCGACGTACGCGCGCACGCGCGCGACGAGATCCGCGCGGCTGCCGATCCCGCCGCCGAAGACGACGAGGGCGGGGTCCAGCATGCTCTGCGCGCTGACCACCGCAAGCGCGATCGCGCGCGCCTGCTCGTCCAACACCGCGCGCGCGTGCGGGTCGCCCGCCGCGGCACGGTCGTAGACGTGAAGGGCGCTGACGGCGTCGCCGGCCAGCTCGGCGTAGCGGCGTGCGACGCCGACCCCGCCGGCGGCCTCTTCGAGCGAGCCGTTGATCTGATGGCCGGGCTCGAACGGATCGTGCCCGAGCGGCAGGTAGGCGATCTCGCCCGCCGCGCCCGTCGCGCCGCGCTGGAGGCGCCCAGAGGCGACGATGCCCATCCCGATCCCGGTGCCGACGGCTATGAAGACGAAGTCGGCGACGCCGGCGCCCAGCCCATGGCGCTGCTCGGCAAGCGTGGCCACGTTGACGTCGTTGTCCAGCACGACCGGCATGCCGAGCTCGTCGCCCAGCGCGCCGGCGAGATCGAGCTCGACGAAGGACGGGAGGTTCGGCGCGAGACGCAGCTCGCGGCCCTCGACGTGCACCGCGCCGGGGACGCCGAGCCCCACGGCCGCGACGCCCGACAGCGGGACCGCACCGCTGGTCGCCACGTCACGGCAAAGGCGCACGATCTGGGCGACCACGGCGCGTGCTTCGTCCTGCGCTGTCGGCGCGGCGGCGTCGGCGACGACGCGTCCGGAGCCGTCCGCGAGGACCGCCCGCACGTTCGAGCCGCCGAGGTCGACGCCGAGCACGTGGCCGCTCATGGGCGATGGCTCCCCGATCGCCGAGCGCTCGCCGCCCATGGCGCGGTCCGCTGGCTCGCCGCTCGCCGCGCGGTCCGCTGGCTCGCCGCCCGGCGCGCGGTCCGCTGGCTCGCCGCTCGCCGCGCGATCCCGCCCGATCCGGTACGCCAAATAGAAAAGGCCATTTCCTATTAATCAACCTACTGCCCACGCCGCGACGTGTCAAGGCGGCAGGGAACGGGATATGCGGCCATGGAATCTGGCAGAGGACTTGTCTAATATCGCCCGGCGTGCCGGCGCCCTCGTCGACAGGCAACGGGATCCGCGAGCGCAACACGCGTGCGGTCCTCGAGGCCCTCCGCGATCGGCGGCCGGCCTCGCGCAGCGACCTCGCCCTCCGGACCGGCCTGTCCAAGCCGACCGTGGGCGGCGCGCTGCGGGCGCTGGAATCTGCCGGCCTCGTGCGCGAGTTCGGCCGCACCACCGGGCGGCGCGGCCCCAGCGCGCTGCTGTACGGCTTCGTCCCCGAGGCGGTGCTCGTCCTCGGCATCGACGTCGGTGCCCATTACATCCGAGCGGTGCTCTCCGACGTGGACGCAGAGCCCATCGAGGAGATCACCCTCCGCCTCGCCCGCCCGCACGCGGACGCGGTGCTGGAGCAGATCCGCGAGATCGCCCGGCGCGTCGGAAAGCGCATCGATCGGGTCGAGCTCGCCGTCGTCGGATCGCCCGGGATCGTCGATCCCGTCACCGGAAGGGTCAGCGCGGCGCCGAACATCGAGGGCTGGGAGGGGGTGCTGGCCGAGCGCGTCCTCGCCGGCGCTCTCGGGGTGCCGGTCCGCGTCGAGAACGACGTCAACCTCGCGGCGCTCGGCGAGCGGACGGCCGGCGGCGGCCGCGACGCCGACAGCTTCGCGTATCTCAACATCGGCTCGGGCCTGGGCGCAGGCATCGTCCTGCACGGTCAGCTGCATCGGGGCGCGCGTGGCGCCGCCGGGGAGATCGGCTTCCTGCCCGTCGGCGATGACCCGTTCCAGACCAGCCTGCGGCAGGAGGGCGGGCCGATGGAGGCACGTCTGTCGAGCCGCGCGCTGGTCGAGCTGGCCGAGCGCCTCGCGGGCACCACGGTCACCGCGCTCGCCGCACCCTTCGAGGTCGAGTCGCTCTTCGAAGCGGCACGCGGCGGCGATCAGCTCGGGCGCGCCGTCGTCGCCTACACGGCGCGTGCCACCGCGGTCTGCGTCGCCGGGCTGACCTCCGTCGCCGATCTCGACCTCGTGCTCCTCGGCGGCGGGATCGGGATCAACGGCGAGCTGCTGCTGCCTGACGTGCGCGCGGCGACCGCCGCGCTCGTGCCCGCGCCGCCGCAGATCGAGTGCGCGACCCTGGGCGAGCGCGCGGTCCGCCTGGGAGCCGTCGCGGTCGGGGCTGACATCGCGCGCCAGACCGTCGTGCGCCGGCTCGTCGGTGGAGACGGCGCCGCCGCCTGATCTTCACGCGATCGCGACAGCGCCGCTGGTAGCTTCGGAGCCATGGGCGAACGCACGAGCTATCCACCCGGCACGTTCAGCTGGGTCGACCTGCAGACCACCGACCAGGAGGCCGCCAAGGCCTTCTACGCCGACCTGCTCGGCTGGGAGTTCGACGAGATCCCGATCGGCGATGGCTCGACCTACTCGATGGCCAAGCTCCAGGGCCACTCGGTCGCCGCGATCGGCGGCGTGCAGGGCGACGACATGCCGCCGCACTGGAACTGCTACGTCACGGTGCAGAGCGCCGACGCCACCGCCGACCGCGCCCGCGAGCTCGGAGCCACCGTCATCGCCCCGCCCTTCGACGTCTTCGACGCCGGCCGCATGGCCGTGTTCCAGGACCCGCAGGGCGCGATCCTGTCGGTCTGGGAGCCG
>Ga0081539_10005249_pt1 | contig 13372 bp, 8 predicted proteins | sample TabmetS4T2R2_FD_71023 | JGI IMG/M metagenome (GOLD analysis project Ga0081539, IMG submission 71023) | Tabebuia heterophylla rhizosphere microbial communities from the University of Puerto Rico - S4T2R2 | ecosystem: Host-associated > Plants > Roots > Rhizosphere ...
CGAAATAGGTCTGGATGGTGTCGTTGATGGAAGCGATGGGCACGCCGAGCTTCTGCGCCTTGACGCGATCGATGTCGACAAAGATCTGCGGCGTGTTCGCACTGAAGGGGGAGAATATCTGGGTGAGGCGCGGCTCCTTGCGCGCGACGTTGACGAGCTCGTCGGTGGCGGCGGCGAGCAGTTCGGAGCCGCGGCCTTGCCGATCCTGGATGCGCATGGTGAAGCCGCCGCCGGTGCCGATGCCGGGCACCGCGGGCGGCGGAATCACGATGATGAAGGCGCCTTCGATCGACGACACGCGCTTGCGCAGTTCGTTGGTGATGGAAGCGGCAGTGAGCCCCTTCTTCAGCCGCACCTCCGGCTCGTCGAACACCGGAAACAATGCGGCGGCGTTGCCCGCCTGGGTTCGCGTCGCGCCCGAGAAGCCGGCAAAGGCGGCGACGCGGATTACGCCCGGCGTCTCCAGCGCCATCCGCTCGATCTCGCGCACGATGTGGGTGGTGCGATCCAGTGAAGCCGCACCCGGCAGCTGCACCGAGATGATGACATAGCCGCGGTCCTGCGCCGGTATGAAGCCCTGCGGCGTGATCGCGAGCAGCCAGCCGGCGCTGCCGATCAGCGCGACATAAACCAGCAGCATGACCACCGAATGGCGGATCGTGAAGTCTGCGGCCCCGGCATAAAAGTGCGACAGGCGGTCGAAGCCGCGATTGAACACGCCCGTGAAAGCGTTCCAGCCGCGGGCGACGATATTCCAGCTTGCAGGGCCGGTCTTCTCGGCATGCAGCTTCAGGATCTGCGAGGCCAGCGCAGGCGACAGCGTCAGCGAGCAGAAGCAGGAGATCGCCGTGGCTACCGCGATGGTCACGGCGAATTGCTGGAAGAACTGCCCGGAAATGCCGCCGAGGAACGCGGTTGGCACGAACACCGCGCAGAGCACCAGCGCGATCGAGACCAGCGCGCCGCCGACCTCCTCCATGGTCTTCAGCGCCGCGTCACGCCGGCTCATGCCGTGCTCGAGATGCCGCTCGACATTCTCCACCACCACGATGGCGTCGTCGACCACAATGCCGACGGCGAGCACGAGGCCGAACAGCGTGAGATTGTTGATGGAGAAGCCGAGCGCCGCCATCACGGCAAAGGTGCCGACCAGCGACACTGGGATAGCGATGATCGGGATGATCGCCGGCCGCCAGCCCTGCAGGAACACCAGCACCACGATGACGACCAGGGCCATTGCCTCATAGATGGTCTTGATCAGCTCGTGGACGGATTGCGCGATGAACTCGGTCGGGTTGTAGCCGATGTTGTAGTCGAGCCCCTGCGGAAAGCTCGCCTTCAGCTTGACCATCGTGTCTGAGATATTCTTGGCGGTCGCCAGCGCATTAGAGCCCGGCCGCTGCGTCACCAGCAGCGCGACCGCCGATTTCCGCAGCATGAAGCTGTTGGTGGTGTAGGCCAGCGCGCCGAGCTCGATACGAGCGACGTCGCGCAGGCGCACCACGCGGCCGTCGCTGCCCGCCTTGATCAGGATATCCTCGAATTGTTTTTGGTCCTTCAGGCGCCCGGTGAAGACGAGGTTGGGCTGGAAGGCGCGATCGGCAATCGGCGGCTCGGCGATCTGGCCACCGGCGATCTGCACGTTCTGCGAACGGATCGCCGCGATCACTTCGGTCGAGGTCAGGCCGAGCTGGGCGATCCGCTCCGGATCGAGCCACAGCCGCATCGAATAGTCGCGCGCGCCGAACATCTGGATGTCGCCGACGCCGTCGACCCGCAGCAACTGGTCGCGAACCTGCAGCAGCGCGTAGTTGGAGATGTAGAGCTGGTCGAAACTGTCGTCCGGCGACAGCATGAACACGACCATCAGGATGTCGGGCGAGTTCTTGCGCGTGGTGACGCCGTTGCGCTGCACCTCCTCCGGCAGGCGCGGCTGCGCGATGGCGACGCGGTTCTGCACCAGCACCTGGGCCTTGTCGAGGTCGGTGCCGAGCTTGAAGGTGACGGTAATGGTCAATTGCCCGTTCGAGGTGGCCTGGCTGTAGAGGTACAGCATGTCCTCGACGCCGTTGATCTCCTGCTCGATGGGAGCCGCAACCGTGTCGGACACGGTTTGCGCGGAGGCGCCCGGATATTGCGTGGTGACCACCACGGTCGGCGGCACCACTTGCGGATACTCCGAGACCGGCAGCGTGCCGTAGGCGATCGCGCCGACGATCAGGAGCACGATCGACAGCACCATCGCCAGGATCGGACGGTTGATGGAAAGCTGGCCGAGATTCATGACTTCTTACCCGCCGGCTCCTTGGGCGGATGCGGCGCCACCTTGGCGCCGACACGGGCGCGCTGCAGGCCCTCGATGATGACCTTGTCGTCGGCCTTCAGCCCTTCGCGGATGACGCGCAGGCCTTCGTCGAGCGGACCGAGGATCACCGGCCGCACCTCGACCATATTCTCGTTGTTGACCACGAACACGATCTTGCGCGACTGGTCGGTCGCAATCGCGGAGTCCGGCAGCAGCAGCGCCTCGTAGGGCAAACTGCCGATCAGCCGGACGCGGGCGAACTGGCCGGGCAGGATCGAGATGTCCTTGTTGGGAACGATGGCGCGGCTGCGCAGGGTGGCAGTGGAGACATCCATCCGGTTGTCGAGGAAGTCCATCTTGCCTTCGTGCGATGGCTTGGTCTCGTTGGCGAGCGTGATCTGCACCGGATTGGCGGTGTCGCGCGAGCTTGGCCGCTTACCCTCGAACCACAGCTTGTTGTATTTGAGGTAGGTCGCCTCATCCATGTCGAAATAGATGTAGATCGGATCGAGCGAGACGATCGAGGTGAGCAGCGTCGCGCCGCCGTCGGCGCCCTGCACGAGATTGCCGACGCTGACCAGATGGCGGCTGATGCGGCCCGTGATCGGCGCCATCACATGGGTGAATTCGACATTGAGCTTGGCCGCCTTCAACGCGCCTTCGGCCTGCATTTCGGCGGCGTGCGCGGCCTGCAAGGTCTGGCGGCGCTGGTCGACGATGGATTCGGAAACGGCGCTGGTCGTGACCAGGGTCAGCGCGCGCTCGAGCTCGCGCCGGGCGAGTTCGGCCTTGGCGCGGGCGTCGGCGAGCTGGCCGTCCGCCTGCAGCGCGACCGCCTCGAAGGGACGGGAGTCGATGACATAGAGCAGGTCACCCGGCTTGACGAAGTCGCCATCCTTGAACTGGATGGATTCGACGAAGCCGCCGACCCGGGCGCGGATCTGGACTTCCTCCATCGCCTCGAAGCGGCCGGTGAACTCGTCCCAATCGGTGACGGTCCGCTTGGTCGGCTCGGCGACCGTTACCGGGGCCGGCGGCGGCGCGGCCTGTGACGCGGGCTTCTCGCCGCAGCCCGACAGGCCAGCGGCAAGCAGGACCGCCAGCGGCAAAAAGCGACGCATTGAACGAAAATCTTTTCCCCGAGCTGAACGCTCCGACGGCGCACTGGCGTTCAAAATCAAGCCCCTCATAGCCCTGCCGCAAGCCTGCGACAGCCACATCTTCGTGGCGATCCAGATGAGATTGCCTCTCAGTCTCCGCAAGATGCGGCCCGGATCAAGTAAAATTGTTATGCAACAGCTGCGTCGGGTACCTTGACTTCGGCCGGCCTCATTTGCGGGCGGTTTCTGTTGTAAGTTCCGCTCACAATTTTACGAAAATGGAGAGCCCCATGGATGCGCGCTCACCGATGGCTTCGCGGAACGATACGGCGTCTCCTCGCCGCGGCGCCGATCACATCGCGCCGGACTGTGCGGGACAGAATTTCTATGCCATCGACCGCGGCCTGCGCGACCTATTGCCGCTCTATCTGTCGCCTGCCGATTTCGCCCGGCTTGCGCCGCATTTTGACCGGCTCGGGGCATTGGCAGGCGGACGGCTCGACGAACTGGCGCGGATCGCCGACCAGAATCCGCCGGTGTTGCACCCGCGCGACCGCTTCGGCCGCGACGAGGACTGGATCGATTATCACGCCTCCTATCGCGAGATGGAACGTATCGCGTTCGGCGATTTCCAGTTCCACGCCATGAGCCATCGCGGCGGCACGCTCGGGATGGATGGTCCGCTGCCGGCGGTAGCGAAATACGCATTGCAGTATTTGTTCGTGCAAGCCGAGTTCGGCCTGATGTGTCCGATCAGCGTGACCGACACGTCGACCCACCTGATCCGCAAATTCGCCAACCCGGAGCTGAAAGAATATCTGCTGCCGAAAATGCTGTCGGCCGATCCGGCCGTGCAGTGGAAAGGCACGCAGTTCATGACCGAGCGCGCTGGCGGCTCCGATGTCGGCGCCATCGAGACGGTGGCGCGGTTCGAGAATGGCAGCTGGCGGCTCTACGGCGACAAATGGTTCTGCTCGCATGCCGACGCCGACGTCGCGCTGCTGCTGGCGCGGCCGGAAAGAGCGGCCGCCGGAACCAAGGGCCTTGCCTTGTTCGCGCTGCCGCGGCGGCTCAAGGACGGCAGCCGCAATGCCTACCGGATCGTGCGGCTGAAGGACAAGCTCGGCACCCGCTCGATGGCCTCGGGCGAAATCCTGCTCGAGGGCGCGGTGGCGTATCTGGTCGGCGAGGCCGACCAGGGCTTGAAGCAGATGATGGAGCAGGTCAACCTGTCGCGGCTGTCGCATGGCGTGCGCGCCGCCTCGATGATGCGCCGCTGCGTCAACGAGGCGATGGTCGTCGCGCGGTCACGCGAGGCGTTCGGCCGCACCATCATCGATTATCCGCTGCTGCGCCGCCAGCTCATGAAGATCACGCTGCCGGCCGAGCAGGCGCTGTCGATGTTTTTGTTCGCGGCAAGCGCAATGGACCGCGCCAATGCCGGCGATGCGGACGCCCAAAGCATGCTGCGCATTCTGACGCCGCTTTTGAAATTCCGCGCCTGTCGCGACAATATTCCGGTCGCCACCGGCGCGATGGAGGTGCGCGGCGGCAACGGCTATATCGAGGAATGGGTCAATGCACGGCTGGTGCGCGATGCCCATCTCGGCGTGCTCTGGGAAGGCACCAGCAACATCAACGCGCTCGACATCATCACCCGCGCGGTCGGCAAGAGCCGCGCGCACCGGCCGTTGGCCGCTCACCTGACGCGGTTGCTGGATGAGGCGATCGCGATCCCCAGGCCATTCCGCGATGGGCTGCGGCTCACGCTCGACCGCGCGATACATCTGGCCGAGCGCGTGGCGGCAGAGGATTTCCTCGAGGATCAGGCGCGCAAGGCGGCAAGCAGTCTCTATCACGTCACCAGCGCCGTGCTGTTGACATGGGAGGCTTCCCGCCCGGGCACGGATGCACGCCGCGCGCTGTATGCGCGGCTCGTGCTGGAGCATCGGCTGGGCACGCAGGATCCGCTGGCGCTGGAGGAGCCCGCCTCGGAGCGCGAGGCGGTGGAATTGCTGTTGAGCGAGCGCAAGGTCTCACTGGCCGATGTGACGGAGCTGCTCAGCTAGTAGTCATTCCGGGGCGCGGGAAGCGCGAGCCCGGAATCTCGAGATTCCCCGGGGGCGCAATTGCGCCCCTGAGGTCTGGTCCTTCGGACCATCCCGGAATGACAGTGATGACGCGGCAAATTTCCTCCGCTAATTTGGACCCAACAAGAAGGTCCGGGGAGGACAGAGTGCACAAGGGCCGGGTCGTATTCGGCGCCATGGACGAGGTCGTGTTCGGGCGTCATGCCGCGGAGGCCGTAGTCGAGCAGCTCGACCGGCTGGGCGCCAAACGCGCTTTTCTGATGGTGAGCGGGACGCTCAACCGCGAAACCCAGGAAATCGAGACTGTCCGAAAGGCCATGGGCCCGCGCTGCGTCGGCACTTTCGACGAGATGCCGGCGCATACGCCGCGTGCGGCAGTGATTGCCGCCGCCAACCAGGCCCGCGACGCCAAAGCCGATCTCATCGTCACCGTCGGCGGCGGGTCGATCACCGACGGCGCCAAGGCCGTGCAGCTGTGCCTTGCCAATGATGTCGCGACCGTCGAGGGCATCGACGACATCCGCGTGCGCGGCGGCGAGGAGCCGGCGATCAAGGCACCTGGCGTGCGGCAGATCAGCGTGCCCACCACGATCGCGGGCGGCGAGTTCAGCCATATCGCAGGGGTCACCGACGAACGCACGCACATCAAGCAGATGCTGCGCCACTCACTCACCATTCCGCGCGCCACCATCCTCGATCCCTGGCTTTCCGTGCACACGCCGGAATGGCTGTTCCTGTCGACCGGCATCCGCGCGGTCGATCACTGTGTTGAAGGCATCTGCGCCAGCGAGGCGCATCCTTATTCCGATGCGCAGGCGATGAAGGGCCTTTCAATGCTGACGCAGGGGCTGAAGCGGGTGAAGGCCGACGGCAACGACATCGAAGCCCGGCTGGATTGCCAGATCGGCACGTGGCTGTCGATGGCACCGCTGTCGGGCGGCGTGCCGATGGGGGCAAGCCACGGCATCGGCTATGTGCTTGGCGGCGGATACAACGTGCCGCATGGCTACACCTCCTGCGTGATGCTGCCCGCGGTGATGCGCTGGAACAGATCCGTCAATGCCGAGCGCCAGGCGCTGGTGGCAGACGCTATGGGGCAGCCCGGCAAGGATGCCGGCGACGTGCTCGATGCCTTCATCCGCGGGCTTGGCATGCCGCGCAGCCTGCAGGACGTCCGCGTCGGCCCCGAGCATTTTGACAGCATCGCCGAACAAGCGATGCGCACGCCCTGGGTGCCGCGCAATCCGCGCAAGATCGACGGGCCGGCGCAGGTCCGCGAAATTCTTCTGATGGCCGCATAAGAAAAACACTGGAGAGACAATGTACACCGGCAAGCATGTCCATTTGCGTCCGCTGCAGCCCGCCTTCATCATGGCCTCTACCGGCGAGGCAGTGACCTACCGCGAGCTCGATGTGCGCTCCAACCGGCTGGCGCATCTGTTTCGCAGCCGCGGCCTCAAGCGGCTCGACCACTATTCGATCTTCATGGAGAACAACAGCCGCTACCTCGAAGCTTGCTGCGCCGGCGAGCGCGCCGGACTCTATTTCACCTGCGTCAACTCCTACCTCACACCGGCCGAACTCGCTTATATTCTGGTCAACAGCGAATCCCGCATCCTCATCACATCCAGGGCAAAACTCGACGTCGCGCGGGAGGCGATCCAGTCGTGCCCGAAGATCGAGCTCTGCATCGTCGCCGATGGCGAAGGCGAGAGCGACCGCATCGTTGGGCTTGCGGCCGCAACGAAGGGTTTGCCGGGCACGCCGGTCGCCGACGAAAGCCTCGGCACGGCGATGCTGTATTCCTCCGGCACCACGGGCCGGCCCAAGGGCATCCTGCGGCCGTTGCCGGAGCAGCCGCCGGCGCAGAACCTGCCGTTGTTCGATTTCCTGATAAAAATCTGGCAGTACCGCGAGGGCATGATCTACCTCTCGCCGGCGCCGCTCTATCACGCGGCGCCGCAGGCGGCGGTCAATCTCACCATCCGCATGGGCGGCACCGCCATCATCATGGAGAGCTTTGATCCGGAGCGCTATCTGCAACTGGTCGAACAATGGGGCATCACGCACACCCAGCTGGTGCCGACCATGTTCTCGCGCCTGCTGAAGCTGCCCGAGGAGGTGCGCAGGCGCTATGACCATTCCTCGCTCGAAATCGCGATCCACGCCGCCGCCCCCTGCCCGGCCTTGGTCAAGGACGACATGATCAAATGGTGGGGCCCGATCATCCACGAATACTACGGCGCCACCGAAGGCCTGGGTTTCACCGCCTGCAACAGCCAGGAATGGCTGGCGCACCGCGGCACGGTCGGCCGCGTGCTGCTCGGCGATCTGCATATTCTGGATGAGAACATGCAACCCGCTCCCAAAGGCCAGCCCGGCACCGTGTGGTTCAAGACGGCCTCGCCGTTCGAATATTTCAATGACCCGGAGAAGACGAAAGAAGCGCGTTCGGAAGACGGCAGCATGAGCACGGTCGGCGACGTCGGCTATGTCGACGACGACAATTTCCTCTATCTCACCGACCGCGCCACCTTCATGATCATCTCCGGCGGGGTGAACATCTATCCGCAGGAATGCGAGAATTTGCTGATCACGCACCCGAAGATCGCCGATGCCGCCGTGTTCGGCGTGCCCAATGCCGACCTCGGCGAGGAAGTGAAGGCGGTGGTGCAGCCGATGCCGGGCGTCGAACCCAGCGAGGAACTGGCGGCCGAGTTGATCGCGTTCTGCAGCCAGTCGCTGTCGCGCCAGAAGGTGCCGCGCTCGGTCGATTTCGAGGCCGAGCTGCCGCGGCTGCCGACCGGCAAGCTCTACAAGCGCCTGCTGCGCGACCGTTATTGGGGCAACAAGACCTCGCGGATCGTGTGAGCCGCGGTCCAGCGCAACGCGCCGGACTCGCAGGGCAAGGCGCGCGTGGCTATAGTCGCTCCCGTCAGCCAGTATCGCCGGGAGGCTCGCCATGCCATCAGCCCAGCCGCTCGAGCCGACGCCGCTATCGGCCAGGAGGCTCGAATTCACCGCCGCAGAGATCGGCGCCCTCGCCCACCTCTATCGCGGCGAAGTCTATCGCAGCACGGTCTGGCGCACGCGCCTCGACTCTTCGACCAATTGGGCGGTGGTCACGACCGGCATCGCGCTGTCGGCCACCTATGCCAGTGCCGAAGCCTCGCCCTTGCCGATGGTGCTGGTCGGCCTGCTGGTTACCGTTTTCCTGGTGTTCGAGGCGCGGCGCTACCGCTACTTCAACGTCTGGCGCGCCCGCGCGCGGCTGCTCGAAACCGATTTCTACGCGCCCATGCTCAGGGGCGAGGATGTCGCGCCGAACACCGCCTGGACCGAGCTTCTGGCCGGCGATTATCGCAAGCCTAGCTATCACATCTCCTTTGCACGCGCGATCGGCCGGCGGCTGCGCCGCACCTATGGCTGGATCTTCGCGATTCAGGCCATTGCCTATTACGGCAAGCTCGCGATCCATCCCGGGCCCATGACCACGCTTTCGGAAGTCTGGGAGCGGGCCGCGATCGGTCCGATCCCCGGCACGCTGGTGGTGGCGGCAGGCGTGATCTTCCATGTCAGCTGGGCCGTCTTTGCTTACGCGACATGGCGCATCGAGCTGGCAGACCGGCGCGACCGCAAGAGCCTGATCGCGATGGGCTGAGTTGTGCGGGTCGCGTTGCTCGCTATCGCGATTTACCCTAAGCCTTGGATAGCAAGATAAGGGAGGACCTGGCGATGGATGTGGTCCCCGTTGGGCCGGGATTCGGCGCCGAGCTGCGCGGCATAACGCTGTCCGATGTCGTCAATGACGATGCCGCCTACGCCGCGGTGCGCGCTGCGTTCGAAGAACATTCGGTGCTGGTGTTCCGCAAGCAGCAGGTGACTGACGAGATCCAGCTCGCCTTCTCGCGCCACTTCGGTCCGCCCGAGGTGACAAAGGTCGGCTCGCAAGGCACCGGATCGCACTTCGTCATCCTCTCCACCATCGGGCCCGACGGAAAGGTGGTGCCGTCAGATCACCGCCTGCAGCTGCGCAGCAAGGCCAACCAGCTCTGGCACACCGATTCGTCCTTCAAGCGGATGCCGGCGCTGACCTCGATTCTCTCGGCGCGCATCATTCCCGAGCATGGCGGCGAGACCGAATTCGCCTCCACGCGGCTCGCCTTCGAGCGGCTCGACGCCGCGATGCGCGAGAAGCTGGTCAATTGCTTTGCCTGGCACAATTATGCGCATTCGCGCGGCAAGGTTGCGCCCGGCCTTGCCACGCCCGAGGAGCAGGCCGCGCTGCCGCCGGTGTGCTGGCGCATGGTCTGGCGCAATCCTGTCAACGGCCGCGGCGCGCTCTATATTGCTTCGCATGCCTATGCCGTCGAGGGCATGGACGCCGCGGCAGGCGCAAAGCTGATCGAGCAGCTGACGGAGGCGGCGACCGCGCCGGGCACGACCTATCTGCATCAGTGGAAACAAGGCGACGTCGTGATGTGGGACAACCGCGCCACCATGCATCGCGGCCGGCCCTGGCCCGCCCATGAGGCGCGGCTGATGATCCGCACCACCATCTCGGCAACCGAAGCCGATGGCGTCGGCGCCATGGGCCTGCCGTCGCCGCAGGCCGTGGGATAACCGCAAGGCGCATGTTTGCGACATTGTGAAACGCCGGTTCCCCGCAAAAATTCCCGGCGACGGAATGTCGCGCGCATTAGGCGGAAGTAGCAAGAACAACAGGGGCTTGGCCGGTTGCCCGCCCCGGCCGTCATGCTATCGTCCGCGGCAATCGGCAACAGACCGAACACTGAGGAGGGATTCATGCGGAGCGTGCGTGCGCTTGGCGTTGCGGCATTGGTGATGCTGGCGCTGCCGGACCCCACAATGGCCGGCGAACCCAAAGCAGGCGGCATTCTGCGCATCTATCACCGCGACAGCCCGGGCAGCGCGTCGATCCATGAAGGGGCGACCTATTCGATCAACATCCCCTTCATGCCGGTCTTCAACAACCTCGTCATCTTCGACCAGCATATCGCGCAGAACAGCACGCAGACGCTGCGGCCGGAGCTCGCCGAGAGCTGGGCCTGGAACGACGACGGCAGGACGCTGACCTTCAAGCTGCGCAAGGACGTCAAATGGCATGACGGCAAGCCGTTCACCTCGGCCGACGTCAAATGCACCTTCGACATGCTGATGGGCAAGTCGCAGCAGAAATTCCGCCAAAACCCGCGCAAGTCCTGGTACGACGAGGTCAATGAGGTCACCGTCAACGGCGACTACGAGGCCTCCTTCAACCTGAAGCGGCCGCAGCCGGCGCTGCTGTCGCTGCTCGCCTCCGGCTACACGCCGGTCTATCCCTGCCACGTCTCGCCTGCCGACATGCGCACCAAGCCGATCGGCACCGGCCCCTTCAAATTCGTCGAGTTCAAGGCCAACGAGTCGATCAAACTGACCAAAAATACCGACTACTGGAAGAAGGGGCTGCCCTATCTCGACGGCATCGAATTCACCATCATCACCAATCGCTCGACCGCCGTTCTGGCGTTCGTCTCGGGCAAGTTCGACATGACCTTCCCGACGCACATCACGATCCCGCTGCTGAAGGACGTGAAATCGCAGGCGCCGAACGCGACCTGTGTCGTCGAGCCGGTCAACGTCTCGACCAACATCATCGTCAATTCCTCCGCGCCGCCGTTCGACAACATCGACGTCCGCCGCGCCATGGCGATGTCGCTCGACCGCAAGTCGTTCATCTCGATCATGCTCGAGGGTCAGGGCGATGTCGGCGGCACCATGCTGCCCGCGCCGGCCGGCCTGTGGGCGATGCCGAAGGAGATGCTGGAGAAGATTCCGGGCTACGGTCCCGACGTGAACGCGAACCGGGAAGAGGCGAAGAAGCTGATGCAGAAGGCCGGCTACGGCCCGGACAAGCACCTCGCGGTCAAGGTCTCCACCCGCAACCTCGCGGAATACCGCGATCCTGCGGTGATCCTGATCGACCAGCTCAAGAGCATCTATATCGACGGCGAGCTCGACGTCGTCGACACCGCGCAGTGGTTCCCGAAGGTCGCGCGCAAGGACTATTCGCTCGGCCTCAATCTCACCGGCAATGCCGTCGACGATCCCGACCAGTCGTTCTACGAGAACTACTCCTGCGGCTCGGAGCGCAACTACACCAACTACTGCAACAAGGAAATCGAGAAGCTGTTTGACCAGCAATCGATTGAGACCGACGTCGACAAGCGCAAGAAGCTGGTTTGGGAGATCGACAAGAGGCTGCAGGAGGACGTCGCGCGCCCGATCATCTTTCATGCGCGGGCCGGCACCTGCTGGCAACCCTATGTCAAGAACGTGACCATCATGTCCAACAGCTCCTATAACGGCTATCGTTACGAGGACGTCTGGATGGACAAATAGGCCCGGTCTGCGACAATAGCTGCTAGCCGACCAAAGGGAGAAGCCGGGTGTTTGCTTATATCGTGCGACGCCTTGCTTTGATGCTCGTGACCCTGTTCGGGATCTCGGTCATCATCTTCGTGCTGCTGCGCGTGGTGCCCGGCAACATCGTCGACATCCTGTTCGATGCGGCCGGCTTCGTCGATCCCGCCGACAAGGCGAACCTCGAAAAGGAGCTCGGCCTCAGCCAGCCGATCGTGGTGCAGTATTTCACCTGGATCAGCGGGCTGCTGCATGGCGATCTCGGCTATTCCTACGTCTCGGAGAAGCCGGCGCTGCAGGAGATCCTGCCGCGGATTCCGATCACCGCGCGGCTCGCCGGCCTCGCCCTGCTGTTCTCCGCCTCGATCGGTATTCCCCTGGGGGTTATCAGTGCCGTACACCAGGGCACGAAGCTCGATTACACCCTGCGCGTCATCAGCTTGAGCGGGCTGTCGCTGCCCTCGTTCTGGCTCGGACTGCTGGTGCTGATGGCGTCGGTTTCGCTGTTCGGCGCGATGCCGATCTTCAATCCGAACCCGAAAACGTGGACGGAAGCGTTCGCCATCTATGCCGTGCCGGCGATGGCGGTCGGCTTCCGTAGCGCTGCGCTGACCATGCGCATCACCCGCTCCTCGATGCTGGAGATTCTGCGGCAGGATTACATCCGCACCGCGCGCGCCAAGGGCGCCTCGGAAACCTCGGTCAATTATCACCATGCGCTGAAGAATGCGGTGCTGCCTGTCATCACCGTGATCGGCATCGAGGCGGCGTTTTTGATCGGCGGTCTCATTGTCACCGAAACCGTGTTCAACATCCCCGGCATCGCGCGGTTTTTGGTGGAGGCGCTGCGCTGGCGCGATTATCCGATCGTGCAGAACCTGGTGATGTTCACCGCCTGCGTCGTCGTGTTCACGAATTTCGTCGTCGATTTGCTCTACGCGGCGATCGATCCGCGTATTCGCTACGGAGACTGAGCATGATCCGGAAAAGTGGGAACCGGTTTTCCCTGCGACAAACGCAAAGCGTTTGCGCGGAGATCATGCTCAAAACAAAGAGAGCCTGATGGCCGTCGTCAACTACGATAGCGAACTCAGGCGCGCCGGGGCTCATGCCACCCATGGCTGGCGGCGGCTGGCGTTTTTGGCGCAGCGCTATGTGCTCGGCACCTTCGGCCTTGTCATCATGATCCTGTTCGTCTGGACGGCGCTGTCGGCCGACTTCATCTCGCGCTACGACCCGCTGACGGTGGATTCCGCGCATCGCCTGGCTCCGCCAAGCGCTGCGCACTGGCTGGGCACGGATTCGTTCGGCCGCGACGTCTGGGCCCGCATCATCCATGGCGCCCGCATTTCGCTCGCGGTCGGCATCGGCTCGACCGCGCTCGGCGCCAGCATTGGCGGCATTGTCGGATTGATCTCCGGTTATCTCTCCGGCTGGGGCGGTCTCGTGTTCCC
>Ga0081539_10005250_pt1 | contig 13369 bp, 10 predicted proteins | sample TabmetS4T2R2_FD_71023 | JGI IMG/M metagenome (GOLD analysis project Ga0081539, IMG submission 71023) | Tabebuia heterophylla rhizosphere microbial communities from the University of Puerto Rico - S4T2R2 | ecosystem: Host-associated > Plants > Roots > Rhizosphere ...
CGACCGGGTCCGGCTGATCGGCCAGCCGCGCAGCCGCTACGCCGTGGCGATCACCCCGGCCGCCCACGACGGCGGCGACCGGGCGAGCCGCTGACGGGCGCGGACGCCGCCGGTCTCGTCTTCGGTGACCGAGCCGAGGATCGGATTCAGTTGCGGACTCGTTAAATGGCGACGACTTCGTTGTCAATCGGCGCCTTCCGTGTGAGGATCTCGTACCCACGGGGGCGGTCGTCGATTGGAGTGCCGTGTCTGACGCCTCCCGTGGAGCGGTCGAGCTGACCGGAGTCACCAAGGTCTTCGGTGACACCCTCGCCGTCGACGACCTCGACCTCTCCGTCCGCCCCGGCGAGTTCATCTCCCTGCTCGGCCCGTCCGGCTGCGGGAAGACGACGACGCTGCGCATCCTCGCCGGTCTCGAGCAGGCCGACGCCGGCGTCGTCACGATCTCCGGACGGCAGGTGGACGGCGTGCCCCCGCACCGGCGCGACGTCAACACCGTCTTCCAGGCGTACGCCCTGTTCCCGCACATGAGCGTGGCCGAGAACGTCGCCTACGGCCTCCGGCAACGTCGGGTCGCGAAGGCGGAGATCCGGTCCCGGGTCGCCGACGCCCTCGACATGGTGAAGATGACGGCGCTCGCGAACCGCCGGCCCCGCCAGCTCTCGGGCGGCCAGCAGCAGCGCGTGGCCCTGGCCCGCGCCCTCGTGAACCGGCCGAGCGTGCTGCTGCTCGACGAGCCCCTCGCGGCGCTGGACCGGCAGCTCCGCGAGGAGATGCAGATCGAGCTCAAGCTGCTGCAGACCCGGCTGGCCACGACGTTCGTCTTCGTCACCCACGACCAGAGCGAGGCGCTGACGATGAGCGACCGGATCGCGGTGATGCTCGACGGACGGATCGAGCAGCTCGGTGAGCCGGACGTCATCTACGACCGGCCGGTCAGCGCCTTCGTCGCCGGCTTCATCGGGCAGCAGAACTTCTTCACCGGCACCGCGGCCGAGGGCGGCCGCGTCGTGGGCGGCGACGGCTGGACGATCCGGGCCGACGCCGCTGCCACCGCCACGGCCGGCGCCCGGCTGCTCGCCGCCGTCCGCCCCGAGTGCGTCGAGGTGCACGAGCAGGCGCCGTCCGGGACCGAGAACGTAGTCGCCGGGACGCTGGCCGGCGTCTCTCACCTCGGCGACGTCCTGCAGTACCTCGTGGTGACCCAGGCCGGCGCCGAGGTGATCGCCCGGCGGCCCCGCGCCACCGCGGCCCGGATCGCCCAGGGGACGCCGGTCTGGTGCGCCTGGAGCCCGGCCGACGTCCACGTGTTCCCCGACGAGGTCAGCTCCCAGGCGGCCGCCGCCGTCCCCGAGCTCGCGACCTCCTGAGACCCGTCCCGCTCCGCCCCGACTCGCTCCCACACCTCCCTACACCTCTCCTACTCCTCTCCTACACCTCTCCTACTCGTCCCCTACCCAGTCGAAGCAGCCCGATCGAGGAGACCATCGTGACCGAGCCATACAGCCAGGACGAGCCCGTCCGCATCCTCGCGTCCACGGCGATGGCGACGCGGTTGCGCCGCCGCGCGTTCCTGGGCGGCGCCCTCGCCGCGGCCGCCGGCCTGGTGGCCGCCTGCGGCGACGACTCCGAGGGCGGGTCCAGCACCGGCGCGTCGCCGGACTCGAGCGTGGGCACCGGCCCGCTCGAGGGCCAGCTCAACATCTACAACTGGGCCGAGTACGACAGCCCCGACACGCTCGCGGCGTTCACCAAGGAGAAGGGGCCGAAGCTCGAGGTCAGCAACTACGCCTCGAACGAGGAGATGATCGCCAAGCTGGTCGCCTCGAAGGGGACCGGCGGGTACGACATCGTGGTGCCGACCGGCTCGTTCATCCCGCAGATGGCGGAGAACGGGCTGCTGGAGAAGCTCAACCACGCCGCGCTCCCCAACCTGGCCAACGTCGACCCGCAGTTCCTCGACCAGCCGTGGGACAAGGGCAACGTCTACTCCGTCTGCAAGGACTGGGGCACGACCGGCTTCTGCTACGACACCACGAAGATCACGCGCGAGCTCACCAGCTGGGCAGACTTCCTCGACGCCGCGCAGAAGGAGGCGAGCGGCACGACGTCGCTGCTCGACGACCCCGGCGAGATCACCGGCGTCTACTTCTGGTCGCACGACGTCGACTGGAACACCACCGACAAGGCGAAGCTGGACGAGGCGGAGGCGTTCCTCGTCGGCACGCTGGCGCAGCACGTCAAGGCGTTCGACTCCTACCCCTCGGGCGTGATGCCGCAGGGCCAGTACACCCTCGTGCACGCGTGGAACGGCGACGCGCGGCAGGGCATCCTCGGGACGAAGGAGGCCGGGCGCTGGAAGTGGGTGTTCCCGTCGCCCCACAGCAACCTCTGGATGGACACCTGGGCCATCCCGGTGGGCGCCAAGAACATCAACGCCGCCTACGCGTGGATCAACAACGTCCTCGACCCCAAGGTGTCGCTCACCGAGCTCGAGTACACCGGCTACAACACCGGCGTGAAGAGCATCGAGGCGACGGCGAAGTCGCAGGGCGTGGAGCTGACCGACCTGATCTTCTTCACCCCCGACCAGGTCTCCGCGATGGTGCCGGGTGAGGTGAACGAGGCGCACCAGCAGCGCGTCGACATCTGGAACAAGATGAAGGCCGCGGCCGCCAAGTGACCCAGGCTGTCGAGCAGCCGCCGGCGCACCCCGCGCCGGCGGCGCCGCAGCCCGCGCCGGCGACGGCGCGGCGGGCGCTGCGCCTGCCGGGCTTCACGCTGGCGGCGCCCGCCTGGCTGTGGCTGATCGGGTTCTTCCTGGCGCCGGTGTCGCTGGTGCTCTGGTACAGCTTCGGCGAGAAGCCCGGGCTGTTCGGGACGCACTCGAACGAGGTCCTCTCCCTCGACCGGTACGGCGAGGCCCTCGAGGCCGACTACCTGCCCACGTTCGTCAACACGCTGCGGATCGCCGTCCTCGGCACGCTGATCTGCCTGGTGATCGCCGTCCCGTTCGCCTACTGGCTGGCGGTCAAGGTCGACCCCCGCTGGCGGGGCGTCGTCCTGGGCCTGGTGATGGTGCCGTACTGGACGAACTTCCTGGTGCGGCCGCTGGGCTGGCCCGTCATCCTCAGCCCCGAGGGCTGGGTGTCCGGCCTGCTGCAGGACGTCGGCCTGCGCGACGAGCCGCTCGCCGTCCTCTACACGCGGGGCGCCGTCCAGCTCGGCGTCGTCTACAACTACCTCGCGCTCATGATCCTGCCGATCTACGTCGCGTTCGACCGGATCGACCCGGCGCTGCGGGAGGCGAGCCGCGACCTCGGCGCGAACCGCTGGCGGACGTTCACGCGGGTCAGCCTCCCGCTCGCGGCGCCGGGCGTCGCGGCCGGCCTGGTGCTCGTGTTCATCCCGCTGATGGGCGACTACGTGACGGCGACCGTGCTCGGCGGCGCGAAGGGCACGATGGCGGGCCAGCTCGTCGCGAGCCAGTTCCAGACGGCGCAGAACTGGGCGCTCGGCTCGGCGATGGCCGTCGTGCTCATCGTGTTCATCGGCGTCACGGTGGCGTTCTTCGCCATCGCGTGGACGTCGGTGCGGGCCGTCGTCCGCGCGCGGACGCGGCTCGTGGTGCCGGAGCGTGCCGCGTGAGGGGCCCGGCGACCGGCGCCGCCGCACCCGCCCGCGCCCGCCGCACGCGCCGGCCGGACGCCGCGAACGCGGCGCTCGCCGCGTGGGGCGTGCTGGTGCTCGTGTTCCTGTTCCTGCCGATCGTGTTCATCGTCGTGCAGTCGTTCAACGCCGGCCGCCTGCTGCTGATCTGGGACCACTTCGGCACCGGCGCCTACCGCCGCGCGCTGTCCGACCCCGCCATCCGCGGCGCCGTCGGGGTGTCGCTGCGCGCGGCGGCCGGCGCATCGGCGATCGCGACCGTGCTCGGCACCCTGGCCGGCGTCGCCCTGGCCCGCCGGGCCGGGCGCTGGGTGGTGCCGTTCCTCGGCATCCTCGGGCTGACGCTGGTCACGCCGGAGATCGTGGACGCCGTCTCGCTGCTGCCGTGGTTCGTCTGGCTCGGCACGGACGCGAACCTGTCGCTGTTCAACAACGGGCTGGCGCGGCTGGTCGTCGGGCACTCGCTGTTCGCGACGGCGGTGGTGGTGTTCATCGTGCGCGCGCGGGTCCAGGGCCTGGAGGAGTCGCTGGAGGAGGCCGCGGCGGACCTGTACGCGACGCCGTGGCGGCGGTTCCTCGACGTCACCGTGCCGCTGATGGCGCCCGCCGTCCTGGCCGGGGCGCTGATGGCGTTCACGCTCAGCCTGGACAACACGATCATCTCCGCGTTCGTCCAGGTGTCGGGCTCGACGCCCTGGCCGGTCTACGTCTTCAGCGCGCTGCGCTCGTCGCTGCGCCCGGAGATCGCGGCCGTGTCCACCCTGATGCTCCTGCTCACGCTGGTCGCGCTGGGTCTCGTCGCGCTCGTGCTGCGGCGGTCCGGCGAGTCCTCGCGCGACATCGCCGGCGCCATGACCGGTGCCTGACGGAAGGCGGACGACGTGACGGTTCCCGACCCCGACGCCGGCCCGGCGGACCTCGTCCTGCACGGCGGCGTGGTGCACACGGTCTCGCCGTGGGAGGCCGGCCGGCCCGCGCCGACCGCCGTCGCCGTCCGGGACGGCCGGATCGCCGCCGTCGGCACCGACGCCGAGCTCCGGGACTGGTCCGGCCCGGGGACCGAGGTCGTGGACCTGGCCGGCCGCATGCTGCTCCCGGGGTTCCAGGACGCGCACGTCCACCCGGGTGCGGGCGGGCTCGGGCTGCTCCGGTGCGACCTGTCCGCGCTGGACACCGCGCCGGAGTACCTGGCGGCGATCGGCCGGTACGCCGCGGAGCACCCGGACGCCGCGTGGATCCTCGGCGGCGGCTGGAGCATGCCGGCGTTCCCCGGCGGCGTCCCGCACCGGGCCGACCTCGACGCCGTCGTGCCCGACCGGCCGGCCTACCTGCCGAACCGCGACGGCCACAGCGCGTGGGTCAACAGCCGGGCGCTGGACCTGGCCGGCATCACGCGACACACCCCCGACCCGCCCGACGGGCGGATCGAGCGGGACGCCGCCGGCGAGCCCACCGGCGCCCTGCACGAGGGCGCCATGCGCCTGGTGGAGCGCCTGGCCCCCGAGCCCGGGGCCGCGGAGGGGCGCGAGGCGCTGCTGGCCGGCCAGGCGTACCTGCACGCGCTCGGCATCACCGGCTGGCAGGACGCGATCGTGGACGGGCCGCTGGACACCGCGAGGCTCGAGACCTACCTCGACCTGGCGTCGTCCGGCGAGCTGACCGCGCGCGTCGTGGGTGCCCTGTGGTGGGAGCGGGACCAGGGCGTGGAGCAGGTGGCGGGCCTCGTCGAGCGCCGGGCCCGGGCCAGCGTGGGCCGGTTCCGGGCCACGAGCGTGAAGATCATGCAGGACGGCGTGTGCGAGACGTTCACCGCCGCCCTGCTGACGCCGTACCTCGACGCGGGCGGCCACCCCACCGGCGGCACCGGGATCAGCTTCGTGGCGCCCGAGGCGCTGAAGGAGCACGTCGTCCGGCTGCACCGCGAGGGGTTCCAGGTGCACTTCCATGCGCTCGGCGACCGCGCCGTCCGCGAGTCGCTCGACGCCGTGGCGGCCGCCGTCGCCGCCGAGGGCCCGCGCGACCTGCGCCATCACCTGGCGCACGTCCAGGTGGTGCACCCGGACGACGTCCCGCGGTTCGCGCGGCTGGACGCCGTCGCCAACTGCCAGCCGCTGTGGGCGCGGAACGAGCCGCAGATGACCGAGCTGACGATCCCGTTCCTCGGGCCCGAGCGGGCGCGGTGGCAGTACCCCTTCGGCGACCTGCTGCGCAGCGGCGCCCGGCTGGCGTTCGGCAGCGACTGGCCGGTCTCCTCGCCGGACCCGATGGGCCAGCTGCACACGGCGGTCACCCGGCAGCCGCCCGGCGCGAACGGCACGCCGCCGCCGTTCCTGCCCGAGCAGCGGCTGTCGCTGGTGGACGCGCTGCACGCGTTCACGCTCGGCAGCGCCTACGTGAACCACGCGGAGCGGGACACCGGGTCGATCGAGGTCGGCAAGTACGCCGACCTGACCGTGCTGGACCGTGACCTGTTCGCGCTGCCGCCCGAGGAGCTGCACGCCGCCCGGGTGGCGTTGACCCTGGTCGAGGGCGCACCGGTCTACGAGGCGGGGTAGCGCGGCGCGGCGTTCGAGGGGCGCGTAACGCTCGGGGGGACTTGAACGCTTGTGGAGTACCGAGGGTCGTTCCGGTGGCGCCAGCACCGTCGCTCCCCGGAGCCCGACCGGTTCCATCGTGACCTGTGGAGCGATCATGACTCTTGGACGTTCTGCCACGCGCGTTGCGGAACGACGCTCTGCCGTGGTGGCCCTCGGCGCCGGCCTCGCCGCCGCGGCGCTCGTCGTCGCGGGCGCGCCGGCCACCGCCGGGGCGGCCGACGCGCCGGCACCGTTGATCGGCGCGCAGAGCGCGAGCGCCGTCGCGGGCGAGTACCTCGTCGTGCTGCGGCGCGGCGTCACGCCGGCCGGGGCGAGCCGGTCGGTGCAGCGCGCGGAGGCCGCCGGCGGGAAGGTCGAGCGGCAGTTCACGCACGCGCTGGACGGCTACGCGGCCACCCTCTCCGCCGACGAGCTCGCCGACGTCCGGGAGGACCCGTCGGTCGCGTACGTGGAGGCGGTGCAGAGGAGCGCGGCGGAGCACCGGGCAACCACTCGGGCCCTGCGGGTGAGCACCTCGACGCAGAGCGCCGGCGCCCCGATCCGCAACCAGGCCACCCAGAGCCCGACGTCCTGGAACCTCGACCGCATCGACCAGCGGCCGCTCAAGCTCGACAACCGCTACGTCTACGGTCCGACCGGGACCGGCGTGACGGCCTACGTGGTCGGGAGCGGCATCGACCCGGCGCACCCGGACTTCGGTACCCGGGTGCGCGCGGGCGTCAACGTCTCGGGTGACGGGCTCGGGACCGACGACTGCTTCGGCGTCAGCACGGCGACGTCCGATCTCATCGGCGGGCGTACCTATGGCGTGGCCAAGGGCGTCGCCCTGACGCCGGTCAAGATCGTGCCGTGCACGACCGGCGTGTCCGACACGACGGGCTTCGTCGCCGCCATGGACTGGATCATCGCCGACCACGAGCAGGGGACGCCGGCCGTCGCCGACCTCGAGGACTGGTACCAGAAGTCCTCGGCGGTCGACGCCGCGGTCACCGCGCTGATCGCCGACGGCGTCACGGCGGTCGCGCTGTCCGGTCAGCCCGCGTCGGGCGCCACGGGCGGCAGCAGCGCGTGCTCCTTCTCGCCGGGCCACGTGCCTGCCGTCGTCACGGTCGGCGCCGTCAACTGGTTCGACCAGCGCGACTGGCGATACTCCCACTACGGCTCGTGCATCGATCTGTGGGCACCGGGCATCAACGTCCAGTTCAGTCTCGACGGCGAGACGCCGGGAGTCTACGAGCCGTACTACGGGTGGGGGACGTGGTTCGCCGCGCCGCACGTGTCCGGCACGGCGGCGAACTACCTGCAGACGCATCCGGTGGCGACGCCGGCGCAGGTGGCCGCGGCGGTCGACGCGGCGACGACGCGGGGCGCGCTCACCCTCCTCGGCACCGGCTCGCCGAACAAGCTCGTCTACGCGCTGCCGGCGGACCCGCCGGCGAGGACGCCGGACGCGCACGCCGTCGCGTCCGGGACCGGCCTGCGCAAGGGCGAGACGATCACCAGCCCGAACGGGTTCTACACGCTGCGGCAGCAGACCGACGGCAATGTGGTCCTCACCCGCGGCGGGGGCCGGCTGACCTGGGCGCTGGGCCGCAAGGGGTCGTGGCTGACGATGCGGGCCGACGGCAACCTCGTCGCCTACGACTTCGGCCGGCCGATGTGGTCGTCGGGCACGTCGGGGAACGGTTCCAGCGACCTGCGGGTGCAGGACGACGGCAACCTCGTGGTCTACCGGCGCAGCGACAACAAGGCGACGTGGGCGAGCCGGACGTCGGGCAAGCTGCCGCCGCCGCAGCCGACGACGGCGTCGTCCCGCCTCGCGCCCGGCCAGGGGCTGGTCCGTGGCCTGGGCACGTACCTGCAGTCGCCGAACGCGCGGTACCGCGCGTTCGTGCACACGAGCTCGGGGCGGCTGGTGGTGCGCGACCAGACGACGGGCACGTACGTCTTCCGGACGCCGGCGGTGGACTCCGACTGGCTGCTGCTGCAGACGGACGGCAACCTCGTGCTCTACACGCGCACCGGCACGGCCCTGTGGGCCAGCGGCACGGGCGGCAAGGGCCTCTCGGACCTGGTGATGCAGAACGACGGCAACCTCGTGCTCTACCTGCGGAGCACGGGCAAGGCGACCTGGTCGTCGAAGGGCGGGAGGGTCTGAGCAACCAGAAAGCCGCGGCCAACCCCGGGCCCCCAACCCCGGGCGGTGATCATGCACGATAGGAACGCCCCTGCAGCGCGAGACGAGCCTTTCGCGCCTGGTCGGCGTTCCTATCGTGCATGATCACCGCGTTCTACGACGTCCGCGTCACAATCCGCGCCGCCGCCTCGTCGTACGGGCGAACGGCCGGAGGGCCGGCACGGGTGAGGAGGGGTCGCGGTGGCGCCGTCAGGACGTCGGGAGGGCCAGGTCACGGAGCGGATCGTCGCCGGGCTGCGGAAGTGGTCGCGGCTCGACGCCGCGCTCGACGGCCTTCGGCAGCGCGTGTTTCCCGACCACTGGGCCCTTCTGCTCGGGCAGGTGGCCGTCTACAGCTTCGTCGTCGTGACGGTGACCGGCGTCGTGCTGTGGTTCCTCTACGACCCGTCGAGCGCGCGGGTCCACTACGACGGCAGCTACGTGCCGTTGCAGGGGGTCGAGATGTCGCGCGCGCTGGAGTCGACGCTCGACGTCTCGTTCGAGGTGCGGGGCGGGCTGCTGGTGCGCCAGCTCCACAACTGGAGCGCATCGCTGATGATCGCGTCGCTCATGGTGCACATCCTGCGGATCTTCTTCACCGGCGGGTTCCGCAAGCCGCGCGAGCTGACCTGGATCATCCTGTTCCTGATCCTCTTCCTTAGCCTCGCCGCGGGGCTCACCGGGTCGTTCCTGCCCGACGACCTGTTCTCGGGAAGCAGCCTCGCGGTTCTCGACGGGGCCATCAAGGCCGTCCCGTTCGTGGGGACGTCGCTGTCCCACCTCCTCTTCCAGGGCCGGTTCCCGAGCGGCGCGATCGCCACCTTCTACCCGCTCCACGTCTACGTCCTGCCGGCAGCGACGGCGATCCTCATGATCGTGAACGCGGTGCTGGCGTCGGTTCACCGGCCGGCGCAGTTCTCCGGGCCGGGACGGACCGAGGGCAACGTCGTCGGACGTCCCCTGCCGGTGGCCGCCGTGAAGAGCGGCGGGCTGTTCGGCATCGTGTTCGGCGTCCTGACCGTCGTCGCCGCGACCGTGACCGTCAACCCGGTCTGGAGCTACGGTCCCGCCGACCCGGCCAACGCCTCCGCCGGGGCCGCGCCACCCTGGTACCTGGCGTTCGTCGACGGCGCCCAGCGCCTGACGCCGCCGGGCTGGGAGCTCGTCTGGCTCGGCCGCACCTGGACGCTCGCGATCCTGGTCCCGCTGGGGCTCGTCACCCTCTACCTGCTCCTCGCGATGGCGTACCCGTTCGTCGAGGCGTGGGTCACCGGCGACCGGCGCCGGCACCACCTCCTCGACCGCCCCCGGAACGCGCCGACGCGGACCGCGATCGGCGTCGCGGGGGCGAGCTTCTACGGCGTCCTGTGGGCGGCGGCGGGAGCGGACATCGCAGCCACGCACCTCGGACTCAGCGTCGACGACGTCCTCACGACGCTCCGGACCGCCCTCGTCCTCGCGCCGCCGGCGGCGTTCACCGTCACCAAGCGCGTGTGCCTGGGGCTGCAGCGCAAGGACCGGGAGACCGTGCTGCACGGCCACGAGACCGGCCGGCTCGTCCGCACGCCCGACGGCGGCTACGTCGAGCACGTGCGGCCGGTCGACGCCTACGAGCGCTGGCGGCTGGTCGCCTACGAGGCGTACGAGCCGATCGCCGTCCGGCCGGACGGGCGCGGCCGCAGCCGGCTGCGGCACCGGGCGCGGGCCGCCGTCTCGCGGTGGTACTTCGAGGACCGGGTCCTGCCGGTCACGCCGCGGGACCTCGACCGGCCGGCGCCGCCCCTGGGCACCGCGGAACGGCCCGCGATCGAGAGGACGCGCGCGCCGTAGCTCCGCGGCGGCGGCGTGGTCAGGCGTCTGCCGTGGTGCCGGCCTGGCTGGTGCCAGGCGGCCCGGCCAGGACCGTGGGGACGTACTCCAGCAGCTGGATCCGGCCGTCGAAGGTGCGGCTGGCAACCATGTCGAGCGCGACGTCGGGGTACCCGTCGTAGATCCGGTCCCGGCCGGTGCTACCGGTGATGACCGGGAAGACGACGACCCGGAAACGGTCCGCGAGACCGGCTGTCAGCAGCGAACGGCACAGGGTGAGGCTGCCCATCGTGCGCAGGGGCTTGGTGCCGCTGTCCTTCAGCTCACGCACGGCCTCGACGGGGTCCCGGGTGACCAGCTGCGTGTTCGGCCACGACAGCGGCTCGGTCAAGGTGCTCGAGAAGACGACCTTCGACAGGTTCGCCAGGGCCTCGGTGCCCGGCTCGCCGCCGGCGGCCAACCCGGACATGAGCCGGTAGGTGTTCGCACCCATCAGGGCGGTGTAGTCCGCTTCCGCGTCGCCCTCCAGCCAGGCGAGGTACTCGGGCCCTTCGAGCCCCCACCAGCCGGGCCAGCCCTCGGCGGCCCCGTATCCGTCGAGCGAGGTGATGAAGTCGATGACCAGCTCCGGCATCGGCGATCCTTTCCCTGAGTCAGTGAGCACGGTGTGGCACCGGTCTCAATAGGTGAGCACGGTGCCACACCGTGCTCACTCGTCGGGTGACGCGGCCCCCGTGTCAGCGCGTCTCAACTTGAGACGGGGAGGGGCCCGAACCGTACCTAGCCTCGCTGGCACCGGCTCGACGAGGAGGGGTGCGGAATGAAGGCCGTCCGCGTGCACGAGTACCACGCCGACCCGTCGCTCGACGAGATCCCGGAACCGGTGATCCAGGGGCCGCTGGACGTGATCGTCAGGATCGGCGGTGCGGGTGTCTGCCGCACCGACCTGCACATCCTCGAAGGCCAGTGGGCCGAGGCGATGTCGCCGGAGCTGCCCTACGTGATCGGGCACGAGAACTCGGGCTGGGTGCACGAGGTGGGCCCGGGCGTCACGAACGTGGCGGTCGGCGACACCGTGATCCTCCACCCGCAGCCGAGCTGCGGGCTCTGCCTCCCGTGCCGTGCGGGCCGGGACATGCAGTGCGAGAACGCGTTCTTCCCCGGCCTGTCGAACAACGACGGCGGGATGGCCGAGTACCTGCGGACGACCGCGCGGGCCTGCGTGAGGCTCAACCCGGACACCGACCCGGCCGACGTCGCCGCGCTCGCCGACGCGGGCATCACCGCATACCACGCGGTGCGCAAGGCGATCCCGCTGCTGCCGCCGGGCTCCACCGCTGTGGTGCAGGGGGCCGGCGGGCTCGGCCACATCGGCATCCAGTGCCTGTCCGCGCTGACGGCGACGCGGATCGTCGTCGTCGACCGGAACCCGGCCGCGCTCGAGCTCGCCGGCAAGCTGGGCGCCGACGCGACGGTGCCGGCCGACGGCAACCACGTCGCCGCCGTGCAGGACCTCACCGGAGGCGCGGGTGCGGACGTCGTGCTCGACTTCGTCGCCGAGCAGGGCGCCGAGCACGACGGCTGGGCGATGACCCGGCCGGCCGGCTCGTACTTCGTCATCGGCTACGGCGGTGACCTGCGGATACCGACGCTGGACTTCGTGGCCGGCGAGAAGAACGTCGTCGGCAACATCGTCGGCACCTACACCGACCTGGCCGAGCTCATGGTCCTCGCGCAGGCCGGCAGGGTCACGCTGCACACCGCCCGCTACCCGCTCTCCGACGCCGTCCAGGCGCTGCACGACCTCGACGCGGGCAAGGTCCGCGGCCGGGCGATCCTCGTTCCGTGAGCCACGAGATCCACCAGTAGTCCAGCATCAATCCAGCAGCAGGGAGCTGTCACATGTACGAGAAGGACGGCGAGAAGTACTTCATCGTCGACTCACACTCCCACTTCTGGGACGCCAGCCGGGAGAACTGGCGGCCGGGCCGCGAGGAGTACGCCAAGGGCTGGATCGACTGCTTCTACGGCTACCACCAGCTCGGCCCGCCGGAGACGCACTGGGACTACGAGAAGTACCTCAAGGTGTCCGAGGCCGACTTCGAGCGGGACATGTTCGTCGAGGGTCACGTGGACGTCGCGATCTTCCAGTCCACCTACCTCAAGGAGTGGTACACCAACGGGTTCAACACCGCCGCGCAGAACGCGGCGCTGCTGGAGAGGTTCCCCGGCCGGCTCATCGTCAACGGCCGCTGGGACCCGCGCGAGGGCGACGCCGGGATGAAGGAGCTGGTGGAGGACCACGCCCGCTACGGCCTCAAGGGCGTCAAGCTCTACACGGCCGAGTGGCACGACGGCTCGCGCGGCTGGAAGCTCACCGACCCCGAGTCGTACCGGTTCCTGGAGAAGTGCCAGGAGCTCGGGATCAAGAACCAGCACGTGCACAAGGGCCCCACGATCTGGCCGCTGAACAAGGACGCGTTCGACATGGCCGACGTCGACCAGGTGGCGACGGACTTCCCCGGCCTGAACTTCGTCGTCGAGCACGTCGGGCTGCCGCGGGTGGACGACTTCTGCTTCATGGCGACGCAGGAGCCGAACGTCTACGCCGGCCTCTCCGTGGTGATCGGCGGCCTGATGCACGCGCGGCCCAAGTTCTTCGCCCGGGCCATGGGCGAGCTGATGTTCTGGGTCGGCGAGGACAAGATGACCTTCGGCGGCGACTACAACATCTGGGTGCCGAAGTGGCAGGTCGAGGGCTTCGTCGACTGGCAGATGCCGGACGACGAGGCGTTCACCGACTACGCCAAGCTCACCACGGCGACGAAGAAGAAGATCCTCGGCCTGAACGCGGCGAAGCTCTACGACATCCCGGTGCCGGAGGAGCTGCGGCTGCCCGCGGACGCGCCGGGCGAGCCGGCCGGTCAGGAGCCGCCGGCGCAGCAGCTGGCCGAGACCGCGCAGTCGTGACCGGCGCGTCCGGCTCCGGGTCGTCCCGCTCGGGGTCGTCCGGCCCCGCGGCGCGTACCGTCGCGGCGGGCCGGGCGGCGCTCGCGACGGGGCTCGCCCCGGCGCTGGACGGGCCGAGCACCGACCCCGGGGTCGTGCACGGGGGCCG
>Ga0081539_10005251_pt1 | contig 13365 bp, 8 predicted proteins | sample TabmetS4T2R2_FD_71023 | JGI IMG/M metagenome (GOLD analysis project Ga0081539, IMG submission 71023) | Tabebuia heterophylla rhizosphere microbial communities from the University of Puerto Rico - S4T2R2 | ecosystem: Host-associated > Plants > Roots > Rhizosphere ...
TTCTACGTCTGGTTTCGCCGTCGAACGAGCGCGGAGAACCTGTATGCCGGCGCTCTGCTGGCGTGGGCGATCGCGATGATCGTTTCCACCATTTCTGTGCCGGGCGCGAGCTATCTTTTCACGTTGCCGCTGCTGTTTGCGTTGCTGTGGTTGGCGGTGAGAGTCGCGACGAAGCAGCACGATCGGCTCACAGCCGGACAACTCGCGTTGCTTTACGCTTGCGCCGTTCCCGGCATTATTCTGATCGTTCCACTCGTCGACCTTCTATTCAGCGGGCTGCCGGCAACAGCTTTTGCGGGCGTCGTAGCGTTGGTTGTGCTGTTGCTCGCTTTGCTGCTGCCACATCTGAGTATCGTGGCGGCCCCGAATCAATGGCTGTTGCCAGGCATGGCGGTGGTAGCCGCTCTGGTTTTCATCGTCATGGGCAGTTGGACCTCAGGATTCAACCGCGATCGTCCGCAGCCAAGTAACATCTTTTACGCCTTGAACGCTGACAGTGGGAAAGCAGTGTGGGCGAGTACCGACGAACCGCTGAACAACTGGACCGCAGACTTTTTTACCGAGGGCGTCAAGAAAGGCCCGATCAGCGACTACATTCCGTCGATCTACAAAGGGTTCAGCAGCGGACCGGCGCCGGTCGCGCCATTAGCTCCACCCGAAGTCGCGCTAGTTGACGACAAGACGACTGACGGCGTGAGAAACGTGCGCCTGCACCTCACCTCGCGCCGGCAGGCGCCTTTCATGAATCTGACGCTCGAGTCGGCAAGCGACGTGCTCGGCGCGAGCGTGAACGGAAAACCGATCGCCAACAGCCAGGTGCTGCAACCGGATCCAAATCGGCCGTGGCAGCTTGCGTACTACGGTCCGCCGGCCGAGGGAATCGATCTCGATCTCCAGCTACGACCTTCACAGCCGCTGCACCTGCGCGTGATGGACCAATCGTTTGAGCTGCCGTCGTCGTTGACTTCGTCTTTCAAACCGCGGCCCGCCGACAAAATACCGACTGCCTATCCTTTCAATCCCTTCGGCGACGCCACGATGGTGAGTAAGCGTTTCGAGTTCTAGAGGTAATCTCATGTTCGCTGTAATCATCCGCCTGCTCACCTTCTATTTGAAATTCTCTCGGCCGCTCGTGGTTGGCGCCGTGTTGGTCGGTCTATTGGCAGGCTCCACCAGCGTCGTCCTGATCGGCTTAATCAACAGCCGCATTTCCAATCCGGATCTCGGAGTCGACGAATACATTTGGATCTTCATCGCGCTGGCGTTCGCGCAATTCGTGCTCACGGTCATCCCGGGCATTCTGGCGACGCATCTCGCCGAACGCACCGGTTTCGATTTGCGGCTGCGACTCTGCCGCCAGATTCTGCGCACGCCTTTGCGCCGGCTCGAAGAGGCCGGCAATCACAAGCTGCTCGCTACTCTCACTCAGGACGTTCAGAACATCATCGCTGCCTGCATTCAGATACCGCAGGTTTGCACGTGCATCGGCGTACTGATCGGTTGTTTCGTTTACCTCGGCTCGATTTCTTCGAAGATGCTGGTGGTGCTGCTGGTGCTGCTGGCGATCGCCGTGACCACCACCAAACTGCTCGAACTGAAAGTCAGGGTGTTTGTGAAACGCGGGCGCGAAGAGTGGGATGGCTTAGTCAAAAACTTTTCCGCGCTCGCCGACGGAATGAAGGAACTCAAGCTGCATCGCCGCCGCCGCGAAGCCTTCTTTAGTTCAATCCTCGCGACCAACGCGGGGCGGCTCCGGCAGAACAACACGGTGACCGGCACCACTTACGCAATCATGAACGGCTGGGGCATGGTGCTCTACTTCGTCATCGTGGCCCTGCTGATTTTCATCTTGCCAGACTTCTACAAAGGAATCGATCGCGAGCAGTTGACCGGCTACGCCATCGCCGTGCTCTTCATGAGGACTTACGTGATCACACTGATGGTCCTGCTGCCGTTTTTCGCCCAGGCAGCCGTGTCCCTGCGCAAGCTCGAAGAGCTGGGTTTTGCGCTCTCGCAGTTTCGCGGAGACATCGACAACGACGTTGCTGAGCCGGCGCAGACGAGTTCATTTCGCACGCTGGAATTGAAGTCTGTCACCCACTCCTACTATCGCGATCGAGAAGACAGTGACTTCATCCTCGGTCCGATCGATCTGACTTTGCACGCCGGAGACGCAATCTGGATCGTCGGCGGCAACGGCAGTGGCAAGACTACGCTCGCCAAGCTGCTGACGGGTCTCTACGTTCCTGAGAATGGCGAGATTCGCTTGAATGACGAGCTGGTTACCGACCAGAACAGAGACCAGTACCGCCAGAACTTCTCCGCGTTGTTCACTGACTTTTACCTGTTCGAAAACCTGCTGGGCCTGAGCGACAGCGGCTACGACAACGGCGACGCCGAGCTCGATGCGTCCGCGCAAGTCTATCTCAACCGCCTGCATCTCGAGCGCAAAGTGCAGGTCAAAGACGGCAAACTCTCCACGCTCGAATTGTCGCACGGACAACGAAAACGATTGGCGTTGCTGACGGCATTCCTGGAGGATCGTCCGATCTACGTCTTTGACGAGTGGGATTCGGGCCAAGATCCGGTTTTCAAGAAAGTTTTTTATCTCGAGGTGTTGCCGGAGTTGAAAGCGCGCGGCAAGACCGTCGTAGTTATCAGTCACGAAGACCGTTATTACCAGCTCGCCGATCGCATCATCCGGTTGGAGTTTGGCAAGGTCGAATACGAAAGCTTTGAGCAGGAAGTAAGCCTCACGGCACTCAAGTGACTCTTCAGGAGGTGCAATTCCATGAACCGACTACTAATCATCCTGGCCTTGATTTCAGTTAGCTGTCTCTCGGCAGCGGCGCAGACCGCAGCGAAGCCGGCGACAACTGATCCCGGTCAGGAAGCGCTGATCAAGCTGACCAAAGATTGGATCGATGCTGAGGGACGGCGCGACGGCGCGGCGCTCGATCGCCTGCTCGCGGATGACTTCGTCGGCATCGCTCCCTCCGGCGACAAGGTGACGAAGAAGATGGTGGTGCCGGATCCAAAGGGACAAGGCGGCGGTCTCGATTTTACCGGCGACGACTTCATGGCGCGCACCTACGGCGACATGGGCGTAGTCACCGGCAACGGCACCTGGAAAGCGAAAGACAAGGGCACGCTCTGTTTCACGTTGGCCTTCGTGAAGCGAGCCGATCGCTGGCAGATCGTCGCCGTCCATCTCTCGCAGTTGCCGAACTAGACCGAACCAGCGAGGTGCACCATGAAACGGCTCGCGTTAGTGTTTCTCATGGCCGTCGTCTTCCTGTGCGCTGTGCCGGTCGATGTCGGCGCGCGTAAAGACGATGATCTGAGTGAAGCGGTGAAGGCTGTCGAGGCCCTGGCCGCCGCGGAATTTGGCGCGACCGGACTCGGCAGTTTGACTGTCGGTGTGGTCCACGGCCGAAAACTCATCTGGACCCGGAGCTGGGGTTACGCCGACATCGACAAAAAGGAGTTGGCGACCAAAGACACCGTCTATCGCATCGGCGGACTGAGCACCAAGTTTACGACGTTGATGCTGTTGCAATTGGTCGAGGCCGGAAAAGTCCGGCTGGACGATCCGGTCGAGAAGTATTTTCCGGAGATAAATCTCATCACCGGGCGCGATCCCAGCTCACCGCCCGTCACGTTTTATCAACTCGCTACCAATACTTCCGGACTCCCTCCCGAACCGAGCAATTACGATCTTTACACTCGCGGGCCGGTCGCTACCTGGGAACAGACGTTGATCGCCGCACTGCCGCACACCAGATATGCGGCCAAGCCGGGCGCGAAATTGATTTATTCGAACATTGCTTACGCCATACTCGGCGCTGCCCTCGCGCGCGTGGCCGGTGAGCCGTACGTCAGTTACATGGAAAAACATATCTTCGCGCCGCTGGGCATGAAACATACGGCGTTTGAACCAAACGCCGTCATCAAGCCGCTGCTCGCCAAAGGTTATGTCGTGACCGGAACAAAAGTGGATGGATCAGCGCCGGAGCGCGAGCACCAGGGGCGCGGTTACAAAGTTCCCAGCGGCGCAATCTACAGCACTGTCTCGGACCTCGCTCGTTACACTTCGTTTGAGTTAGGACATGGCCCGGCCACCGTTCTCAAACGGCAGACGCTGGAGCAGAACTATCAGAACATCGTCAAGGTGAATCAACCAGAGCAGGAGATGATCGGCTACGGACTCGGTTTCCAGGTGCGGCCCTGCGGCGACGTCACCGTTTACGGTCACGGTGGTTTTGTGTCGGGCTACCACGCGCGCGGTGACTTCAATCTTGCTGCCGACGTCGGCCTGGTATTGCTGCGAAACATCGACGGCGGAAACCTGCACAACCTGACGCGCAAGTTGGCGTGCGATTCGCTCGTTCAGTTGGTCACCAACAGGCACCCTTCAAACCACGCGATTATGTCGCCGGCTAAGGAGAGCGAACCGGTTACACAATGGTTCACGACGAACGCAGTCCCGTTGAAGAGCGTAGCAGCAACCGAAAACTTCGCGGATCTGAAACCGCTGAAGCAAGTCTTCCGCGGCGTGCGCATCGTCGGCCTCGGCGAGGAGACGCATGGCACCCGCGAATTCTTTCAACTGAAACGCCGGCTGATCGAATACCTCGTCAAGGAAGCGGGTTTCACGGTTTTCGCGATGGAGCTTAGCTACGCCGCCTCGTTAGACATCAACGAGTACGTGCTCAACGGCAAAGGGGACCGAGACAGGCTGCTCGCCAGGCAAGGACAGTGGGCGTGGGACACGCAGGAAGTCGCGGAGCTGATCGAATGGCTGCGACAATACAACACCACTGTTCCCCCGGAGAGGAAAGTCAGGTTCTTTGGCTTCGACATTCACAACACGAACCAGGCAGTCGAGCTCGTCAGCAAATATCTGGCGAAGGTTGCGCCCGAGCGGCTCGAAGCCTTCACCACGGCCACGCAACGCTTCGGCTCAGACGAGACGGGGCGGCAGCATCTCGAGTACACGATCCAGGTCAGCACTGCCGACAAGGACCAGACGCTGGCGACACTAAACGAACTGCTCGGGTTTCTTTATCTGAATCAAACACGACTGACGCTGCAAACATCCGCCGCCGAGTTTGCGCAAGCGCTGGAGAATGCCACCGTCCTGGCTGAGTTTGCCGACACCTTCCGGCGCTCGCCTAACCTTACTTCCGCCGCGAGAGATCTTTACCTGGCGCAAAACCTCATCCGGCGCATCAACGCTGAGAAGCCGGGCACACGCTTCATCGTTTGGGCGCACAACGATCACATCGGCAAATACAAAAACGTGCTGGGCAGTTACCTGCAAACGGCTTACGGTCCCGACTACTACGCCCTCGGTTTCACTTTCAACCAGGGTGCTTTTCAGGCGCGCGAACTGGCGTCGAACGTCACCATCGGCGCGCTGAAAGAATTCAAAGTAGACGCTGCTCCCGAAGATTCCGTCGAATGGTCGCTAAACCGCACCGGCCTCAAAAACTTCATCATCGATTTCCGCAACACGGCGAAAACTGAAGCGATCGAGCAATGGCTCACCACGCCACGCCGCATGCGTTCTATCGGTCTCGGCTTCATCAGCGATACGAAAAGCTTTCAGCGCGTGAACCTGCAACAGACATTCGACGGCCTGGCGTTCATCGAGACCTCGACTCGCGCTCATCCAAATCCGACAGGCCTGAGAGACGCCTGGATCATTCCCGACAAAGCAAAAACCAACTAACTCACCTCTTCTCACTGACCCGCGGAGGGTAAACCAAACATGGAAAGAATAGTTGTCGCCGGTGCCGGCCTGGTCGGATCGCTGCTTTCTGTCTACCTGTCACGGAAAGGTTATCGGGTCGACGTCTACGATCGAAATCCTGATCCGCGCGAGGCGACCAGCGATGCGCGCGCCGGCAAAGCTTTCAACCTGACGCTTTGCGATCGCGGCTTCAAAGCTCTCGATGAGGTCGGGGTCGGTGACTACATCCGTAGCATTTCGGTGCCGGCGTACGGAAGATTTGTTCACCACGAAGACGGTGAGCTGGCTTACCAGCCTTACGGCAATAACTCCGAGGCCCTCTATTCCATCTTGCGCTCGGACATGAGCCGGGCGATGGTCGACTTCGCCGCGCAGCAGCCAAACGTCGAGTTTCATTTCAACGAGAAGTGCGTCGGGCTCGGACTCGCGCCGCTGGAAGTCGAATTCAAGAACGTGCGTACCGGCGCTGAGCGACGCGAGCAGGCTTATCTACTTTTCGGCGCTGACGGCGCGTTTTCCGGAGTGCGGACGTACTTGCAACGTTTTCACCGCGTCAGTTACGCGCAGGAGTTCCTGGACCAGGGATACAAAGAGCTGAACGTGCCGGCGACTGCGACCGCCGATTGGGTGACGGAAAAGAACGTCCTGCATATGTGGCCGCGCGGCCGCTACATGCTGCTCGGCTTTCCGAATACGGACGGGAGTTTCACCTGTTCGCTGCACATGCCGTTCGAAGGCAGCGTCTCGTTTTCGTCAGTGCAAGACGAAAACGAGGTGATCGACTTCTTCAACGAGAATTTTCCAGACGTGGTCGATCACATTCCGAACCTGGTCGAGGAGTTCAATCGCTGTCCGCCGAACCCGATGGTTACCGTGCGATGTTCGCCGTGGACGCTGCAGGGAAAGGTCGCGCTCATCGGCGACGCCGCTCACGTTCTCTATCCCTATTACGGTCAGGGCGCGAATGCCGGCTTCGAAGACTGCTCCGTGCTGATGGAATGTCTGGAGCAGTTTGGCGGCGATTGGAAAGCAGTGTTCAGCGAATACGAGCGACTGCGAAAGCCAAACATGGACGCGATCTCGGAGATGGTCGTCGAACACTACGTCGAGATTCGCGACTTGTTGGGCGATCCGAAGTTTCTCCTGCGAAAAGCGCTCGAACGCAGGATCAATCAATTGTTTCCCGACCGCTACACGCCTTTGTACTCGATGATCGCTTTCACGTGTATGCCCTACGTCGAAGCGTTGCGCATCGAGCGCGAGCAACGCTCGATGATCGACTACCTCATGAACACGCCGGCGATCGAAGAGAAATTAGATAGCGAAGAAGTCGAAAATCTAATCACCCAACTCATGACGCCCATCACAGTCGGTGCCTAAAAATGAAATTTCAATCAGCAGCTAATCGTTGGCTCATCCTGCCGAAGCCAAATCCGGCGGCGGCGATGCGTCTCTTTTGCCTACCGTACGCGGGCGGTAGTCCACTCGTCTTTTGTAACTGGCCGTCTTCGTTGCCAAACGACGTCGAGGTTTGCGCGATCCAACTTCCGGGACGCGGAATGCGTTTGAGCGAACCGCCATTCACCAAAGTCGAGCCTTTGCTCGAGTCGATGATTCCGGTACTGCGGCCGTTTTTCGACAAACCGTTTGCGTTTTTCGGTCACAGCATGGGCGGCTTGATTTCCTTCGAACTCGCACGCGCGTTGCGGCTCAGGTTTGGCCTGGAGCCCGAGTGCGTGTTTCTCGCCGGACGCCAGGCGCCGCCGATCCCTGACCGGATCACGGCGAGGTACGACTTGCCTGAGCCGCAGTTCATCGAAGAGTTGCGCCATCTCAATGGCACGCCGCCGGAGATTCTGGAGCAGCCGGAGTTGATGCGTCTGCTGGTCCCGCTGCTGCGCGCAGAGTTTGAGCTTTGTCAGACTTACGTCTACCAGCCGGGCCCGCCGCTCGATTGTCCTCTCTCCGTTTTCGGCGGCGTGGACGATGCCGAGGTGAGTCATGAAGAGCTTGAAGCATGGCGCCCGTACACCACTGGTGCGTTCTCGCTGCACATGCTTCCGGGAGATCATTTTTTCATTCGCACGGCTTCCTCAGAGCTGTTGCGAATGGTTTCTGAAGACCTCAAAACAAAACGAAAAGTAAGCGCCGGAGATGTTGATTATGTTTGACCTGATTACCCATTCGCCACTCACGTCCGAAAAAATCGGCAGCAAATCTCGCCGGGACGAAGTCATCGGGATCCTTGGTGGCTTAGGACCATTGGCCTCCGCCGAGTTTCTCAAAGCCATCTACGAAAACAGTGCGCACCAACAGGAGCAGGAAGCACCGAAGGTGATCATGTATTCCGATCCGAGCTTTCCTGATCGAACCGAAGCTATCCTCTCGGGCAACTACGCCGAGTTACATGAAAGGCTGGTTGCCACGTTGCGCGCTCTTTCATTTCTCGGAGCCACGCAAATAATCATCTGTTGCGTGACGGCGCACAATCTTCTGGACAAACTGCCGCCGGATCTCAGTACCAAACTGATATCGCTGATCGACGTCATCTTCGAACAGATCATCCAGTCGCCGGAAAAGCGCCTGCTGATTTGCACGAAAGGCACGCGAGAAACCGGTTTGTTTCAGGATCACGAGCACTGGCCCGCGACGAAGGAGTACATCGTTCTGCCCGACGACGACGACCAGGAGTTGATTCATCGCGAGTTGATCTATCAGATCAAAGTCAGACGCAACGTCTACGAGCTCGTACCGATTCTCAAAAGTCTGCTCGCAAAATACCGCGTCGATTCTTTCATTGCCGGTTGCACGGAGATGCACATCGTCGCCCGGCGGTTGTCGTTCGCGAACGGCAATGGAAAGAAGCACGTGAATATCGATCCGCTGTCAATCATCGCTGAACGAATCGGAGCGGGCGTTCTGTGAGTTACGCGAAGCTATTGTGCTGCTTGTGCGTTCTGGTTTTGGCGCAACAGCAACGCACGGGTTCGCTCGCCGGTCGAGTTACGGACGAGCGTCAGGGTTTGATTGTCGGCGCTCAAGTCATGCTGACGGCGAGCGACGGCGGCCAGCAGAGCACGATCACCAACGCGCAGGGAATTTACACGTTCACTTCATTGCCCGCGGGAAACTACACCGTGCAAGTCTCCGCCAAAGGCTTCGCTGCCGCCGAGCAGGTCATAGAGGTTGCGGCGGGACAGCGCAACACTCACGACGTGCAGTTGAAGATCGTCCTGGCGGAGGAGAAGGTCACGATTACCGACGAGAAAAGACTGGATGTCGACGCCGCAAGCAACGCCGACGCACTGAGACTGCAAGGCAAAGATCTCGACGTCCTGCCCGAAGATCCCGAAGCGTTGGCCGCTGCGATTCAGGCAATGGCCGGCCCAGCGGCCGGGCCGGACGGCGGCTCTATTTATATCGATGGCCTCACGGTCAATCGGGTGCCGCCGAAGGAATCGATCCGCGAAGTGCGTTTCAATCCAAATCCTTTCACCGCCGAATACGATCGGCACAGTTTTGCCCGCGTGGACATCGTCACACGCGCCGGTACAGACAAATTTCATGGCAGCTCGTTCTTCAATTTTAGCGACGAGAGCCTGAACGCGCGCAATCCGTTTGCTACTCGACGCGCGCCGTTTCAAGTGCGTCAGTTCGGCGGCAGTTTGAGTGGACCGCTGGTCGCAAAGCGAGCGTCTTTCTTTGTGGATGCGCAGCGTCGGGTGGTGGACGACAACGCGATCATCAATGCGACGGTGCTCGATTCTTCGCTGCGCGTCACACCTTTCCGGCTGACCCTCCTCACACCGAATCGCAACGTTTCCTTTAGTCCGCGATTCGATTACGCGTTGAACCAGAACAACTCTCTCACCGTGCGTTACTCCTACTCACATGCTCAGGCAGAGAACGCCGGCGCCTTCGACTTCTCTTTACCCGAGCGCGCTTACGATCGTTCAAGCACCGACCAGTTTGTGCAACTGACTGAATCTTCCGTGCTCAGCGCGACCATGATCAACGAAACGCGCTTTCAGTATTTCCGCAGTCGCGTGCTCCAGGACGGTAATAACTCCATTCCGACAATCGCGGTGCAGGACTCGTTCATCAGCGGCGGCTCACAGATCGGCCACGCAGAAATCCGCGACGATCATTGGGAATTGCAAAACTATTCCACTCTGACAACTGGCCCACACGTTCTCCGGTTCGGGATACGCTTCCGCGCTGTCAGCATCACTGACGTCTCGCCACAAAACTTCGGCGGCACGTTTGTTTTTGCCGGTGGAATGGCGCCGCAACTGAACGCCAACGATCAGATCGTGCTTGATGCGAACGGCAATGCGGTGCTGGCGTCGATCACGAGCCTCGAACGTTATCGCCGCACACTTTTATTTCAGGGTCGATCGGATCTGCGCACGCTCGGCGGCGGCGCGACTCAGTTTTCGCTCGCGGCAGGTAATCCCGAGACGCGCGTCAGCCAAAAAGACGTCGCCTTCTTCATGCAGGATGAGTGGCGGGTTCGTCCGAACCTCACGTTGAGTGCCGGCTTGCGTTACGAGCGGCAGACGAATATCAGCAGCAACCTGAATTTCGCGCCGCGTTTTTTCGTCGCCTGGGCCCCGCGCGTCGGCTCGAACGCCACGCCGAAAACGGTCATCCGCGGTGGGATCGGGGTTTTCTACGATCGGCTCAGCGAGCGGGTGGCGTTGCTGGCGCAACGGTTCAATGGCGTCAACCAAACAGAATTCCGCGTTAACGATCCGGCGCAACTGGACCAGGTCCAGTTTAGTTTGGAGGGCGTTGCGAATGTGCCGACCGCCGAATCACTCAGCAGTTTTGCTTCGCCTCAGATCGTCCGGCGCGTCGCTGACAACTTTCAGACGCCAACGCTCGTGATGACGGCCGTCAACATCGAGCAGCAGTTGCCTCACAAGTTCATTGTCGGCGCGCTTGTTTTTAACTATCGCGGCCGGCATCTGCTGCGGCTGCGCAACATCAATGCGCCTTTGCCGGGAACTTTCGATCCAGCCTTTCCCGAAAACGGTGTTCGTCCTTTAGCCGCAAACGGTGACCTTTACTTCTACGAGTCGAGTGGGAACTTCGACGACACGCGAGTCTATTTGATCGTGCGAAGGCAAGTCAGCAGGGGCCTCACGCTCTTCGCGAACCTTGGCCTGGGCAAGGGAAAGGGCGACACGGAATGCGCGTTCGGTTTGCTCGCCGCCTGTTTCCCGGCTAACTCGTACGATCTTAACGGCGAGTACGGCCGGGCCAGCTTCCTTTCGAAAAGCAGCCTGATTCTGGGCAGCAATCTCACGGTTCCCAAATTGAAGCTGACGGTGAATGCGTTTGTGATTGCCTCATCAGGGCGGCCGTTTGACATCGTCACCGGGCGCGACACGAACGGCGATGGTCTGTTCACCGAACGTCCGGCGCTCGCGACCTCGAACACGACCGCCGCGGACCTGGTCTCAACGCGCTTTGGTGATTTCGATCTGAACCCGCAGCCGGGCGAGCGGACGATCGTTCGTAACTTCGGCACTGGTCCGGATTTTTTCGCCGTCAACATCGGTCTCAGCCGGTCGTTCGCTTTTGGCGCCGCAGCCAAATCATCCGCTTCCGCGCCCGCGCAGCCCGCGCCGGAAAAACCTTACGCTGTGAGTCTCGGCGTTTACATTCAGAACCTCTTCAACCGCACCAACCTCGCCCAGCCGGTCGGTAACTTGAGTTCACCGCACTTTGATCAGTCGACGGCCATTGTCAGCAGTTTCGGTCCGGGTACGGTGATAAACGGAGCGGGTGGTAACCGCCGCCTTCAACTTCAGCTTCGCTTCAATTTCTAACCATCAAGCGTCATGAAATATCGGGTCCTCAAGTTTTTGGCTCTTAGTCTGTTCGCTGTAGCCGTAGTCGTGGTTGTGCTCAGGCATTCAACCAACGCCCAGAGTTCGAAAGAGACGCCGAAGGTCCAGCCGCCCGTCGTCGAGATTCCCAAGAGCTGGGACGACGAAGAGATGCGGCACCTCGAGCTGCCGCTCGCAAATACCGAGTACACGCCGACGTTCGTCCCCACCGATTTTTATTACCGGATGAGCGAGCTGAAGATTTACAAAAGCTATCCCATCTACGCGCCCGGAAAAGAGCCGCCGAACTATATCGAGTGGCTCAAGCAACAGGAGCCTGAGATTGCTTTCGATCCGGCAAAACTCAAAACGGAGCAGGACTGGATCAAAGCCGGCGAACTAGTTTTCAACGCGCCAATCTTTTTCAACTCACTCAACCAGCTTTCTGACGTGCGCGATCCTTCGTGGTACGAGCGGACCAAAATGCCGGTCTCGTCCGACGGCATCATGCCTTACAACGTGTACGTCATTCGCAACAAGGGAGTGATTGATATCGGCGAGTTCTCCTGCGCCACTTGTCACACGCGCGTGTTGCCCAACGGTACCGTCGTGCGCGGAGCGCAAGGCAATTATCCGCTGGGCCGTTTGGACGAGCTGGACACGCGAAAGCATGTGGGCCAGCCCGAGGAGAAACAGTTCAAAGAACGCGCTCGTGGCGCGTTCGTTCTCGGTTATTACACGCCGTGGGTGAAGCCGGACGAGCTCGAAGCGTACGACAAGTTAACGCTCAACGAATTCGCCGATCTCATGGGCGCGCTGCCGCCGGGAGTGCAGGCCCGCCCGGGCGTGAGTCTTTGGTATCCCGTCGTCGTTCCGGATCTCATCGGCGTCAAGGACCGGAAGTATCTCGACCGCACGGGCCTGCAACTACATCGCTCGATCACCGACCTGATGCGCTACGCTGCTCTCAATCAAGGCATAAACTTTCTCTCAAACTACAACGGATTCATTCCGCGCGGGACACTGACGGACCCGCGGCGGATTCGGCCGCGTTACAGCGACGCGGCATTGTACGCGCTCAGTCTGTATCTCTATTCACTCAAGCCGCCGCCGAATCCGAATAAGTTCAACGCGCAGGCTGCGCGCGGCAAGAAGATTTTTGAGCGTGAGGGATGCGCCGTCTGTCACACGCCACCGCTTTACACCAACAACCGTTTGACTCCCGTCGAGGGTTTCAAAGTCCCCGACGATCACTGGAAGAAATACGACATCGTCAGACGCGTCGTTGGCACCGATCCCGGCCTGGCGCTAAACAGCAGGCGCGCGACCGGCTATTACAAAGTGCCGTCGTTGAAAGGCGTGTGGTATCGCGGTCCGTTTCAACACAGCGGTGCGGTGCTGACGCTCGAAGACTGGTTCAATCCTCACCGGCTCGACGACGATTACGTGCCGACCGGATTTCGCGGCTACGACAACAAACCTCATCCCGTTCTTGGCCACCCATTCGGGCTCGACCTTTCCGACTCCGATCGCAAGGCGCTGATCGCCTTTCTGAGAACATTATGAATACCCCTCAATCGCTCGATCGTTCCACGCTCGTCGAGCTGCTGCGTTGGCGAGCGGAGCACCAGCCTGATCAACTGGCCCACACCTTTCTCGGCGACGGCGGCGCGGTCCAAAACAGGCTGACCTACGCGCAGGTGGATCGAGAAGCTCGGCGAATTGCGGCCCGGCTTCAATCGCTCCGAGCGAAAGGTGAGCGGGTGCTGTTGC
>Ga0081539_10005252_pt1 | contig 13364 bp, 12 predicted proteins | sample TabmetS4T2R2_FD_71023 | JGI IMG/M metagenome (GOLD analysis project Ga0081539, IMG submission 71023) | Tabebuia heterophylla rhizosphere microbial communities from the University of Puerto Rico - S4T2R2 | ecosystem: Host-associated > Plants > Roots > Rhizosphere ...
TGTAGCAAAGCCTCTACGCCAGGGATGATCAGGAGCGGGTTTGGGAGGCAAGCGCTTGGCTTTCAGTGCGAGGTCCAGCTGTTTGGCAGAGACGATTTGGGCTTGTTTAGCTTGTTGTTTGTAAATAGTGTAGGGCAAAGCTTTGCCATTATACAAGATGGTGATTTCATCCTGAGCGTTGACACAAACCAACACTTGCGCATTCCGCAAGGCATAGGAGGGGCGATCGGTTTGAATCTGGTAAACTGTCTTTTGGAATTGGAGAGTGAGGTTTTTGGAAAGGGTGCGTGTTTCTTGCCAAGTCAAAATGTGCGCGAGATCGTCCTTGGGGGTGAGAGGGCGATGAGCATTCACGGAACTTCTGGGCTCGACGGCAAAGCGTTGGTTGAAGTCGGCTAGGAACTCAGGCAAATAGGCGTTGCCAGCGGTCATGTTCGAGATACCACGCAAACGCAGCTCTTTGGGCAGGCGATCTTGCAAGGTCTGAATGGCTCGCTCCACGCGCCCCTTGGCTTGCGGGCTGTGGGCACAGATGATCTCAAGTTCTAGTTCGAGCATCGCTCGCCCAAATTGCGTCAAGTCATCGTGGGAACCCACACTGGGCACATTGACCCGGAAAATGCTGTTTTTGTCGCTGTAGAAGGCGACCGGCTTGCCAAATTGCCGGAAATAACCTTCCGCCGCTTGGCAGTAGCTGAAAAAGCTTTCACTTTCCACAAAGCGCAATTGCACGAGTTTTCCTGTAGCATCGTCAATGAACACTAACAACCCACAGGGAGCGGCCCGTTCTTCAAACCAATCATGTGAAGAACCATCGATCTGGATCAATTCCCCAAAGCAGGCGCGGCGTTCGCGCAGTGGATGCACAACGACTTTTTTCGCTTTGCGGGGTTTCCACAAGTTCTCCTCGATCATCAGTTTCCGCACGCTTTCATCCGACAATTTGAGCTTCTCCTTCTCCACCAACTTCTCATGGGCCAGGGTCGGTCCAAAGCCTTTGTATTTGGTCTTCAGCAAATTCAAGACCTGTTTCTTCACCTCTGCCGCTAAACGATTGTTGCTCTTTCGTCCGCGGTGCTTCGACACCAAGCCAGCTGCTCCTTTTTGGCGATAGACCCTTAGTAAGCGCTTGACTTGGCGTGTACTCAGGTCCAACATGCTGCTCGCTTCTTTTTGGCTCATCCGTTTTTCATCCAATCTTTGCATGACTTCTAACCGATTCAGTTCTTTGGCGCTCATCTCAAGTAGTTTGTCCATTTCTGTCCCTTTCCATAGGGGACATTTTAACTTTGGTAGAATGGGACATTTCTACTTTGGGCTAACAAAAAATAAATATCACGTTGACATCCTCCTCCTTTTTTGCTACACTATCTTTGTCAGACAACTAGACCAATTACAAATCTCTAGTCTCCAATCTCTAATTCACAACGCATGTCCACCCTCCTAATCAAGAACGCCCACATCGTTACAATGGACGACCACCAGACCGAAATTTCGGACGGTGGTCTTTTTATTCGGGATGGCCTTATTGAAGAAGTAGGGCAAAGTGCCAATTTGCCCAACAGCGCCGACGAAGTGCTCGATCTCAAGGATCACATCGTCCTGCCGGGTCTCGTCAACACGCACCATCACTTCTACCAGACCCTCACGCGTGCCGTTCCCTCGGCGCAGGATGCCAACCTCTTCAACTGGCTCACGACTCTCTATCCTATCTGGGCGCGCATCCAGCCCGAAGATATTTTCACCTCTACACAGACTGCCCTCGCCGAACTTGCCCTTTCAGGATGTACTACCGCTTCCGATCACTTGTATCTCTTTCCAAACGGATCCAAACTGGATGACGAAATCGCCGCAGCGCAGGAGATCGGACTCCGCATTCAGGCTTCGCGTGGCTCGATGTCCCTTGGCGTCTCTCAAGGTGGACTTCCGCCTGATTCCGTTGTGGACAATGAAGACTCTATCCTTAAAGACTCCCAACGGCTGATCGAACAATATCACGATTCCAAAGACGGTGCGATGGTACAGATCGTCCTTGCGCCGTGCTCTCCATTTTCAGTGACAACAGACTTGATGAAACAATCCGCCAAGCTGGCGCGTGAATATGGCGTTCATCTTCATACGCATCTTGCAGAAACGGAAGATGAAGAACAATTTTGTTTACAGAAGTTCGGTCATCGCCCGGTTGGGTACATGCAGGAAGTAGACTGGGTGGGGGATGACGTCTGGTTTGCGCACGCGGTCTGGGTCAACGACGAAGAGATTCAAGTATTTGCCAAACATAATTGCGGCGTGGCGCATTGTCCCACCTCGAATATGCGTCTCGCATCGGGCATCGCACCGGTCAAGGAATACCGCGCGGCAGGTGTCAACGTCGGCCTGGGTGTGGATGGCCCCGCCTCTAATGATGGCTCGCATCTCTTAGCCGAAGTCCGCAACGCGATGTTATTGGCCCGAGTCAAGGAAGGGATTACAGGGTTCTCGCGCTCAGAGTCCCCCTCTCACCAAGAGAGAGGGGATAGGGGAGAGGGAGAAGAGGTGAGGGCATTGATGACAGCAAGAGAAGCATTGTATTTGGGGACGCGTGGAGGAGCAGCAGTTGTGGGAAGAAATGATATCGGCAGCTTGGAACCCGGTAAATGCGCCGACTTCTTTGCTATCAACTTGGACCGCATCGGCTATGCAGGCATGCATGATCCCGTCGCTGCGGTCGTCTTCGGTCAACCCGTCAATGTCGATTACACGGTCGTCGGTGGCAAGTTCGTTGTCAAAGAAGGACGGCTGGTCACGGTTGATGAACAGAAGTTGAGAGAGAAACATAAGAAGGCAGTTAAAAAACTACTTTCATAATGTCGTTGCGAGTGGCGCCTTGGCGCCACGAAGCAATCTCCTCGTTAAATAGGAGATTGCTTCGTCGGGCTACGCCCTCCTCGCAATGACAGATTGAACCTATGCTCGATTTCATCCTCATCCTCCTTGTCGGGTGGCCGGCTATCGTGGTCACGATCATCCTTGCTATTATCGGCTTGTTGAGGCGCGATTATCGTTTTCTTGTTGCAGGCGCGATCCTTGCTTTTCCATTCTCGTGGTATCTCAGTGGCTTTCCGCTCATCCGCTCACCTGCTTTTCTTTTGCCTCTGCTTCTCTTTTCCTCTGGCTTTGCCATGAACCGCGGGCGTGAGATGATCGCCTGGATCATAGCGGTTCCATACTTTCTATCCATCATATTGCTTCTCTTTACTGTTCTGGCTGGCAACCCATGAAGACACTCGTCATATTTTCTGGTTTGCCTGGGACGGGTAAATCTACGCTTGCAAACAGACTCGCACGCGAACTGCGCTGGCCGCTTTTATGTATTGACGATGTCGTTGGCGACGTGCCTGAAAACGCAGGCATCTCGTTTTGGGATTCGAAAGTGAAGATTCTGCTCCGTCTTACCGAAGTGCAATTGGAACTAGGGTTGAGTGTTATTGTTGACTCGGTCTTTATGAACCTGGATCGCAACCACGCGCAGGAACTCGCCCGCAGATATGATGCGCACTTTCGTCCGATCTGCGTATTTATTTCAGACGATACAGTTTGGAAACAAAGAGTAACTGCACGTTACGATGAAATGAACAACAGAGATGTCGCCACCTGGGAACGGATTCAGCACCAACGTGAACGCTTTCGGGAATGGGAACCAGAAACCGCGTTGTTTATTGACTCCCTGGATCCAGTTGATCAAAATTACGAAACGATTTTGAATTTTGTGACGAAAGAGAATGTCACGCTTAAGCCATTATCAGATGTCCCTTTGGTTGAAGGTAGATATCACGCTTAATCAGGCTCTTTGATTAGGAAGAAGCTTATGCCCTCATCCACAAAACTAACTCGGTCTCTTGTAGATGTTGCTATGGGGCGTGTCCCTGCGGATCTCGTCATCCTCAATGGCAATTGGGTGTCTGTCCAATCTGGAGAATTAATCCCTGCGACAGATATCGCGATTAAGAATGGGCATATCGCCTACGTGGGTGAAGACGCCAGCCACACGATAGGCAAAAAGACGGAAGTCATCGATGCGATGGGGCGCTATCTGGTACCCGGCTTGCTGGACGGACACATGCATGTTGAGTCAGGCATGGTGACTGTTACAGAGTTTGTTCGCGCGGTGGCAGTACGGGGCACGACCGGCATGTTCATTGACCCTCACGAGATCGCAAATGTCTTCGGTCTCAAAGGGGTGAAGCTGATGGTGGACGAAGCGCAGAAGCAGCCCATCCATGTGTGGGTGGAGATGCCCTCCTGCGTTCCCTCTGCTCCCGGGTTGGAAACTCCCGGCGCGTCGATTGGACCGAAAGAAGTAGCCAAAGCCATGAAGTGGAAAGGCATCATTGGCTTAGGTGAGATGATGAACTTTCCTGGCGTATTCATGGGTGATCAAAAAATGCTGGATGAGATGTCCATCACTCACGCAAACAACAAAACCATCGGCGGACATTATGCGTCACCTGATTTGGGAATCCCATTTCATGGATATGTCGCGGGCGGCCCGGAGGATGATCATGAGGGCACGCGCCTCGAAGACGCTGTGAAGCGTGTGCGGCAGGGGATGAAAGCAATGCTACGTTATGGTTCTGCGTGGTTCGATGTCGCTTCACAAATTGGAGCCATCACACAACGTGGCTTGGACCCGCGTCACTTCATCCTTATCACCGATGACTCACACGCCCAAACGCTTGCACACGACGGCCATATGGACAGAGTCTTACGCCACACGATTGAGTTGGGAGTTAATCCCGTCACTGCCATTCAGATGATGACAATCAACACTGCCGAGCATTTTGGTGTAAGTAAAGAAATGGGCATGATCGCACCCGGTCGCTGGGCAGATATTGTGTTGGTAAAAGATCTGATGGATTTCAAAGCAGATATAGTCATTGCAAAGGGAAAAGTCATTGCGGAGAGTGGCAAATGGAAAGTTGATTTGCCAAAGTTCACGTATCCTGCTTGGGCAACGAACTCCGTTCACTTAAAAAGAAAACTAAAAGCAGATGATTTTATATTAGAAGCTCCCTCTCCCAGCGGGAGAGGGCGGGGGGTGAGGGAGAATGTAAGGGCACATGTGATTGGTGTGATCGAGAATCATGCACCGACCAGACATTTGACTTTTGACATTCGACCCGTCAATGGAGAAATCAAAGCTGATAAGAAACGCGACCTCGCCAAGATCGCGCTGGTCGAACGCCACAAAGGGACAGGTGGAATCACGATCGGACTCGTCAGCGGGTTCGGTTTTACATCGAAATGCGCGATTGCATCCACAGTGGCACATGACAGCCATCATATGATCATCGTCGGCACGGATGAGGAATCTATGGCGGTGGCAGGCAACAGTCTCGCGCGGAGTGGGGGCGGCCAGGTCGTGGTCAAAAACGGCAAGGTCATCGGTCAGGTAGAGTTGAAGATCGCAGGCTTGATGTCCGATCAAAAAGCAGATGTGGTCGCGAAGAGAGCAGAAACGATCCTGAAAGGTTTTCGGTCGTGTGGGTGCAAACTTAATAATCCGAACATGCAATTGTCGCTGCTCGCGCTTGTAGTAATTCCCGAGCTTCGCATTTCGGATAAAGGTCTCGTGGATGTGACAAAATTCGATTTTATTCCAGTATTGGAGGGATGATGGCTAACTTTCCTTTTCAACGTTTGCAGTCCGATCTTGCCGCGCTAATCGCAAGCACACCGCCCGGTCAACGCCTGACCTCGGAGCCTGATCTTGCAAAACAACTGGGCGTCTCGCGTGCCACCTTGCGCGAAGCGATGCGCACGTTCGAAACACAAGGATTGATCCGGCGGCGTCAGGGGTCGGGCACATACGTTGTGGGGAAGATTCCTGTGATCGAGGCGGGGCTTGAAGTGCTGGAGAGCCTCGATACAATGGCGCGTCGTATGAATCTGGAGATCAAGGTCAGTGATTTGCACGTCGAGCAGGTGCAGGCAGATAAAGATATGGCAAAGGGTTTGAACGTCCCCGAGGGATCTTATCTCACGCGCGTCCGACGCGTGATGCGCGCCGATGGACGCCCAGCCGCGTATTTGATCGATACGTTGCCTGAAACAATTCTAAAGCCTGGCGATCTACCCAATGACTTCGGTGGTTCCATCCTGGATTATTTGATTGGTCGCGGCGATAAGTTCGGATTCTCCCGCGCTGCGATCAGCGCCACGAACGCGCCCGCCGATGTGGCAAAGCCGCTCGAAATTCAACGCGATGATGTGCTGCTGCAGTTCGTCTCACAACTGTATGACACGAACGGCAAAGTGGTGGATTATTCGGTGAGCTATTTTATTCCTGGCTATTTCCGTTTCCATGTCAACAGGCGTGTGGGAAACACTTAGCTCTGCTCCCGCCTTGTCAAGGATGAGATAAAACGATTTATCCTTTTGCAGAACAACTAAATAAATCGCGACAAGAAATAAAGAGACTCTGTGTCTCTGTGAACTCCCCTGGCATTGCCCGCCAGGGCAAGTGTGTGGCTAAGAAGGAGTGTTTATGACAGATAAATTAGGTGAAATACAGAAGCGTGTCAATGCCTCGCGTGAAGAGATGATTCAATTCATGTTGGAGATTTGCGAAATTCCGAGCATGAATTCCAAGATCGGGCCCGTTGGGGAGCGCGTTCAAACTGAAATGAAGAAGCTGGGTTTCGATGAAGTCCGTTTCGATAAAATGGGCAATACGATCGGCCGCATCGGGAATGGAGAGCGAGTGATTGTCTACGATTCACACATAGACACTGTGGGCGTAGGCGATGTTTCCGAGTGGAAATGGGATCCGTTCAAAGGCAAGATCGAAGATGGTGTGCTTTACGCGCGCGGCGCATGCGATGAAAAAGGATCGACACCTGGAATGGTCTATGGTTTGGTAATGGCCCGCGATCTGGGCCTGCTGGAGGGTTGGACGGCGTATTATTTTGGCAACATGGAGGAATGGGCAGATGGCATTGCACCCAATACATTTGTTGAAGTGGACCCGCAAGTGAAACCCGATTACGTTGTCATCGGTGAGCCGACGAAGATGCAAATCTATCGCGGGCACAAAGGACGCCTTGAGATGAAAGTCACATCCAAAGGCAAATCTGCGCATGCCGCGTCGAATCATCTCGGAGATAATGCCATCTATAAACTGCTTCCCGTGATTGCTGGAATCCGCGACCTGGAACCGCAGCTGGGCGATCACGAATTTTTAGGCCATGGCAAGATCACTGTCAGCGACATGCTCGTTCAGACACCATCTATCAATGCCGTGCCGGATGAGGCAGTCATTTTTATCGATCGTCGCATGACGTTTGGGGAAACCAAGGAACAGGTCCGGGCGCAGGTTGAAGCGCTGATTCCAGATGAATTTAAAGACACGGTCAAGTTGGAAGAACTTTTTTACAACGAACCATCCTATACCGGATTCGTTTTCCCTGTAGATAAATATTTCCCCGCCTGGGCATTGGAGGAGAATCATCCGCTCGTTCAGGCGGGACAGCTGGCGCGTGAAAAAATTGGCTTGCCACCAGCCCCAAGCGGCAAGTGGAACTTCTCCACAAATGGCATTTACTGGGCGGGCAAAGCGGGAATCCCTTCGATCGGCTTTGGTCCCGGCGATGAAGAGACCGCGCACACGATTAACGATTCAGTTTCGCTGGAGGATATGGTCAAGGCGACCGAGTTTTATGCGTTGTTGCCGAGTTTGATAAAGTAAACAAGGAAACACGCGCAAGCGGACAAATAAACAGGTATGCATCAATGAGAAAGAAAGACAACTGAGATGAAGATCACGAAAGAAGCTGCGAAAGCCTGGAAGGCTGAATATGATTTGATGAATGAAAGAGAGCGGGAAGAGATGAAGGAACGTTTGCCCGCTATGACGATCGAACAGGGTTTGAGATCTTATTTTGAGTTATGCAGGCTGATGATTGCAATCTCTGGTTCATCAGAGGAGCCGCCTGAGCTTCAGGAATTACGCGCCAGAGATCAGGCTGACCTCATCGCAAAATGGAAACTTCTTGCAGAAAGGCTGGGTCATGTTACCCGATTCGAGAGCTCTTAAAAAATCCATCGCTTTCTTGAACGAGCGCCGAATCCCTTACATGGTGATAGGGGGTGTGGCAAATTCGATTTGGGGGCGACCTCGCGCCACACATGATGTGGACTTAAAAGTGAGTATTGATGCGCCGCTTGCTGAATTTCGCAAAGTGGTTTTAGAGCATTTCCCGGCGCGCTCAACCAATATTCCACCTCACAAACTTAGTCCGCATGTGATCCATTTTTGGGCGCTATCTGATGTCGCCGCAGATTTTCTTGTGAGCATCTTTGATTATGAAAAAATGGCCATCGAGCGGGCGGTGGAAATGGACATCGAAGGAGTATGGGCACGCGTATGCACAGCAGAAGATCTGATTATTCACAAAATGGTTGCCAGCCGCGGAACAGATTTGCAGGATGTGGAGGGCATTCTCGCGCGCCAGCGCGGCAAATTGGATATGAAGTACATCCGCCATTGGCTTACGCAATTCTCCGAAGCATTGGAAACCCCCGAAATGCTCAGGAAATTCAATGAACTCTACGAAAGCATCAACTCATGAAAATCATTGAGATCAGAAGACATAGCATCCGCCAAAAGCCTGGTGACCACCTCTCACAAGAGGGCGTGACGCTCGCGCGGCTGGTGGGGCAGAGCATGGGAGCATTTGATCGTGTCGTTACATCCACACTGCCGCGTGCGTTCGAGACTGCCATTGCCATGGGCTTTGCTGTGGATGAACAAATTGAGTTGATGAGTTCCTACAGCGATGAGGTCGGACGCGAAGTACCCTGGCCTCTCTCTATTCTGGGATACTCGGAAGTCGTCCGCAATAGTGGCGCAGCGGCGCGTTACGCGAATCAACTGGTGGAACTGTATACAAAACTCGCGAATTATCTTGCCGATGGTCGCGCTGCGCTGGTCATCAATCACGGCGGAATCGCAGAACTGGGCGCGGTGGCTTGTTTGCCTGAGGCAGATCACATCGGCTGGGGCTCACACTTCGAATGTTGTGAAGGCATCCGTTTGTTTTGGGAGAATGACAAATTTGTAAATGCGGAAATACTCAGAGTATCAATATAATCAATCATCCCGGTGGTTGAGTAGGCGGCATCGCGCTGAGCGGAGGGACAGTGTTCTCTGTCCCGTAGTCGAAGCGTCGTCCGCTATACACCTGCACTTGCATCAGGTGCAAGTGTCGAAACCACCAATAACAAGTAAGCATGAAATTGAATGTTGTGGTTTCGACTGCTTGCGTCTCAACCACCATTTGATATAAGAACAAGGAGACTAAACAATGCAAACAAACTTTAGAGGCCGCGATTTCATCGGCGACCTGGACTTTTCAAAAGAGGAGGTTGAAACTGTTTTAGATGTAGCATGGGATCTAAAACGCAAGCGCGCACTAAACGAACCACATGCACTATTGCGGGACAAAGTATTGGCAATGTTATTCTTTTTCACGTCCACGCGCACGCGCGGATCGTTCGAGGCAGGCATGGCACAACTCGGTGGCCATGCAGCCTTCATTGACAGCGAAACCACCCAAATCTCTCACGGTGATACTGCGAAAGAGATCGGTGAAATTTTCGGGCGTTATTTTGATGGCATTGCCATCCGTCAATGTGACTGGCAGTTTGGGAATCAATATATCAACGATGTCGCCAAAGCCAGCCGCGTACCCATCCTCAATATGCAGTGTGACGTGTACCATCCCTTTCAATGCCTGGCAGATATTATGACCGTGATCGAAAAGAAGGGACGCGACCTCAAACGCAAGAAGGTTGTTGTCTCATGGGCCTACGCGGCTTCCTATAGCAAGCCAATCTCTGTTCCGCAATCCTTAATCCTACAAATGACTCGCTTCGGCTGTGATGTCGTGCTGGCGCATCCACCAGAGTTCAAACTGATGCCGGATATTATGCAGCAGGCCCAGGACAACGCGAAAAAATACGGCGTTGGTTTTGATGTCACCGATGATATGGACGAAGCCTTCAAGGATGCAGATGTCGTGTATCCCAAATCATGGGGGCCGTTGCTGACAACGACTGGCAAGGAAGAAGGCAAGGCCTTGATCGACAAATATAGATCATGGATTACCGACGAGCGCCGCATGGATCTGACCAAAGAAGATTCGATCTATATGCACTGCCTTCCTGCCGACCGCGGACTCGAAGTGACAGATGGTGTTATCGATGGCAGGCATTCGGTCGTCTATGATGAGGCTGAAAACCGCTTGCACGCGCAAAAAGCTGTGATGGGCTTAACAATGTCGTAGGGCGGACAGCTGGGCGCAGCCGCCCCTACCCTATAATGTAGAGTCTTATCCATGGCAAATAAACTCGCTGTCGTTGCCATCGGCGGCAACTCACTCATCAAAAACGATAAAAAGATAACTGTCGAAAGCCAGATGCTGGCCTTGCGCGAGACAGCCATGCATCTTGTAAATATGATCGAGGCTGGCTGGGATCTGGCGATCGGCCATGGAAATGGTCCGCAGGTTGGATTCATCCTGCGACGTTCTGAGATCGCCGCGAAGGTGGAAGGCATGCATGAGGTCCCACTGGACGTCTGCGGTGCGGATTCACAAGGCGCGATTGGTTATGAGTTGCAACAGGCATTGCAGAACGAGTTTCACAAGCGGAACATTGGTAAGAAAGCTTGTACAGTTGTCACTCAAGTGCTTGTCGATCAAAGTGATCCAGCCTTTCAAAAACCGAGTAAACCAATCGGTAGTTTTATGGATGAAGCTGAAGCGAAGAAACGCGAAACGGAGATGGGATGGTCGGTTGTTGAGGATGCAGGCCGAGGCTGGCGAAGAGTCGTTCCGTCTCCACTGCCCAAAGAAATCGTCGAGTTTGATGCGGTCAAATTGCTGCTTGATGCGGGTCAGACTGTGATCACTGTAGGCGGTGGGGGAATCCCAGTTGTGGATACAGGAACTGGTGAATTACAAGGAACAGCAGCAGTCATCGATAAAGACTTCGCATCGTCTCTTCTGGCCTATTCTCTCAAAGCCGATCTGTTCCTCATTGCGACAGCCGTTGAAAAGGTTGCCATCAACTTCGGTAAGCCGGACCAGAAATGGCTGGATACAATGACGCTTGCAGAAGCAAAAGCATATCTTGACGAAGGTATCCATTTTGCAAAAGGCTCGATGGCTCCCAAAATTCAGGCAGCGATCTGGTATCTCGAAAATGGAGGCAAGCAGGCGCTGATCACAAACCCCGAAAATATCGGGCGTGCCCTCAAAGGGGAAACGGGCACATGGATTTCAAAGTAGTGGAAGATAACAACTGGTCACTCGCTGACCAGTTGTTTTTTACACCTTTTGCTTGACACACGTATATCAAGCCATTAATATTGGCATCTTATGTCCTTAACGCCACGCGTCCTTCTCAGCATTGACTACGAACCGGTCTACGCATTGTTTCGCCACTATGATAGCCTGACTGATCCGAATCGCCGTCGCGAGCTGGATGGTAGATTCACCTTGCATGCCATTGATCCCGTCCTTGAACAGCTGAAAGATTCAAAAGCCAGTATTTATCTCGTCGGTGAAATCGCGGAATGGTATCCCGAGGTTCCTCAAAAGATAGTTGCCGCCGGGCACGAGTTGGGGTTGCATTGTCATATCCATCGCCCGTTGGTGAACGTGAACGAACTGGCGGATGATGTCCGCGCTTCTGCTGCCTGGTGCAAACAGTATGAGGTGCGTGGGTATCGTGCACCGATGATTGGTATCCGTGAGGCAGCCTATCATTTGCTGGGGAAGGCAGGATTTTTATATAGTTCATCTATCTATGCTCCTGCCGGGATGCTGTTGCAAAAGGGAAATGTTTGGGAGATTCCAGTCAGCACATTACAACTGCGCGAAGCCAACGGAAAGTATATCGCGCCGCGCGATTTCTCACCGAAATTGCTCATGGCTGGAGAGATTCCCTATGGCTCCAGTTTCAGCATTGGATTAATAGGACTTGGGATTCTCAAGATTCTTGAAGCCGAATTGAAGCGCGGACGCAGTCCCGTCATCATCTTGCATCCCTATGAATTGGTGAAGCCCGGTTCATCCTTGCGCCTCACGCGGGACTTGATGCGGAATCCGTTATTTCTACCTTTTCTCCGCAATAAATCTGTTTTCCTCTCAGACCTCCTACGGAATTTCCCCGTCTCTCCGCTGGGGACATATCTGGATGAAGCCCTAAAGGTCATGGATTCTGAATGAATTCATCTTCCATTCGAATACTTCAGGAAAATGAGTCAATCGTATTATCTGAATCTCTTGCTCATTCCGCAGGATTTGTTGGTTTAGATTCATGGTTAAGATTTGTCCATCAGATTTATAAGTTTCCCATTTATAGGATTATTACTCAAGAAAAAAATGATATTGATGGCTGGCTTGCGCTGGTGCGTGTAAAGCATCCCATCTTTGGAGATTACCTCACTACATCGCCCTTCGGGTCTTATGGAGGGTTTGCTTATTCATCTATTATCTCGCGTGATGCCTTATTAGAAAAAGCTCGTACACTTGCGATGAATTTGGAAGTGGAACATGTCAACGTCCGGTTTGACGCGGGAGCGGAGACACCGCCTGAAGGCTGGGTTCAAAATCCTATTTATGCTACATATCTTGCCGACCTTTCACCTGATCCTGAACAACTGATGAGTGTATACAGCTCGGATCATCGCAACCACATCCGTAAATCACTGAAGAAAGGCTTCTCAATCAAATTTGGCCATCTTGATTTGCTCGATGATGTCTATGACGGTTTAGCGCGTAGCATGCACGAGCTTGGCTCGCCGTATCACAGTAAACGTTACTTGCGAGCGATGGCAGAGTGTTTAGGCAGTTCGCTCGAATTCGCCGTACTATACGATGCTCGCGGTGAATTGGCAGGTGCAGGTACATTCATCTTTCAAGGTGATACTGTAACAAACCTCCATGCCAATATTTTGCGGCACTACCGCGCAGACTATGCAGGGGAGTTTTTGTATTGGTCTGGGATCGAGCGTTATTCTCGAAGAGGTTTCGAAGTGTTCGATCTGGGACGCAGTCTGATCGGCTCCGGTAATGAGAGCTTCAAAATGAAATGGAAACCGCGCAGGCAATTGCTTGCATACTGGTATGCCCACATGGCGGGTCACGCACTGCCAGAGTTGAACCAAAAGAATCCCAAATTTCAACTGGCGATAGGGCTATGGAGATATCTGCCTTCATTCGTTGTACGCCCGCTCGGTCCATTCCTTATTAAGGGATTGGCTTAAGTTTTTATGGATGTTGAGCTTGTCTCACTCTCTGATCTAAATGAAGAAGCTG
>Ga0081539_10005253_pt1 | contig 13361 bp, 14 predicted proteins | sample TabmetS4T2R2_FD_71023 | JGI IMG/M metagenome (GOLD analysis project Ga0081539, IMG submission 71023) | Tabebuia heterophylla rhizosphere microbial communities from the University of Puerto Rico - S4T2R2 | ecosystem: Host-associated > Plants > Roots > Rhizosphere ...
CTGGCGGGGTTCTTTTTGGCCAATTGTCGGCTGATGAGTAGGAGCGGTACGGATTCGCCGTACCGTCCCACACCCAATCTCAGAAGCTGTGAGTTAACCAACGGCCAGCAAACAGCTCCTTCCCACACGCGGCGAACATGCCTCAGCAACCGCGGGGTGACAAGCAAAAACCCGGCGACGCAGCGCCACTGTTGCTTTGCCGCCTTGGCGTCGTTCTGGGCGAAGGCGGTGGCGATGAAGCGAGACGACGCGTCGGCCGCTCCTGCCGGCGTGGGCCAGGACATTGCGCATGAAGTGGACGCGGCAGCGCTGCCAAGTGGCGTAAGGATCTTGAAGACGGCGGCCTTGATGCCTTCGTGAGCATCGGAGATCACCAGCTTGACGCCGCGCAAGCCACGCCGCGCCAGCTTGCGCAGGAAGGCGGTCCAGAAGGTCTCGGCTTCGGAAGGACCGATGTCCATGCCCAGAACCTCGCGCCGGCCATCACTGTTGACCCCAACAGCGACAATGACGGCGACCGAGACGATGCGGCCGGCCTTGCTCCTGCCAGCTACACCACGTCCGGGGACACGACCGATGGAAGCGGCCGTCGGCGTCGGTCCTGGGCGCCTAATGAAGGCTCCTCCGAGCCATTCGTCGTCCTTCGTCCGTGAGCGCTACAAGGCGCACCATTTCACCGGTTTTTCGTCGGCGCTCGAACACCTCAACCCAACCGCGCTCCACAGCCCGCGCTAAAGTCTCTGCCTTCTCATCGATGTCTCGCAACAGTCGCGACGTTTCCGGCGTCCCGTTTATAGCGATAAAAAGGTTATAGACGAGGTAACGAGCAGCGATGTCGATCACTTCGGTGGGACGTTTCGGTTTGCGCTCGCCGCTGATTTGAGGATGCCTCGCCATGAGGCATAAAATACTTCGCCGTGCCAGGCGCCCACATGGTTCAAACGAGGTAAACCAGTGGTCGCGGCGTGAGGTTAGGGCCCTACGAGCGGTTCGCCAGTTCCCTGAACAATCGATCCCTGTCGGCGACGTGTCGCGCGTGTGTAGCCTCCAGTCGCCTCAGAAACAACTTTGCCGCCTTCACATCGTGGCCGCCCTGATCCAGCGTCGCAATCATCCGACCCTGAAGGGCGATGTTCTCCTCCAGCCGCTGCAACACCTCCTCGGCAACCTTGAGTCGGCTCTGGAGGGTCGGACGGTCCATCAGGGCATCCTACCACCACAATCGACGCTAGGGCCGGTTTTTGACTCGTACAGAGGTTTTGGCCTCTGGCTGGACTCCGGGACTCACAAGACCCACAAAACTTTTCAGCGAGTCAGATTTTGAGTCTGGGGGGCCTTCTATCGGGTACCTGGATAGATTCGACCCCGGGCTTCAGTTCACCAGTTCGCGCGTCGTAAATTCACGCTGCCGCGAGCCACGGATCATCGTGCCTTGACGTTGCGGGTCGGTCACGCTCGCTGGCTGCTGCGCTGGCCGACTGCTTCCTGCCTGGGACGCGGCTTGCTGCGTTCTCGCGATCCAGGCCCGCGCCTCGTGCAAGCTGTGAAATACATCGACAGGCCCCTCGTGTGCCGTGGCCGCGGCGAAGTGGCGGGCGAAAGCACCGCGGTCAGCGGCGACGACAAAGGCAATTGGCCCGCGCTTGTCGAAGTCCCCTCGCAGGGTCTGTGCGAGCTGCGCAATGTCTTCAGGAGCGATGTCGAGATGTGCCCCGGCAACCTCGACTATTTTGGCGAAACGGCGAACGCGGGCATCGGCGAGCTTCTCCGCCGAGCCGCGCACCTCGTCGGACGTGAGTGTCCCGCGGGCAACAATCGTTACCAGCCGATGGAGCGGCGAAATCTCAACATAAACCGGCATACTGCCTCCGAGCGGCTGTGTGCCCGATGCATACAACTAGAATACGCCATTGCCGTGGCGACGCGACTTTCGGCTTAACTAACCTCGATGAAATGGGGTGTCGATTATTGCACTATTGCACTCTGATCCGAGCCGACAGGAGCCCGACAGCGCCGCCGCCTAGTAAGGCCACCGACATGACGCGCCCATCCCTCGGCCTCGGTCTATCCGTTCCTGCGCGGGGCTTCATCCGCGGCGTTCCAGAAAAGAATGCTGCAGCCAACAAGGAGAAGTCCGGTAGCGATCAAAGCGCCCACCAGTTTGCGCGACGCCGCCCCAAGCCGACTGCGGTTGAGTCGCTGGCAGCCGGAAACAATCGACTCTGCATTGCAACAGACCGCGCGACCACGGGGTTAGGCTATCGGGAGCAGGCATCCCCCGTCGTGCTCTGGCCTGTCCGCAACAGGCCGCTCGCCCAGCCACTACGCTTCCAGGCTGGGCGGGCCTTGCGGTTAGCGATCCCCGAGCATCCACGAAAATCGCCGCTAGTCCTGTTTTTCTGCCCGTAGAATCGATTAGCCTTGAGCCTGTCGTTCGACCAATCCTGCGCTGAGGATCGAGGAGGCACGAATGCTGAGCCCAATATTGCTGATGCTGTTGTGGCTACTGCCATCCAGCGTACTGGCAAACGACAAACTGATCACCGTTAGGAGCGCGCACTCTGCCACCGTGACCATCCAGCGTTTGCAGGAAGGCATCGCCGCAAATAGTCGCTTTACTATCCTTGCGACGATTGATCACGCGGCTCACGCTGCCAGTTACGGAGTCAAGATACCGGCTCGAACGACGATTGCGATTGCGTACATGGGAGGCCGACGGTAGCCATTGAGGTGCCGTACATGCGCATGACTGCGCACCGGCGTGGGAGTGGCGGGCGCAGCAGCGGACGGAGAGCAGGCAGTAACGTCCGACATGCTCTCAGCAAAGAAGAAGCGGGCGCCCCAAGCATCGCCCGCTCCAACCTCCGAGTAACCTGCCGGAAGCTGACGATTCGATAGCAAGAACCGCAACTGCACGCCGGTACTTTCGTGTAATCGATGTTTCGGCCAGCGCCCATCCAGGAAAGAGGAAAGGCCGGTCGCTGGGGACGACCGGCCTTCTGTAAGCCCGCCTGGGTTTAGATCGAAACCTTGGGGTTTTGGGAAGGGGCTTCGATTGAACGGCTTGGGGAGCCGCCGGCGGGATCTGGAGATTTGGGGTTGTGGCGCTCTACTGAACGCTCCCTCTAACCAATGCGTTGAAACTAGTAACAATGAAATTGAAAGTGCTTGATGACGACAAAACTAATGAAGACGGTGAGCTTTAACAAATGCGCGGATGCATATCTCAAAGCCCAAATCTCAACTGAATATCCAGTTCCAATCGTGTAGGCCTGCACGAATGCATCGCACGCTGACTAATCGCTCGATATTTTGGTAGCTTTTGCAGCGGATTAAGCACACTTGCACACACTGAAACGTCCACCGCCCTGTCAGGCCCTGCCGTTGTGCACGGCTGCTCGCTACAATTGATACCTAAAATGGCAATGGCTCAGTGTGTGTTGTTTCGACCCCATGTCCAGGAAGCCGAGAAGCTTATCCGCCTATGCGGCTGAAATGGACCAGAAGGCCAAGGACTTGGAGGCTCAGGCGCTTGCTGCCGAACTCTCGATACCGCTCCCGTCCACTCCTGGCGAGACGCACGCACAAGAGCAGGTGCAGCAGCAGTCACACGTTTTGCCGACAACGCCTCGATCCGACTTTGCCAAGGGGCCAACAGAAGATGGAACTGGCTAGCTGGCCAAAGGCCCTCTCATCCGGAGGCATCACGCTAAAGAGGTCCACTGGCTGTTGTGCATAGTCGGTCACTCCTGCGCGGCACCACTTAGCCGCTGGTGGTCTATCCAGATGAGTGCCTGTCGCAGATTGCGAAACGTCTTGATGGGGCGATCTGCGGCAGCGAGTGCACCCAACAGCCTGGCAAATACTACGGTCTGTTCGGCAGTACACACTATAGCAAGGGCGCCAACTGGCCCTTTCTCATGATAGCCCCTGATTTTGGCACACACCGCAAGCAACTCCTCGCCAGTCATGGAAGACCGTACCGCTCGGCCGTCGAACAGCTTTCGGTATGGTAACGCCCCCGAGCCCGCAAGCACCTCAAGCAGTGACATCGCATCCGCCAAGGTAACGTCTCCTTCGCCGCTAACCGTGAACAGGCGCTCCTTGGAATCAATCGTCCAGTACAAAGCCATGCAACTCCACCCGAGGGAGCGGCTTAATGCCTCCTCGCCAAATCATAGGAGTGAGAGGGACCAGCGGGCTGGCCAACTACTCTTCCTGATCAATCCAAACCGCCACTATTAGCGCCAGCGCAACTGCCACTAGCATTGCCTGCATCAGCAGGCCGAGCAAGTCAGTGCCGAACTTCAGATCGATCAGAGAGCACGGCAAAATTAGCGCCGCAGCACCAATGCCTGCGAATTGGCACACGCGAATTGGCACACGGCCACTACCGTCTCTCGCTTGATCTGCACGTTAACCCCAAGGATTGCAGATGGCAGAAACCGCGCGGACCCCTCCGCCGGGCTCTTCCCAGACGCGACCCGACGCCCGTTGGCAAAACGATGGGCGGCCTTAAAGGTTTCACTTTGTAACTCTTCTAGACTAGTGAAGGGAGACACGAACCGATCACGGGTCACGAGGTAACTTTTGCCTGAGGCTGCCGCTTACTCAAAGCTTCTCATCTCCCCCAGGCGGCGATTGCCGTCGGAAGCACAGCGCCGCCCGTGCCCCAAGCCGGGCGGCGTTTCTGTCCGCAGGCGATAAATGGAGATGTCACGGCCATCGATTGCGCGCATGCATCCGATAGCCCGTCATACTTGATCTCGTGCAGCCAGCCGGCGCCTCATCAACCGCTCTTGCGCATGAGCATTTCGAGTATCGCGACCTCCCGGGCCGCCGCCGGCCGTGGAATTCCATTGATAACAATTTCGCGTCGCTGGGCATCGAACAGCACATTGCCCAACGCGAGGCGATGGCCAAGCAAGGCGCTGGGTCTGCGGAGCAGCGCCCGCACCCGGGCGACCAGTTCCTCCATCGCGAATGGCTTGATCAAATAGTCGTCAGCGCCGGCTTGCAGACCGGTAACCCGATCGCTGATGCCGCCTCGGGCGGTCAGCAACAGGACCGGAATTGCTGAACCGCCGGCACGGATAGCCTGCAACCACACAAGGCCATCTTCGTCCGGCAAGCCTATGTCCAGCACGATCGCGGCATACTGCACCTTGCCGAGAGCAAACGTTGCAGCGGCGGCCGTTCGACAGGCATCGACCTCGAAGCCATGACGTTGCAGCCCGGCTTGCAGCAGCGAAACCAGCTCTGCATCGTCGTCTACAAGCAAGATTTTCATGGCGACGGGTTTGGGGGCCTGCTAGCCTCTGACGCTACACTACCATTGCAATTCGTTGCATGGACTGTGGAAACCAGATTCACCGACCGGCAAAGCAGCAGTAACGGCTGGTGGATAGCATAGACGAACAGTTCGCGTTTGGACTCACCGGGATAAACCTTACGCCCTCAATATGTCGCCCACGTATGCCGTTCTGACACCCGGTGATCCGGCTCCGTGGTTCAGGCAACGCTCGACCAGCAATCCCACCTATGCCTTCGATACCGCCGCGGGCCGGCATATCGTCCTTTGCTTTTTCGGCTCGGCGGCCGATGCACGGGCAAAGACTGCACTGCGGGCGGTATTGGCCAATCGTACGCTGTTCGATGACAGGCAGCTTTGCTTCTTCGGTGTAAGCATCGACCCCGCCGACGAGGCACGCTTGCGAGCGAGTATTCCCGGCATCCGCTTCTTCTGGGATTTCGACCGCAGCGTCAGCCGGACCTATGGTGCGGTTGCGATCGACGCGTCCGACGGCGAACCGTTGCCATTGATGCGCCAGTTCTGGCTATTGCTCGACCCTGTTTTACGCGTCATCGCCGTTGTTCCTTTTGCGGCAGACGGCAGTGACGTCGAGGCAATCTTCAGTCGCCTGCAGCACCTGCCCGCGCTTGGACACCATGACGGCAGCCAACTGCCGATTCCGGTGTTGTGGCTTGCGAACGTGTTCGAGCGGGATTTGTGCCGTGCGCTGATCGATGTGTACAAAGCACAGGGCGGCCGGGAATCGGGCTTTATGCGCGACGTCGGCGGGAAGACGGCGTTGATCGAGGACCACCACCACAAGCGGCGCCGGGACAGCGCCGTCTCCGATCCCAAGTTGATGAAGCTGATACAACAGCGCGTTCTGCGTCGCATTGCCCCGGAAATTCTCAAGATCCATCACTTCAAGGTGACGAGAATGGAGCGATACATCGTCGCGTGCTACTCGTCCGAAGACGGTGGCCACTTCCGCGCCCATCGCGACAATACCACGAAGGGCACGGCGCACCGGCGCTTTGCCGTATCGATCAACCTCAATGACGAGTTCGAGGGCGGTGCGATTTCCTTTCCGGAGTACGGGCCCCAGGAATTCCGCCCGCCTGCGGGCGGGGCGGTCGTGTTCTCGTGCTCGATGCTGCACGCGGTCTCGCCGGTGACCACGGGACATCGTTTCGCCTTCCTGCCGTTCCTTTATGACGACGCCGCGGCAAAGATCCGGGAAGCCAACCATCATTTCCTCGACACCGGGGACGAGTACAAGGCTGATCGCACGGGCGACCGAAACGATCAACACTGATTGGCCATCCATGTAGGGAAGGCGTCCGGCGGGTCGGAATCGCGCGTTGGGAGTGTATTCATGCTGATCGTCGAATTGGCCATCGTTGCATGCCTCATCGTGGCGAACGGCTTTCTCGCGATGTCCGAACTCGCCCTGGTTTCGGCCAAGCGGCCGCTGCTGGAGCGGATGCAACGTGGCGGGTCGCGTGGTGCGGCCGTCGCCCTTTCGCTGGTCCGTGAGCCCGGCCGAATGCTGTCGGCGGTGCAGATCGGCATCACACTGGTGGGTATCGTGGCTGGCGCCTTCAGCGGCGCGACTATCGCCGAGCGCGGCGACGCCTGGCTAGAAAGCCTGGGCGTGCCGACCCGTATTGCCGAACCTCTGGCCTACGTCGCGGTCATCGCGATCATCACCTACTTCTCGGTCGTCCTCGGCGAATTGGTGCCCAAGCAGCTTGGCCTGCGCAACGCCGAGCGTGTCGCCGTCAAGGTCGCCATGCCGATGAAAGTCCTGGCAACCGTGGTTTCACCTTTCGTAGGACTGCTCGACTGGTCGGCGCGCATCGGCCTGAGGCTATTGGGCCTTCGGCAAGAGCGCGAGTCGGTCGTTACCGACGAGGAAATCCGTACCTTGATCCAGGAGGCCGAGAGAACTGGCACGGTGGAACCCGAAGAGCGCTCCATGATCGATGGCGTCATGCGCCTCGGTGATCGCTCGGTGCGCGGCATCATGACTCCGCGGACCGAGCTAGAATGGGTCGACTTGCAAGGCAACGACCAGGAGGTTCTTGCCGCCCTGCGCCAGGCAAGCCATGAGCGCTTGCTTGCGGCGAACGGGGGGATCGATGAAGTGGTAGGAGCCATTCAGGTGCGCCGGGCTCTGGCCGCCCTGCTTGGCGGCCAAGGTGTAGACTCGGCGCGAAACCTGGTCGAGAAGGTGCCGATCGTCAGCGATCTTGTGGGGGCGCTGGACGCGCTGGGACAACTGCGGAACTCGCCGCTCAATTTGCTGCTCATCGCGGACGAACATGGGACCGTCGAAGGCATCGTCACCGAGGGCGATATACTCAAGACCATCGTCTCCAATATCGCGGATGAGGAGCGCCCTCAGATTGTTCAGCGTAGCGACGGGTCGCTGCTGATCGACGGAACCTTTCCGATCGATGAACTGGGCGATCGTCTCGGCGTGGCGTTGCCGGCGGCGCATGGCTACCACACGCTCGCTGGCTTCGTTCTCGACCGGATGCGCCGCCTACCGCGGATCGGCGAGTCGTTCCAGCACGGCGGATGGCGGTTCGAGGTCATCGACGTCGACGGCCGGCGCATCGACAAGGTCGTGGCAACGCCCCATCCGACGTTGCATCGAAGCCGCTGAGCCAGAGCCGGGGCGATCAACCCTTTGCCTCATTGGCCCGATCATGGCGGCCACCATGGCTATGTTGTTTATCAGCAACTAACTTCTAAGGCCGGTATTACGGCCCGTTTGGTTCGCGAAGCGGTTAATCGCAAGGCCCTTCGCAAACGCAGATATCACTGTATTGCTACATGACAGGCTGGCGGCTCTAACTAAGCTCTCTTGAGCGGGGATCGGGAGGGACAATGGCAAGGCTCCGAAAAGAGCCGCAGCTGGCGCAGTCTTCGCCGTCGCGCTGGGAGGCTTTGCTAGGACCCACAGTTGTCGGTTTGGGTATTCTGCTGCTTATTGGCTGGGCGTTGTCGGCGTAGTGACTTTCCGTAAAGCGCGAATCGCAATCAGCGAGGCTATTGCGGCACGGACGGATCACCTGCCTAGCCAGCTTGTCCTCTCGCTGGCCCAGATACGACAACTGCCGCAGAAGGTTGTCCTCGGCCCATGTTGGGTAGGTGAGTTCCACCACCACCACCTCGGGGCGCAGCCAGCCCGGCCAGCATAGTACAACCGTCCATCCTCGGTGTAGTAGCCTAGCAGCAGCGCGCCGATATGCGATCGGCTTCCCTCGGGATCGGTCCAGCCTACGACCACGAACTCCTCGCGGTTTAGGCACTTGGACTTGACCCAGATCCCGCGATCGCCGGGTGCGTGTGGCTGATCGGCGCGCTTCGAGATGGCACCCTCGAGGCCGACCTTGCAGGCCTCTGTTCGGAAGCGGGGCGCCGCCACCGGCGACATGCTCGCTGTACCACAGGCCGCCGATCTCCTTCTTGAAGAGGCACTTCAGCTTCTCCTTCCTCTCGATGAGCGGCAGTTGCGCGCCGTACCCTGCCCATTCAGGAACAAGAGATCGAAGGCGAAGAACACGAGCTGGTCGGTGCGGCCCTCGTCCATCCCAGCCTGGAGCCGGCTGAACACAGGAGCGCCCTCGGCGTTCAGCGCGCATAGCTCGCCGTCGAGATAGGCGGACTTCACTTTCAGTTGTCGCAGCGCCTCGATCGTGCGTCGGTATCGATGCGACCAGTCCAGCCCGGTAAGTGTGAGCAGCTTGATGTCGCGGCCATCGATGCGGGCGTGCATCCGGTAGCCGTCGTATTTGATCTCGTGGACCCAGTCCTTGCCCGTCGGCGCTTCTTCCACGAGGCGGGTAAGCTGTGGCTTGATCCATCTAGGCGGTCGAGGCACCGTTACCATCGCAGCAAGTATTGAAGGGGCAAAGCCATGGCCAGTATGCCGTCAGACGACTCGCAAGTGTTTTTCGAGATGGCCCACAAGAGCCTAGTTCACCACGCGCTGGGTAAGCCAGGTGCCGGTGATGACTGGGTCCTATTCAACGGTCTCAGCACTATTGCAACCGGCTTGGAAATCCTCAGCGCCGAGTTGAAGGGCACTCGTAAGGAGATTGCGGAGCTTAAGTCCTTGCTGCAGCAGGTACCAAAGCGAACCCCTTGAGATACATATTAGCGGCCGGCCCGTTCCGGCTTCGTTTATCTCGGCCTACATCCAGCTGTCGCTGTCTAGTCTGCCCCGGCTCTGCGAAGTGCCAGCTCTCGTTAGCGATCGCCACATGGAGGCCACCATCGGAACGGACAGACACCAGGATCCCAGTCCCGCCAGGAAAGCCGCGGACGGCGTAGCACACGTTGCCGGCGTTGGTGCCGACGTAGATGCCCCACGAGCCGCCTTTACCCCATTTGGGCTTGTCACGCTTCTCGGCGGCAGCTGGTCCGGCCACAACGCCCAACAGCAACACGATCATCAGCGATAAGGTCTTGAACGGCATCGGTGTCTCTCCTCGCCTGGGAGACGAGGCTCGACCCACGAGCGTTACTCGGGGATTTCGTATTCGGAATCAGCCGGCTAGACTGAGCCGAACGTCGGAGACAACCTTGGCGAGAGCGCCGACCCCTCCCGCAGACCTGTCGGATATCGAGTTGGTCGACAATGTCCTGCAAGGCGTACCGGGGGCCGTCGATGCGTTCTACCATCGCCACAGCCGCCTGATTTACCACTGCATTCGCTCGCGTACCGGCGGGCAGGACGTCGACGACATCTTCCAGGCCTTCTTCGAGCGCCTGCTGAAGACCGGCTTCCGCGCCCTGCAGTTGTGGCAGCGCGGCAGCTCGCTCCCGGTCTACCTGTCCAGCGTGATCCGCAACTTCGTGACCGACTTCCACCGGGGCAAGCGCATGCGGGAAGAGTCCGTCGGCGGCGCGATGGAGCTGGAGCCGCTCTCCGGCGGCGAGGCCGAGACGATCACGGCGGCAACCCACCTCAAGGAGCTGAGGCACATCGGCATCCGCGCCTGGGCCGTGCTCGAGCCCAGGGACCGCCGTCTGGTCTGCGACCGGCTGCACCGCGACCTCGACAACGAGACCATCGCCAACCGGCTGAAGCTGTCGGTTGGGACGCTCCGGACCGCGATGTCGCGGGCGCAGGCGCGCTATCTCACGCAGGTGCGGCAGCTGGCGCCGGAATTCTTTCCGGACCGGGCGTAACGCCATGCCGACCGGGTTCGTCCTGTTGATTGATGCTAGGATCAAACCATGAACGCTCGCCCGTCCGACGGAAGCGACGAACCGGAGGCCGTTGACCAGGTCATGCTGGCCGTCCTGTCGAATCGCGGGCGCGATGCCACCGTCCTGTCGGCGGAGCAGGAACGGCTGCTCGACGACTGGGTGGCGGGCCGGCTCGCGCCCGATGACGCGGAACGTGCGGCGGCCCTCGTCCGGCAGAACACCCTGGCAGCCGAGCGCGTCCTCGAGCGGCGATTGCAGGCCGCCGCCAGCGAGAGCCCGCCGGTGCCCGAGCAGCTCACGGCGGCGATCCTCAAGGCGAGCGCGCCACCGAAGACGTCGGCGCTCGGTGCCTGGTGGCGCTCGCTGGGCCGCTGGCAATGGACGAGCATCGCCGGTGCGGCAGCGCTGGCGTCGATCCTGGTGGTCGCCGGCATGCCGGTGCTGCAGCAGATGATGAGCGGCGGCGGCCCCTTGCAGGTGGCGATGGTGACGATCAACGATCGCGGCCCGTTGTTCGAAGCATCCGACCTCCGCATGAGGGGGACGACGCCATCCGGTCCGGTGGTCGGAGAGCGTTTTCGCGATGTCGAAATGCCGACCAGCCTGCTCAAGGACCTCATTGCAACGACGGGCCAAGCCAAGAGCGCAACGTCCAGGGAGGTCGAAGGCTATATCCTCAGCGCAGGTCAGACGGCCGATCATCCCGTCCAGGTGGTCGTCGATTCCTCCCTGAAACAAAAGGTCGATGAGAGCGATCGCGCTCGAATGCTGGTGCGCGTCTACGACCTGAACGACCCGCGCTCAGCCAACGTCAAAAGCCTGATCGGCGTACCGCCCGGCAACAAACGGGCTTTCCTGCTCACCATCAGGCCATGATGCGCTGCCTCGCTGCTCTCGCCAGAGTGTGGATCGGCGGGGTCATCGTTGCGGTCGGTCTGGGCGCCGCCATGCCGGCGTCGACGATGGCTCAACCGGCCGCCAATCCAGGCCTCAAGGCAGATGTCGATCGCGTCGGCGTCCTCATTCGCGACGGACGCAACCTCGATGCCGTCGACCTGGCCAAGCGGACAGCCGCGGCCGCGCCGCCCTCCGAGCGCCAGTTCATCTACCAGTGGGCCGGATGGATTTGCCGGATCACCTCGGATGTCGACTGCGCGCATGACGTGCTCGCGACTTCCCTTCCCCATCTCGACGCGTTGCTGAAGACACCGAACCCGGATCGTTCGATCGTGTCGCACAACGTGTTGCTGATGACGTCCTACCTGGTCGCCACCGGGGACTACGCGACATCAGCCCGGTTCCTGACCCCGCAGTTCATCGCCGAGGCCGCGTCTGCGGTCCAGGATCCGCTCCTGTTCGCCGAGCTGCAGCTGCTCGCCGCGCGGCGAGCCAGGCAGGTTTCGGACTTCGAGGCGTCGCGCGACCACCTCGACAAGGCGCTCGTCGCAGTCTTTTCCCTGGTGGGTGAAAGCCGCTTCGATGCGTCTCGCCTGCTCGTGCGGATCATGGGCCAGCTTGTGGCGAACTATGATACGGAGCGGGCGCTGCGGCTGCTCGCGGCCGGCGACGCGCTGCTCCAGACGATTGCACCGGACAGCTCCGTCTTCCTGGAATTCCTGCTGCTGCGCGCCGATCTCATGGCGTATGGCCGCGACTATGCCGGCGCCGCCAAGGTCATGCAGCTCGCGCTGTCGAAGCTCGACCGCCTGCAGCTCGAGCCGAAGCACAAGCTCGCCATCCAGGTATCCGCCTACAACAACCTGCTGGGCCTGGAGATCCTGCGCGGCGGGTTCGACACGGCGCGCGATCTGCTGAAATCGCATCCCCTCATGGCCGCCAAGGCCGAGATCCTGGCGCGCGGCCATTTCGACAACGGCAACGAATTCGACTTCGCACTGGCCGAGGAATTCGTTCGGCTGATGATCGGCGATCCGGCCAGGACGGGCTGGGGCGACCTCATGGCGATGCCGCCACGCTGGACGAAGGACCCCGAGGAAATCCGCAGTTTCGAGGCGTTCGGCCAGGCAGCCGTCGGGCTTCAGCTCGCCAAGACCGGCAGGCTGGACGAAGCCCGGCTTGCTCTCGTGAGCGCAGGGAAAAAACGCCTGGCCGTCATCCGCGAGCAGTATCGCAAGTCCGCGTACGCCGCCCCTCTGCCGCGCTGGGCCGATATCGTCCTTGCGGACTTCGCCATCGAAGCAACGCTTTCGCAGGCGACCCCCGACTACGACCTGATCGTGCAGGCCAGCGTTCTCCTGAACCGGACCATCGCCACCAGCGCCGACGATGCGCTCACCCTCCAGGCCGTTCAGCCGTCGGACGATCGCAAGCGGACCGCGCAGAGCCTGCAGACCATTCAGTACCAGCAGGCCGCCTGGGACAAGGCGCAGGTCCTGGCCCTCGCCAAGCGCGTCCTGTCGTCTGACGAAGGCGACAGGGAATCGCTGGAGCGGGAGCGTCAGCGCACCCTCTTTGTCGGCAACGAATTCACGCAGCAACTCCAGCGCCTCCGGACGGCGTTGACGGAAAAGAGCGGCATGGTTGCCGTCGACACCGTCGCAAGCCTCGCGACCGTGCAGCAGCTGCTGCTGGCCGACGAGGCGCTCGTCCTGCATGCGGCGATCCGCGGGCGGCTGGGCAAGGTCTGCATTCGCGCCGACGGGGTGCAGTCCTCGATGCAGGCGATGGACGGCACGGCGCGCACGGACTCCCGCCTTCTCATGGCGGCCCTGACCGCAGCCCATCCGGCCTCGAACGAGGCGGACAGCCAGTTTCCGGCCGCCCAGGCCGTGCGGCTCCGGAAACCGCTGTTCGGCGGGCTGGGAGACACGCCGACGCGGAG
>Ga0081539_10005254_pt1 | contig 13361 bp, 11 predicted proteins | sample TabmetS4T2R2_FD_71023 | JGI IMG/M metagenome (GOLD analysis project Ga0081539, IMG submission 71023) | Tabebuia heterophylla rhizosphere microbial communities from the University of Puerto Rico - S4T2R2 | ecosystem: Host-associated > Plants > Roots > Rhizosphere ...
CGCCGCAACCTCCGCCACCCGAACGCGCGCGCCGGAGGCGTGCAGCGGCGCGAGCAGCCCCGGATGCTCCGCGTCCGTCGTGACGACCTCGTCGCCCTCCTCGAACGGGAAGCCCGCGACGACGATGTTGCAGCCGTCGGTGGTCGAGTCGGTGAGCGCGAGCCGGTCGGCGGGCGCGCCCACGAGCCCAGCGAGCCGCGACCGCAGCCGCGCCCGTAGCTCCAGCACGCTGTCGAACCACACCTTGCCGCCGCGGCCGAGCTCCTGGTCGAGCCGCGTCCGCTCGTCCATCGCTGCGAGCGTCGACGCCGCGATCGGCCCGAGCGTGCCCGCGTTCAGGTAGGCGAACCGCTCGAGCAGCGGGAACTCCGTCATCCGACCCGCACCTCGACCGGCGCGTGATCGGAGAGCAGCCGGCCGTCGACGCGCCGCCGCTCGTCCGGCCACCGCGAGGCCGGCGCGGCGGCGAGCCCGCGGACGAGCACGTGGTCGATCCCCGGGCCCGGGCCGGCGAACCCCCACTCCGGACCGCAGAGATCCGCGAGCGTGCGAGACCGCGCTGCGGTGACGTTGAAGTCGCCGCAGAGCACGACCGCCTCGTCGGGCCCCGCGAGGCCGTCGACGAACGCCGCCGCGCGCAGGAGCTCCGCGTCCGCGAGCCGCTCGTCGGGCCGATAGCTCGTGCCGTGGAGGTTGGCGACGAGGACCGTGCCGTCCGCCGAGGTGACCCGAACCGCCTGACAGACCCGCCGCTCCCGCGCCCACGCGAGCGTCGCGACGAGGTCGAGCCCGAGCCACCGCGCCTGCGCCCGTCGGAACGAGCGCGAGTTCAGCACGAGCGTCGGCTCGGCGGCCCCGCGCAGCCGCGGCGACACGAGTACCGCGTTCGCCTGGCCGGTGAACGCGGAGCGCAGCAGGCCGTGGTCGAGCTCCGTCAGTGCGCGCCCGATCCCCGCCGTCGAAGGGAACGGGCCGAGCGACGGCCGCGCCGCGACGGCCCCGAAGGCCGCCATCCCGCTCCAGGGCTCGAGCTCGCCGAGCGCCCACACGGGCACCTCCTGCAGGCAGAGCACGTCTGGCTCGTCGGCGGTCGCGAGCTGCACCATCTCCTCGAGGAACGCGCGGCGCTCGGGCGGCTTCGCGTTGCCGTGGAAGACGTTCCAGGTGCGGACGAGCACGGCGCGCAAGTCTAGGGTCCTGCGCATGCGTGTCGTCCTCGCCGACCCGCCCGCCTTCACGCCGCCGTACGACCACGAGCTCGCGGCGGCGCTCGCCCGCGCCGGTGCCGAGGTCGAGCTCGTGACCGCGCCGTTTCGCTTCGGCGACGCGCCCACGCCGGACGGCTACCGCCGCAGCGAGCTCTTCTACCCGCTCTCGTCCCGGCTCTTCCGCCGCTCGCGGCTCCGGTTGCCGCTGAAAGCACTCGAGCACCCGCTCGGCCTCGCGCGGCTCCGCGCCCGCGCCCGCGACGCCGACGTGGTGCACCTCCAGTGGCTCCCGCTTCCGCAGCTCGACCGGTTCCTGCGCCTCCGCGCGCCGTCGGTCTTCACGGCGCACGACCTGCTCCCACGGCGGACCGCGAAGAAGCGCGAGCTCTGGCGCGAGCTCCTGCGCCGCTTCGACGCGATCGTCGTCCACAGCGGCCATGGCCGGGCGGCCCTCGCGGAGCTCGACATCCAAGCGCACGTCATCCCGCACCCCGTCTTCCGGAGCGACCCGCCGCGCACGGACGACGGTCGGACGCTGCTCTCGCTCGGCGTGATCCGGCCGTACAAGGGGCTCGGCGACGCGATCGAGGCACTGCGGCGGATCCCGCAAGCGCGGCTCGTCGTCGCCGGCGATCCGGTCGAGCCACTCGCGCCGTATCGGGAGCGTGCGCGCGGCCTCGACGTCGACTGGCGGCTCGGCTTCCTCGCCGACGCCGAGCTCGACCGTGCGCTCGGCGAAGCGACGGTCGCGCTCTTCCCGTACCGGCCCGAGCTCGACCAGAGCGGCGCCCTCCTTCGCGCGCTCGGCGCGGGAGTGCCGGCCGTCGCCTACGACGTCGGCGGGATCGCGGAGCCGATCGCGCGGTTCCACGCGGGCCGAGTCGTCCCGGCCGAAGACGTCGAGGCTCTCGCTGCCGCCGCCCGAGAGCTTCTCGAGGACGCGAACGCCCTGGCCGACGCGCGTGCAGGCGCCCGCCGCGCCCGCGAGGAGCTGACGTGGGACGCGTCCGCCCGAGCGCATCTCGAGCTGTACGGAGAGATCGCGTGATCCTCCGGCGCCGCTTCGCCGACGTGATCGCGCGCCAGCTCGAGGGCTTCGAGCAGGAGCACGTCGACCTGATCGCCGAGTGCGAGGCGGCCGAGCGCGCGTACGACCGCGCCGAGCGCGACGAGGCGGAGGAGCGCTACGGCGACTACCTCGACCTCGTCGAGACCGGCACGGATCTGCTCGCGGACCTGCGGGACAACTACGCTTCGACGCTCTCCGTGGAACGCGCCGACGAGTACGAGCAGGCCTTCAACCGCGCCGTGCGCAAGCGGCTGCCGCGGTTCGCGCTCCAGATCGAGGACTCGTAGATGGCGCGGATCGAGGACTACGGGATGGTCAGCGACATGCAGACGGCCGCGCTGATCTCGAGCGCCGGCTCGATCGACTGGCTCTGCTTTCCACGCTTCGACTCCGGCGCATGCTTCGCGGCGCTGCTCGGGACGCCCGAGAACGGCCGGTGGCTGCTGGCGCCGCGCGGCGACGCGTGGACCTCGCGACGGAGCTGCCGCAAGTGCACGCTCATCCTCGAGACCGACTGGCAGACCGACTCGGGCTGCGTCCGCGTGATCGACTTCATGCCGCCGCGCGGCGAGGCGCCGGACATCATCCGCATCGTCGTCGGGCTCGAGGGCGAGGTCGAGATGAACTCGGAGCTCGTGATCCGGTTCGACTACGGCTCGATCGTCCCGTGGGTGCGGCGGTTCGACGACGCGCGGCTCGCCGTCGCCGGCCCGAACGCGCTCTGCTACCGGACGCCGGTCGAGTCGCGCGGCGAGAACATGCGGACGATCGCCGACTTCACCGTCCGCGAGGGCGACCGCGTCCCGTTCGTGCTCACCTGGTACCCGTCGAACCAGTTCCCGCCGGACCCGGTCGACCCCGAGGCCGCGCTCGAGGAGACGGAGGAGTTCTGGCGGGCCTGGGCGAGCCGCTGCACGTACGAGGGGGAGTGGCGCGACGCGGTGCTCGAGTCGCTCGTCGTGCTCAAGGGCCTCACCTACATGCCGACCGGCGGCATCGTCGCGGCGCCCACGACCTCGCTGCCGGAGCAGATCGGCGGCGTCCGAAACTGGGACTACCGGCACTGCTGGCTGCGCGACGCGACGCTGACGCTGCTCGCGTTCCTGAACGCCGGCTACCTCGAGGAGGCGCAGGCATGGCGGGTCTGGCTCCTCCGCGCCGTCGCCGGCGACCCGGCCGATCTCCAGATCATGTACGGCCTCGCCGGCGAGCGGCGGCTGCCGGAGCTCGAGCTCCCGTGGCTGTCCGGCTACGAGGGCTCCCGGCCCGTGCGGACGGGGAACGCGGCGACGGAGCAGCTCCAGCTCGACGTCTACGGCGAGATCCTCGACGCGCTGCACCAGGGCCGCGTGCACGAGCTCGGCATCTCGCGCGAGGCCTGGGCGCTCCAGCGGCGCATGCTCGCGTACCTCGAGGAGACCTGGAAGGAGCCGGACGAGGGAATCTGGGAGGTGCGCGGGCCGCGCCGCCACTTCACGCACTCGAAGGTGATGGCGTGGGTGGCGTTCGACCGCGGGGTGCAGGCGGTCGAGCGCTTCGGTCGCAACGGCCCGGTCGAGCGGTGGCGCAAGGCGCGCGCGGCGATCCACGAGGAGGTGTGCCGGCAGGGGTTCGACGCGGAGCTCAACTCCTTCACGGGCTTCTACGGCTCGAAGCGCCTCGACGCGAGCCTCCTGATGATCCCGCTGGTGGGCTTCCTCCCGGCGAACGACCCCCGGATGATCGGCACCGTCGCGGCGATCGAGCGGGAGCTCGTCCGCGACGGCTTCGTCCAGCGCTACGCCGCCGACGAGCAGACGACGTCGATCGACGGACTTCCGCCCGGCGAGGGCGCGTTCCTGCCGTGCACGTTCTGGCTCGCCGACAACCTCGCCCTCCAGGGCCGTCACGACGAGGCGCGCGCGCTCTTCGAGCGGCTGCTCTCGCTCCGCAACGAGCTCGGCCTGCTCGCGGAAGAGTACGACCCGGGCCAGCGCCGCCAGCTCGGGAACTACCCGCAGGCCTTCACGCACGTGGCGCTCGTGAACACCGCCTTCAACCTCTCGCGGGCCGAGCACCCTTCCCCGGCCGAGCAGCGCCCGACCGAGACGGCAGAGCAGCGCTAGACACGGCTGGCCGCTGCGACTGCTGCGGCCGCAGAGACGAGCCCCAGGTGGCTCAGCCCCTGCGGGAAGTTGCCGAGGAGCTCGCGTGTCTCCGGGTCGACCTCCTCCGCGAAGAGCCCGAGGTCGTTTCCGTACTCGAGCAGCTCGTCCATCGTCTCGCGCGCTTCGTCCAGCCGGCCGGCACGCGCGAGCGCTTCGACGAGCCAGAACGAGCACGCGAGGAACGCCCCCTCCTCGTGCTCCTGGCCGGTGTAGCGGTAGAGCAGCGGGCCGCCCGCCGTCAGCTCGCGCCGCACCGCGTCGATCGTCGCGCCGACGAGCTCGCCGTCGGGCGGCGCGAACCCAGACCGCGCGACCCGCAGCGTCGCGGCGTCGAGGTCGTGCGTCCCGGCGTAGAACGCGAGGCTCCCGTGCCGCGCGGAGATGCACCTCGTGCGGAGGAACTCCGCGACCCGCTCGCGCTCCTCCGACCAGCGGTCGGCGTGCGCGTCGGGGAGCTGGCCGTCGCGCGCAAGCGTCACGCCCCGGTCGAACGCGACCCAGCACATGAGCTTCGAGATCGTGTAGTGGCGCAGGTCGGGGAGCTCCCAGATCCCCGAGTCCTCGTCGGGCCAGATGACGGCCAGGCGGTCGAGAGCGTCCGCGAGGCGCCGTCCGGTCTCGTCGTCGAAGGCGTTTCCCGCGCGGACGTAGAGGTCGGCCGTCTCGAGCAGGTCGCCCCACGAGCCGAGCTGGAGCTGGCTCCGCGCGGCGTTCCCGTACCGCACCGGCCGCGAGTCGCGGTAGCCGCGCAGCGGGAGCTCCTCCATGCGCTGCGGCACTTCCCCTTCGAGCGTGTAGAACGGCCTGAGGTCGGGCTCGGTCCTGCCGACGGCGCGGAGGAGCCACGCGAACGAGTCGTGCACCTGCTCGGGCAGCCCGAGCGCGAGCAGCGCATCGAGCGTGAACGTCGAGTCGCGCACCCACGCGTAGCGGTAGTCGTAGTTCCTGTCGCCGCCGATCCGCTCCGGCAGCGAGGTCGTCGGCGCGGCCGCGATCGCGCCGTCCGGCGAGTAGATCAGGAGCTCGAGGGCGAGCGCGCTCCGCGTGACGGCCTCTCGCCAAGGCCCGTCGTAGCGCTCCTCGTCGATGCGCCGCCGCCAGTCCTCGACCGTCGAGTCGATGCGGGCGTCGACGTGGTCGCGGTCCGGGAAGGCGATCGGGCCCTGGTCGCAAGCGACGAGCGCGAGGAGGGCGCGCGAGCCGCGGTGCGTGCGGAACGCGCCGGAGATCTGGGCCTTTTCGACCCGCGGCTCGCCCGCGTCCCACGTGTGGACGCCGACGAACAGGTCGCCGTCGACCTCCTGCGCGACCGGCGTGCCGCTGCGGAGCCGGACGTGCGTCTCGCTGCGTCCCCAGTCGAACCTCGGCGCGACGCTCCACGCGAGCTCCACCGACCCTTCGAGGCCCTCGACCCGCCGCGCGAGCTCGACCCACGGGAGCAGCGCGCCGTTCTGGAGGTTGAGCGAGTCGGTGACCCGGACGGCACCGCCGCCGGTGCGAAACGTCGTCTCGAGGACGTTCGTCCGCTCGACGTAGCGCCGCTCCGCGGTGAAGTCGGCGGTGGGCGCAAGCGCGAAGCGGCCGCCGCGCTCTGGGTCCAGGAGCGCAGCGAAGACAGTCGGACAGTGGAGCGCCGGCAACGAGAGGAAGTCGATCGAGCCGTCGAGCGCGACGAGCGCGACCGTCCGGCCGTCGCCGATCGCTCCGTACGCTCCGATCGGCGCGAAGCCGTCGGCCCGGTTCACGGCGGCGTTATTCCAGCCGTCGGGGGCCGTCAACCCCTATGCAGCGCGCGGGCGATGCGCTATCACCGGCGGATGGCGGCTGCGGACGCGATGCTGGCCGGCCTCGGACGCATAGCCCGGGGCGTCCGAGCGGCCGGTCTCGCCCGTCCTCTCGGCGTCGTTCGCGACTTCTGCGACGCACCGTTCGTGAAGCTGGGCCGGCCGGTGCTTCGCGGCCGGATCGAGGGTCTTGACTTCCGAGGCCATCTCCGACACCGAAGCTTCCTCGCGACGGGCGCGCGTCGCGAGTCCTCGTACGTCGGGCTCTTCCTGCGTTCGCTTCGGCCGGGCCTCACCGTCGTGGACGGTGGCGCGCACCTCGGCGTCTACACGGTGCTCGCCGCACGCGCCGTCGGCCCAGACGGCCATGTCCTCGCCTTCGAGCCCGACCCGTACAACTTCGGGGCGCTCGCATGGAACGCGCGGCGACTGGCCGGAGGAGCTCCGATGCTGAGCCGGCGCGCGCTCGCGGGCGAGCCGGGACGCGCGTCGTTTCATGTCAGCCGGGGCACGATCGGGAGCTCGTTCTTCGCGCGCCCGGACGCGGCCCGCGTCACCACCGTCGAGCGGACGACCCTCGACCGCGAGCTTCGCGACGTCGATCTCGGCGCCGGCCTGCTCGTGAAGCTCAACGTCGAAGGCGCCGAAGGGCTCGTGCTCGACGGGATGCAGGAGACGCTCCGCCGAGTGGACGACGTGACGCTGTTCGTCGAGGTCCATCGAGCGCTCCTGGCCGCGGCCGGCACGGATGCCACGGAGCTCGTGGCGCGGCTCGAGTCGCTCGGGTTCGTCGTCACGTGGATCCCGTGGGGCGGTTGCTCGGCGAGGCCGGTGGCGGAACGCGCGCCGGACGCGGATGGCCATCTACTGGCCGTCCGCGTCAGCGATGCCCGAAGTGATGGGCCGGCGGGAGCGAGCCGTGCACGTCCGCCTCGTCGCCCGCCTGCCGCGCGAGCGGACCCAGCGTCTCGAGCCGGTTGACGAGGACGTTCCGGTTCCGGTCGACGCGCTCGAAGCGGCCGTGCGCGAGCACGAGCGGCTCGCCGCGGACGATCGCGCGGAAGCGCTCGTACACCGACGGCGGGACGATCAGGTTCATCTGCCCGAACTCGTCCTCGAGCAGCATGAAGACGACGCCGTTCGCCGTCGCCGGCCGCTGGCGTGCGACCGCGAGCCCGGCGACCGCCACCCGGCTCCCGTTCGCGGCCACCAACAGCTCGCGGCTCGACAGCGTGCCGCCCGGGAGGTGCGGGCGCAGGAGCTCGAGCGGGTGGACGCCGGTCGAGAGGCTCGTCGTGCGGTAGTCGGCGAGCATCCGCTCCCACTGCGTCTGCGGCGGCAGCTCGGGTGTCTCGACGGTCGGGTCGAGCGGGAGCGCGAGCTGACGCTCCTCGCCGCCCGAGCCCGGGACGCTCTGCGAGCGGGGCACGAGGCCGAGCTCCCACAGGAGCTCGCGCCGCGGCCGTCCGAACGAGTCGCACGCGCCGGCCGCGATCAGCGCCTCGAGCGCCGGCTCCGGCACCGGCACCCGCTGCGCGAGGTCGCGGACGCTCGCGAACGGCCCGCCCCGCGCACGCTCCCCGACGATCGCCTCCGCGTCGTCGTCACTCACCGACGCCACGTAGTCGAGGCCGATCCGGACACGGCCGTCCTGGAGCTCGCACGTCGCGCCGCTCAGGTTCACGTCCGGAGGGGCCACGTCCACCCCCCGCTGCTGCGCATCGCGGACGAGGCTCGCGGGCGGGTAGAAGCCCATCGGCTGCTCGTTCAGGAGCGCGCACAGGAACTCGGCCGGATAGTGGTGCCGCAGCCACGCCGACTGGTACGCGAGCAGCCCGAACGCGGCCGCGTGCGACTTCGGGAAGCCGAAGCCCGAGAAGCCGCACACCTTGTCGTAGATCCGGTCGGCGAGCCCCGCGTCGACGCCCTTCCGCTCCGCGCCCGCGACGAACCGGGCGCGAAACGCCTCGATCGCGGCCTCGCTCCGCTTGCGGCTCATCGCCCGGCGCAGCCCCTCCGCCTCCTCGACGCTGAAGCCCGCGAGCGCCATCGCGACCTCGAGCACCTGCTCCTGGAAGACGATCACGCCGAGCGTGTCGCGGAGCGCGTCCGCGAGCAGCGGGTGCTCGACCGGCGCGACGAACGACGGGTCCTCGCGCAGGCGCTGCCGATGCTCGACGTACGGGTGGACGGCCTTGCCCTGAATCGGCCCGGGCCGGACGAGCGCGACCTGGACGGTCAGGTCGCCGAGATTCTCCGGCCGCGTCTGGAGCAGGCTCTGCATCTGCGCGCGGCTCTCGATCTGGAAGACGCCGACCGTGTCCGCTCGCTGGATCTCGTCGTAGACGGCCGGGTCGTCGAGCGGGATCCGGGAGAGGTCGATCGTCTCGCCGCGCACCTTCGCGATCTGCTCGACGCAGTCCTCGACCGCCGAGAGCATCCCGAGCCCGAGCAGGTCGATCTTCAGGAAGCCGGCGTCGCTGCACGAGTCCTTGTCCCATTGGCACATCTGCCGACCGGCCATGGCGCACGGCTGCACCGGGACGAGCTCGACCAGCGGGCGCGACGAGATCACCATCCCGCCGGGGTGCTGCGAGATGTGCCGCGGCAGGCCCGCGATCTCGCGGCACATCTCGCCGAACGCGCGCCAGCGCGGCGAGGCCTGCTTGACGGCCGCGTCCGGAAGCGCCGCGATCTCCTCGGCCACGCGGCGCGCGTTCCAGCCGTCGGTGAGGCGTGCGAGCCGCTCGAGGTCGGCGAACGGGAGACCGAGCGCCTTGCCGACGTCGCGGATCGCGCCGCGCGAGCGGTAGGTCGCGAAGCTCGCGACGAGCGCCGCGTGCTCGCGGCCGTAGCGGTTGGTCACCGCGACGATCAGCTTCTCGCGGATGTCGCGCGGGAAGTCGAGGTCGATGTCCGGCACCGAGTTCAGCTCGCGGTTCAGGAACCGCCCGAGCGCGAGGTCGGCCTCCACCGGGTCGACGTGCGAGAGGCCGGTGAGGTAGCAGACGATCGAGCCGACCGAGCTGCCCCGCCCGCGGCCCGGCGGCAGGACGTTCCGCGCGAGCGAGCCGCCGCGCACCTCGAGCGCGACCTCCCGCGCCAGCTCGAGCACCTCCCAGTGGAGCAGGAAGAAGCCGGCGAGGCCGAGGTCGTCGATCAGCGCCAGCTCCTCTTCCAGGCGAGTGCGGGCACGCCGCTTGTGGCTCGCGCCCGAGTACCGCTCCGCGAACGCGCGCTCGCAGACCCGGCGCAGCTGGACGCTCGCCGGCTCCTCGCCGTCCGAGAAGTCGGGGTAGCGGTAGCCGAGCTCCTCCGTGAGGTCGAACTGGAGCCGGTCGGCGAGCTCGAGGGTGCGCGCGACGGCACCGGGGTCGTCCGCGAAGCGCTCCGCAGCGTCAGCGGGCGGGACGAGGACGCTCTCGTGGTTGCCGCGCCGCTCGCGCTCGCAGCCCTCGAGCGAGGTGCGGTTCCGGATCGCGACGAGGACGTCCTGGAGCGCGGCGCGCGCCGGCGAATGCGCGTGCGGGTCGCCGGTCGCGACGGTGGCGACGCCGAGCGAGACGGCGAGGTCGCGGAGCGCCGCGTTTCGACGAACGTCGCCGCGCTCGTACGGCCGCTGGAGCTCGACGAAGAAGCGGTTGCGGCCGAACGCGTCGGCGACGCGCGCCGCCTCGTTCGGCCTGCGAACCGCGAGCCCGTGGCGTGCGCAGCCGGAGAGGCAGACGAGGCCGGCCGCGTGCTCGAGCAGCAGGTCGACGTCGAGGCTCGGAGGGAGCGGTTGAAGGTAACGACGCGAGCTCTCCGCTGGGGGAGCCTCCCGGTTCCCACAGACCTTCTCCACTGGTCCGCTTTCGCGGACGGGCGGCTGCGCCGCCGGCGGCAGCGGCTCGTCCTCGCGGCCCGGGAGACGCGTCCCCGCGTGCGCGGCGGTGAGCAGCCGGCACAGGTTCGCGTACCCCTGCCGCGTCTCGACGAGGAGCGTCAGGTGCGAACCGTCCGCGAGGGTCACCTCCGCCCCGGTGATCGGCCGCACGCCGAATGCCTTCGCCGCGTGCGCGAACTCGAGCGAGCCGCAGACGCCGTCGTGGTCGGTCAGCGCGAGCGCTTCGTAGCCGAGCTCGGCCGCGCGCGCGGCGAGCTCCTCGGGCAGCGACGCCCCGTCGAGGAACGAGTAGGCCGAGTGCGCGTGCAGCTCGACGTACGTCACACGGAAGTTCTACACGAACACGCGTTCGTGCGCGAGCCGTGAGATCGCCGCTTGCTGCCGCGCCGATCGGTGAGAATCGCGCGACAGCCACGACGGAGGGGAAGCGTGAAGGAGCTCAACTGCCGCGACGTCGGCGCGATCCGCGCGCAGACCCACGACGCCTGATGCCGGAGCCCGTGCTGCTGCGGCCCGGCGAGGGCGAGCCGATCACGCGCGAGCCGCGCAGGGAGGTCACGATCAAGGCGGCGTTCGACGAGCTCACCGTGACCGAGTCGCGCTACGCCGCGGGTGAGAGCGGACCCGAGCCGCACGTCCACCGCCGCCACGTCGACGCCTTCTACGTCCTCGAGGGCGCAATGACGTACACGTTCGGGCGGGAGGACCGGCGGGTCGTGGCGGAGCCCGGCACTTTCGTCCTCGTCCCTCCGGGCGTCGTCCACACGTTCGCCAACGAGAGCGACGGCTGGGTTCGCTGGCTCAACTTCCACGCTCCCGACGCCGGGTTCGCGCAGTTCCTCCGCGACGGGTCGGCGTGGGACAGCGAGGCGCCGCCGCCCGACCCAGGGCTTCCAGCCGACGAAGCGATCGTCGCGAGCGCGGCCGCCGGCGAGCTGTTCGAGCGCGGCGACCGCGCGATCACGATCAAGGGCGACGTGCCGCAGCTCTCGGCGCTCGAGATCGCCTTCGACTCGGCCTTCGTCGTCGACCCGCACCGGCACGACGACCACGTCGACGCCTTCTGGGTCCTGGACGGCGAGGTCGAGTTCACGGTCGGAGCGGAAGCGGTCCGAGCCGGCGCGGACACGTTCGTCGCGGCGCCTCCGGACTCGCGCCATGGCTTCGCGAACCCAGGCACCGGTCGGGCGCGCGTCCTGAACCTCCACGGGCCCGATGCCGGCTTCGCCGACTGGATCCGGAGCCAGTAAGCGAGAATCCCGGTCGATGGATCCGAAACAGCGCTACGACGAGATCGCCGACGACCTCGTGGCTCGCAACGACGACGTCCAGCTCGGGCAGATGATGGGCATGCCGTGCGTCAAGCGCGCGGGCAAGCTCGCGGCCGGCTTCGCGGCGTCGGCGGGCGCGATGGTCTTCAAGCTGCCGGACGCCGACCAGCGCGACGCAGCTCTCGCGCTCGACGGCGCAGCGCTCTTCGACCCGAGCGGCAGGGGACGACCGTTCAAGGAGTGGGTGCAGGTGCCGGCGGCGCACGCGGACCGCTGGCCCGAGTTCGCCGAGGCGGCGCTCGCTACGCCTTCTGGGTGAACCACCTCCCGTGCTCGTCGTCGTGGAAGACGACGGCGTTCTCGCCGCTCTCCAGCACGACGTCGAAGTAGCGGCGGCTCACGGGCTCCTCCGTCCACCACCGGTCGACGACTCGCCACTCCTCGCGGACGAGCGCGATCGCCTGCCGGTTGACGTGCGTGGGGTCGCCGCTGAAACGCGATTCGACAAGTGCCGGACGCGGCTCGTTGACCCGGCCGGCCGGTCGGGCGGCGCGCGTGCTTCGATTGGTCGTCTCACTCGTCACGCGGGACGAGCAGCGCCCGCGCCTCGGGAATCCGCGACCACGGCGCGACCTCGACGACGGTGCACACAGAGCCGGTGCCGGTCGCGGCCCGCACCTGGCGGAGCCCGTCCTGGAGGCGGTCGACGAGGTCGGCACCCTCCGGCGGGACGAGCTCGAGCTGGCGCCCGGTCGACTCGGTCAGCTCGACGAGCTCGAGCCCGAGCTCGACCACGGGCGCGGGCAGCTCCGCGAGCTTCGGCCCGAGCGCCGCGCGCAGGCGCCGAACCTCGACGGTGGGGTCGCGGAGCGTGACGGTTCGCCGCCACGACCCTCCGCCGACGAGCCGCGCGGTGAGCGCGAGCTTCCGCGCGAAGCGGCCCGCGCGCTCCGGCCGCCCGAGCAGCGTGTCGACGAGCGCGCCGAGCGCACGGCGCAGCGTGAGCTCGTTGTCGATCGCCTCGGGAAACTCGAGCGCCTCGACGATCTCCGCCGGCGGCCGACGACCGCGCGGCTTGCGCTTCCCCCCTCCTCTCGCCAGGCTCCAGGCGCGCCGGCCGTCCGGCCCCAGACGTTCGGCAACGGCAGCGCCCGGTAGCCCGGCAAGCTCACCCAGCTTGCGAACTCCGAGCTCGCGCAGCTCCTGCTGGCGCGAGGGCTCGAGCGGGACGAGCCCGAGCGGGAGCGGCGCGAGGAACTCGTTCGCCCGCTCGTCGGAGACGACGAGAATCTGCCCGGGACGCGCGACACTCGCCGCGGCGAGCGCGGCGAACCGGCGTGCGGCAGCGCCGGCGCGCACGTCCCAGGCAGAGCCGACGGCGGCGAGCGCCCGCTGGAGCGCGCGCTCGAGCCCACCGTAGAGACGCTCGATTCCGGAAGTCTCGAAGTAGACGCACCCCGGCTCGCCCGGCTCGACCGCGAACCCCGCGTCCTCGAGCCGGCGCAGGACGTCCTCCCACGCCTGCTCTGCCCGCGCCGGGTCCTGCTCGACGAGAACGAGCGACGGGCAGGTCGCTAGCGCCTCCCCCAGCCGCATTCCGGGCTTGACGCCCGCCGCCTCGGCCGCGGCCGTGACGGCTCCGATCAGCGGCTCCTCGCCCTCGATCGGCGCGAGCGCAGCCGGCCGCAGCGCGAGGCGCGGGCGAGCCGCGAGCGCAGCCCGCAGCGGGAATCCGGGGATGAGGAGGCACGCGATCATGGCGAACACGTGTTCTATCACGAACACGTGTTCGCGTCAAGCGCAACCTGTCCGGTGACCGGCCGCGCGTCGGTTACTCAGCGCCAGCGCGCAAGAGACGTTCTCGTGCGGCTAACGCCCTTGCTACCGCCTCGCGCAGCGCCGGCTCGGGCGCCTCCCCGAAGCGCTCGACCACCTCGTCGTAGACCCCCACCGCCTCCTCCGAGCGCCCCAACTGGCCGAGCCTGACGCCCTTGTT
>Ga0081539_10005255_pt1 | contig 13360 bp, 10 predicted proteins | sample TabmetS4T2R2_FD_71023 | JGI IMG/M metagenome (GOLD analysis project Ga0081539, IMG submission 71023) | Tabebuia heterophylla rhizosphere microbial communities from the University of Puerto Rico - S4T2R2 | ecosystem: Host-associated > Plants > Roots > Rhizosphere ...
CCCTCGACGTCGCGATCGCAGATGCCTTCAACGCCTTCACACCGCAAGAATGCGCCAACTACTTCGCCGAAGCCGGATACGCTTCAGCCTGATCGGAATCTGCTCTAGCGGAAGTTCAGCCCCTTGAAGGCGCCGTTCGTCGCGGCATCCTCGGTCTTGCGCGCGGGTTCAGGCGCGAAGCCGAGGCCGACCTTCCGGAACGCCTTGCTGATCCAGGAGGCTTTATCCTCGCTCGGCTCGAGCCCGCCACCGCGGACGAGCCCGTAGGCGTCCTTGTACCAGGGGCTGTCGGGGAAGTTATGGCCGAGCACGGCGGCGGCGGTCTGCGCCTCATTGACGATGCCGAGCGACATATAGGTCTCGGTTAGGCGCATCAGCGCCTCCTCGACATGCCGCGTGGTCTGATATTGCGTGATCACCACCTTGAAGCGGTTGATCGCCGCGATGTAGTCGCGCCGCTTCTGATAGAAGCGCCCGGTATCCATCTCTTTGCCGGCAAGCTGGTCGCGGGCCATCTCGAGCTTCTTCTTGGCCGCGACCGCGTATTCGGTGTTCGGATATTTGCGCACCACTTCGTCGAGCGCTTCCATCGCCTTCTGGGTGCGCTGCTGGTCGCGCGAAGTGTCCGGGATCTGATCATAATACGAGGCACCGATCAGGTATTGCGCGTAGGCGGCGTCCGGGCTGCCCGGATGCAAGGTCACGTAGCGCTTCGCAGCGGTGATCGAGTCGTCGTATGCGGTGCCTTCGTAATGCGCATAAGCCGACATCAGCAACGCCTTGCGCGCCCACTCGGAATACGGATGCTGGCGGTCGACTTCCTCGAACCGCTTGGCGGCCTGTTTGTAGTCCTTCTTGTTGTTCATCAGGAACAAGCCCTCATTGTAGAGCTTGTCGGCCGGATCATCCGGGATGATGTCTTCCTTGCCGAACAGGCTGCAGGCGGGCAGCGCCGCAACCACGAGCGCAAGCACGGTCAGCCGCGCGGCCAGCATGAACCGCCGCGAACGAGCCAATATCGCCAAACGCGTCACCATGAAGCGTGATCGGTCCCCGACACCCCTGAGCGGGCATCCCCATGCCCGTTCAATTCTCTAATGCAAACAAGGCGGTTTCGCCACGTCCCTAGTCAAATACGCGGCCAATAGGCCGGGAATGTGGCGGTCTTCGTTAACGCGGCCGCTAGTGCCGCCAAAAGCGCGTTCAGGCGCGTCTGCGACGCGATTAAGACAGGTCGGCGCGGTATGCCGGCAACACGGTCGCGGTCGTGATGTCCGCGTGGCCGCGCGAACGCCCTGCGCGGACTTCCGATTTCGCCTCGACCACGGTCCAGGCGCTCGGGTCGGCGATCAGCGCGCACAGGATCGCGTGATTGAGCTTGTGTCCGCCCTTGACCGATTTGTAGGCGCCAAGCAGCGGCGCGCCGGCCAAAGCCAGATCACCGATCGCATCAAGCGCCTTGTGGCGCACAAATTCGTCCGCGTAGCGCAGGCCTTCCGGATTGAGCACCCGGTCGTCCGCAACCACGACGGTGTTCTCCAAGGACGAGCCGCGCGCGTAGCCGGCGCTCCACAGCCGCGACACGTCACGCATGAAGCCGAACGTCCGCGCCCGCGCGACTTCGCGGCGGAACGTGGTCGGGCCGACCTCGAACGCGATCGATTGCTGGCCGATCAGCTCGTGCGGGAAATCGATGGTCACGTCGACGCGGAAGCCGCGGTCATATGGCGTCAGCTCGCCGTAGGCTTCGCCCTTCTCGACCCGAATCGGCTTCAATACCTTGGTGTAGCGGCGCGGCGCCGGCAGCGCCACGACGCCGGCCTGATCGATCGCGGCGACGAAAGCCGCTGCACTGCCGTCCATGATCGGCGCTTCCGCGCCGTCGATCTCGATCAGCGCGTTGTCGACGCCGAGCCCGCACAGCGTCGCCATGATGTGCTCGATCGTGGAGACGCATGGGCCGTGATCGTCATCGCCGAGAACGGTTGCGAGCTCGGTCGCGGTGACGCAGCGGGCGTGAGCGCGGATTTCACGCTCGGGCCGTCCCTTGGCATCAAGACGGATGAAAACAATTCCGGTGTTGGCTTCGGCAGGATGGAAGGTGAGCGATGCGGGAGCGCCCGAGTGGACACCGATCCCGGTGACAGTCGCCCGCGCCCCAAGCGTTGTCTGTTTGCCCGCTTTCATGACCCCACTTCCGCAACCCCTCGGCGAGCGTACCGATGGCCGCAGACCCCTCCTCACACCACAGTGCTCGTCGGGTTTCATCTACTGTGCGGTTGATGTCGGGCCGTCCGTCCCGTATCCCCGCCAGGTCCCCTTCCCCGAGAGCCTTCGCGAAAACCTTAACACAGGCCGGATTGCGGCCAATTCACGGTTTTTCTCCGACTGTTACAACGCCCCGCGGCGCGCAAGTATTTGTCATGACATGGTTTTCTTCGATCACGCCAAATGTCGAAATGTGACTCGTTACCATTTGATACGATCGCGATTCACGTTTCCTCGGGGCGAATCTGCAGAATCAGTAAGCAATGGAATCACGCCGCTCACCAGAAAGGCAATGGGCAGCCCGGTGAGGCCGCCCATTGCGATGTTGAGAAAGTTTCGCGTTGACGGGTCAGTGCGCCTGGCGACGCAGGAACGCCGGGATCTCGAGCTGATCGTCCTCGATCGCGGTGTTCACCGGCGCGGGACGGCCGTGCTGGTCGAGACCTTGCGGTGCCGGCCGCGGCGCGGCCGGACGCTTGGCATACTCCGACACCGGCTCGGCGCGTGATTCGGCCGGGCGCGGCATCGGCGGCATCTGCTGCGCCTTTGGCATCGGCGGCGCGATGCGCTCGGCGGCGACTGGACGCGGCGCCGGACGGGACTCCAACTCGTCCTCCTCACGCCGGCCAAGTCCGACAGAGGCGAGCCGCTGCAACAGACCGACACGGGGCTTCTGCGGCGCTTCCGCCTCGGCCTGACGCGCACGGATCTGGTTCTGCGCCGGCATCGGCAACTCGTCGATGCGCGGCATGCGTGGCGCGCGCGCCGCCGGACGCTCTGCCTGCGGCGGGATGAACGGCCGCTCCAGCTCGACCGGCGCCGGCGCCGCCTCGGCGACCGGCTCGATCGGCTCGACGAACAGTGTCGGCTTCGGCGCGATCGGCCGGATCGTCACGTCTTCGATCGCGGCGACCGGGGACTCAGCGGTGGTGGCCGCTTCGGCGGCAGGTACCGCGAGGGCCTGCGCGACCGCGCGATGCGCCTGGTCATGCTGAGCGGCGCGCTCGGCCATGCGCTGCGTGTTCTGGCGCAGCGTTTGCGTGAGCTCGGCGAGACGCGAGGCGGCCGCGACCGCTTGCGGCGCGGGAGCCGGCGTCGGCGCCGCAACCGGGGCCGGCGCCACGGGAATCGCGCTGCGCGCGTTCACCGGCGGCGCCATCGCGACGACGTCGATACCAGTCGCGACGACGGACACGCGGACGATGCCGTCGAGGCTCTCGTCGAAGGTCGCGCCGACGATGATGTTGGCGTCCTGGTCGACTTCCTCGCGAATGCGCGTCGCGGCCTCGTCGACCTCGTACAGCGTCAGGTCCTTGCCGCCGGTGATCGAGATCAACAGGCCCTTCGCGCCCTTCATCGAGGTCTCGTCGATCAGCGGGTTCGAGATCGCGGCTTCGGCAGCCGAGAGCGCGCGTTTGTCGCCCGAGGCCTCGCCGGTGCCCATCATCGCCTTGCCCATTTCGCGCATCACGGCGCGGACATCGGCGAAGTCGAGATTGATCAGGCCTTCCTTCACCATCAGGTCGGTGATGCAGGCAACGCCCGAATAGAGCACCTGGTCCGCCATCGCAAAAGCATCGGCAAACGTGGTCTTTTCATTGGCGACGCGGAACAGGTTCTGGTTCGGGATGATCAGCAGCGTGTCGACGCTCTTCTGCAGCTCCGCAATGCCCGCTTCGGCGACGCGCATGCGGCGGGCGCCCTCGAAATGGAACGGCTTGGTCACGACGCCGACGGTGAGGATGCCGAGCTCCTTCGCGGCCTGCGCCACGACCGGCGCCGCGCCGGTGCCGGTGCCGCCGCCCATGCCGGCGGTGACGAACACCATGTGGGCGCCCTGCAGATGATCGCGGATCTCGTCGATCACTTCCTCGGCGGCCGCCCGCCCGACATCCGGCTGCGAGCCGGCGCCGAGACCTTCCGTCACCTGCACACCCATCTGGATGATGCGCTCGGCCTTCGACAGCGTGAGCGCCTGCGCGTCCGTGTTCGCCACCACGAAATCGCAGCCCAAAAGGCCGGCGCTGATCATGTTGTTGACAGCGTTCCCCCCGGCGCCGCCGCAGCCGAACACGGTGATCCTCGGCTTGAGTTCCCGGATGTCGGGCATTTGCAGATTGATGGTCATGGCTGCCTCTTTCAGAGCGCGGACACGCGGGTGTTGCCGCATTGGTTGGCCGGTCCGCCTCCGGCCGTGACGATGGAAGTGTGAAGTTGGGTCATCAGAAGCTCTCCCGTAGCCATCGTCCGACCCGCGAGATGTAACCGTCGGTCCCTGTCATGAGCTGCCGCGTTTTCCGCGGTTCACAATGTTCGAGGTAGGCGAATTGGGGGTAAACCAAGAGGCCCGCGGCGGCCGCAAAGGCCGGCCCGCGCGTCGCTTCGCTCAGCCCCCCGATGCCGAGCGGACGCCCGATGCGCACTTGCCGATTGAGGATCTGCGCCGCGAGATCGGACAAGCCTGTCATCTGGCTCGCGCCGCCGGTCAGAATCACGCGCCCGCGCGGATCGGCCGCGAACGGCGAGACGCTGAGCTTGTCGCGCACCATTTCGAGGATCTCCTCGACGCGCGGACGGATGATGCGCACCAGCTGTGCGCGCGGGATCATGCGCGGCGGATCGCGCGGATCGGCGTCGGCGGTCGAGAGCGAGATCATGTCGCGATCGTCCGACGGGCCGGAGAGCGCGGCGCCGAACAGCGTCTTCAGCCGCTCGGCATCGGTGATCGTGGTGGTGAGGCCGCGCGCGATGTCCATCGTGACGTGCAGGCCGCCGACCGCGAAGCCGTCGACGTGGACGAAACGTCCCTCGGCAAACACCGCGACGGTCGTGGTGCCGGCGCCAAGGTCGACTACGGCGGCGCCGAGATCGGCCTCGTCCTCGGCGAGCACCGAAAGGCCCGACACGTAAGGCGCCGACACCATCGCCTCGACGCCGATATGGCAGCGTTCGACCAGCAGCGCGAGGTTGCGCGCCTGTGCGACATCGGTCGTGACGACATGCATGTCGACGCCGAGCCGCTGCCCGACCATGCCGCGCGGATCACGGATGCCGCGGGAATCATCGAGCGCGTAGCCGATCGGAAGCGAATGCAGCACCGCGCGTCCCTCGCGCACCGAGTGATGACTGCCGGCGGCAAGCACGCGCTCGATGTCGCCGTCGCTCACCGTCGGCGCCTTCATGTGCACGGTCGCGGCGAACAGCTCGCTGCCGGTGCGGCCGGCCGTGATCGGCACCACGACGCTGTTGATGTGCACGCCGGCGGAACGCTCGGCGCCGTCGACCGCGTGGCGCAGCATTTCCTCCGCCGCGGCGATGTCGGCGACCGTGCCGGCCTTCATGCCGTGCGCCTGGGTGTGGCTGATGCCGATCACCTCGATCGCGTGGGTGCGGCGCGGCAGCACGTCCTGCGGCGGGCGCGGCTTAAGCCGCGCGATCGCGCAGACGATCTTGCTGGTGCCGATGTCGAGCGCACACACGATCGCGGAGCGCTTGCGCGAGATCGGCTTCATCTTGGGAGCAAGGCCGTGCGCAAGATCGCTCATGCGTCGCTCCCCTTCTTCTTGGTGGCCTTCTTGAGCGCGTCCTCGCGCGCTTGCGCGACCGAGTCCGACAGCCGCACCGAGAGGCGATCCGCAAGCCGCAGGTCGACCGCCGTGATGTCGCGCGTCAGCAGCTTCTTCTCGGCATCGAGCTTCGTGAGCGTTGCGAGCGCGCCTTCGACATCGCTCTCGGGGAGCCGCACGTCGATGCCGTTCTTCAGTCGCAGGTTCCAGCGCCGCTCCGCCACATAGACCGAGGCGCGCACCTGGTCGCGGATCGTCGGGAACTTGTCGAGCACCGCGAGGAAATCGCGTGCCTTGGCGGCCGCGCCCTTGCCGACCACGAACGGCAGCGTGGTGAGGCGCGGCTCGATCTTGTCCGACAGTACCGTGCCGTCGGCCGCGATCGCCGTGACCTTGCCCTGCATCTGCCACAGCGCGAACGCCTCGCGCTCCGTGACGGTGATCTGCAGGCGATCGGGATAGAGCTTGCGCACCGTTGCTTCGGCGATCCAAGGAATCGCCTCGAGCTTGGCGCGCGCATCCGCGACGTCGAGGAACAGCAGTGAAGAGTGGTCGGTCACGCCCACGGCCGTGAAGATGTCTTCGCGGCTCACTTGGCGCTGGCCGGACAGCGACACGGTCGCGATGCGCATGCCCATCGCGTTGGCGCCGCTGTCCGCGGTGTCCTTCAGGAAGGTCGTGATGTCGCCGACATGCCCACCCTTCACGGCGCCATAGATGCCGGCGGCGGCGAGGAACGCGAAGGCGGCGATGACTCCGGTGAAGCGCGGGACGCGAACATGCGCGAGCGGCAGCGTGACGCGGCGGACAGAACGGTTCACCAGGCCGCGGCTCGCGGCCGCGGGCCGGCGCCGCGGCGAGAGCCGCGTTACCGATTGAGCGAGGCGTCCTCGACCATCCATTGCACCAGCTCAGCGAAAGGAACCCCCGCATGTGCCGCAAGCTCCGGCACGAGCGAGGTTTCGGTCATTCCGGGCTGCGTGTTGACCTCGAGACAGACCAATCCCCCGATGCCCTCCGCAGTATCGTCCCAGCGGAAATCCGCACGACTCACGCCCCGGCAGCCGAGTGCGCGATGAGCCGCAAGCGCTAGTCTTCGGACCTCTTGGTAAACAAATGGTGAAATTTCAGCCGGCAGGATGTGGGTAGATCCCCCGGGTGCGTACTTCGCCTCATAGTCGTAGAACCGGGCGGTCGGCACGATGTCGATGACCCCGAGCGCCTCCTCGCCCATCACGGCGCAGGTCAGTTCCTTGCCGCGGATGAACGGTTCGGCGAGCACGAGCTCACCGAAGGCCCAGTCCTCCCGGGTCAGCTCCTGGGGCGGGTCGTCGTGCTCCTGGGTGACGATGTAGACGCCGACGCTCGATCCCTCGTTGACCGGCTTGAGCACATAAGGCCGTTCCAGCACGTGCTCCTTGGCGGCGCGCACGCGCGAGATCACCACTCCGCTCGGCGTCGGTACGTCGGCGGCGCGGAAAAGAGTCTTGGCGAGGTCCTTCTGCATCGCGATCGCGGAAGCGCGCACGCCCGAATGGCTGTACGGGATGCCGATGACCTCGAGCACACCCTGCAGCGTGCCGTCCTCGCCCGGACGGCCGTGCAACATATTGAGCGCGACATCCGGCTTTAGGGTCTGCAGCACCGTCGCGATGTCACGTCCGACATCGATCTTGGTGACGCGGTAGCCCTTGCGCTCGAGCGCGTCGGCGCAGGCTTTCCCGGATCGCAGGCTGACCTCGCGCTCGGCCGACCAGCCACCCATCAGGACAGCAACATGCTTGGCCGACGGCATACGCCTCGAGTGCCCCTCTCAAGTCGGATTCGCTCTTGAAACGCGCGAGAATCAACAGCAAGCAAAGAATCTGATTTGCGCGCTTTGCGCTACAGATTTCGCGTCCGTTTGAACGCGGAATGCGATTCCGTTTTGTTCTCTTTGTGGCTGATTGGAGTCATGCGGCCTGTGGTCGCCGCGGCTCCGGCCCGACATAGCGCGACTGCGGACGGATCAGGCGGTCGATCCGATTCTGCTCGAGGATGTGCGCGGTCCATCCGGCGACGCGCCCGACGGCGAACACGTTGGTGAAGCTGTCACGCGGGATCGCCAGCGCTTCGAGCAGCAGCGCGGTATAGAACTCGACGTTGGTATCGAGCGCGCGGCCGGGCTTGTGCTGTCTAAGCAGCGCCAGCGCTTCAGCCTCGACGGCTTCGGCAAAATGGATCCGATTTTCACCACCGCGCAGCGTGACCACGGTCGCCTTCAGCACGTCAGCGCGCGGATCGCGCACGCGATAGACGCGGTGGCCGAAGCCCATCAGCCTGACGTCCTGCGTCAGCGCATCGGCGAGCCAGGGGCGGATGTTGCTCGCATCGCCGATGGCGTCGAGCATGTCGAGCACCGGGCCGGGCGCACCGCCATGCAGCGGCCCCTTGAAGGCGCACAGCGCGCCGGTGACCGCCGAGAACAGGCCGGCGCGGGTCGACGCAATCACGCGCGCCGCGAAGGTCGAAGCATTCATTCCGTGGTCGGCGACGGTCACCAGATAGGTCTCGAGCGCGCGCACATGGGCGGCGGGCGCCGGCGCGCCATGCAGCATGCGCAGAAAGTCTTCCGTGTGGGCGAGAGCGGGATCGGGCCGCACCGCCGCATGACCTTGGCGGCTGCGCGCCAACGCAGCGACGAAGACCGGCACCGCCGCGACGGCGAGCACGTGATGCGGGATCTCCTCGGCATCCGCGAGCGCGGCCAGCAGCAGACGCAGCCCTTCGATCGGCGCGAGTCGATCGGCCATCGGGAGCAGCTGCTCCACCCGCTCGAAGGCCGCAACGCGCGCGGCACCGAGTGCGGCGCGCAGCGTCTCCGCGGTGTGCGATTCGGGACTGAGCCCATCCCACAACAGCGCGACCACCGCCTCGAAGCTGCGGCCTGCGATCTCCTCGAGCTCGAAGCCGCGCACGATCAGCCGGCCACCCGCGCCATCCACGTGACTGAGCACAGTTTCGGCGGCGATGACGTCGTCCAGACCCGGATTCATGGCGCTCTCCTCGTATGTTGCATTGCGACAAGATTGCCGGTTGCATATAAATCGTCAATATTGATTGAGCGGATCAATATAAGATCTGCTAGAATCAACCCATCATGCCGCAAACCCGTCTGATCACTGCGCAATCTGCCGCCGCCCGGCTCGGGATCAGCCGCGCCACGCTCTACGCCTATGTCAGCCGCGGCTTCGTGCACGCTCATCCGGACGCCAACGACCCGCGGCGACGTCTCTACAGCGCCGACGACATCGATCGCCTCGCCGGCAACAAGGCGCGCGGCCGCAAGCCCTCCGACATTGCCGCCGCGACGCTCGACTGGGGGCTGCCATCACTCTCGTCCGGCATCACGCTGATCGAAGGCGGCCGGCTGTTCTATCGCGGCCGCGACGCCGCGCGGCTTGCCGCAAGCGCCGCGCTCGAAGAGACCGCACGGCTCATCTGGCAGTGCGACGACGACCCTTTCGGCGAGGCTTCGCCTCGCTTGGCTGCGCCCGCCGCAAAGCTGATCGGGACGCTGGCCGACACCTTTCCGATCGATCGCTGCCTGGCGCTGCTGCCGCTCGCCGAGGTCGGCACCGCGATGACGTGGCAGCGCGACCCGCGGCGTCTGCGCGTTGATGCGGCCGCGCTATTGCGGCTGATGGCGGCGGCCGCAGCCGGCGTGGCGCCGAATGACGAGCCGATCCACCGGCGCGTCGCCCGGGCTTGGGGGCTGGACGACCGAGGTGCCGACATCCTCCGCGCCGCGCTGGTGCTGTGCGCCGACCACGAGCTCAACGCGTCGGCCTTCGCGGTGCGCGTGGTCGCCTCGACCGGGGCGTCGCTCGCAGCCTGCCTGTCGGCGGGATTGAGCGCGCTGTCCGGCCCGCGTCACGGCGGCATGACCAGCCTGGTCGAGATCATGTTCGCCGAGGCCGAGCGATTCGGCGATGCGTCGCGTCTCGTTCAGGAGCGACTGCGCCGCGGCGACATCCTGCCGGGCTTCGGGCATCCGCTTTACGCGGATGCGGACCCGCGCGCGACCGCCTTGCTCGAGCTGTTGCCGCCGGACGACACGCGCGAGGCGTTGCGCGACGCCATGGACCGGATCGGCGGCAAGGCGCCGAATGTCGATTTTGCGCTGGTGTCATTGCGCCGCGCGCTGCGGCTCAAGGCAGGCAGCGCGTTTGCGCTGTTCGCGATCGGCCGCACGGTCGGATGGATCGCGCATGCGCTCGAGCAGCAGGCCGAGGACAAGCTGATCCGGCCCCGCGCGCGCTACACGGGACCGGCGCCGGAGGTCTGACGCGATTTTGCGTTCAATCCTCTCGTTCGTCATGCCCCGCGAAAGCGGGGCACCCAGTAAACGCAAGTGGAGCGACAACGAGAGGGCGGTGTTTACTGGGTCGCCCGCCTTCGCGGGCGATGACGACCGAGAGGCTGTGGTCCAATTTTAGCGTCCCACACCGATCCGCTTGATCTCCCATTCGAGCGTGACGCCCGAATTGTCCTGCACCCGCCGCCGCACCTCCTCGCCGAGATTCTCGATGTCGGCCGCGGTGGCGTTGCCGCGGTTGATCAGGAAGTTGCAATGCAGCTCGGAGACCTGTGCGTCACCGACCACGAGGCCGCGACAGCCCGCCGCATCGATCAGCTGCCAGGCCTTGTGCCCTTCGGGATTCTTGAAGGTCGAGCCGCCGGTGCGTGATTTCACGGGCTGTGTGGTCTCGCGCTTGTTCGTGATCTCGTCCATCTCGGCCGCGATCGCCGCCGGGTCGCCGGGCGCGCCCTGAAACAGCGCTGCCGTGAAGATGACGTCGTCGCCAACGCCGCAATGCCGATACGTGAAATGCATCGCGGCATTCGCATAGGTCTGGACGTTACCTGCGCGGGTCACGCCGCGCGCTTCGATCAGCACGTCCTTGGTCTCGCGCCCGTAGGCGCCGCCGTTCATGCGCAGCGCGCCGCCGATCGCGCCCGGAATGCCGCGATAGAACGCAAGTCCCGCGACGCCCGCCTCCTGCGCGACTTTGGCGACGCGCAGATCCGGCACCGCAGTTCCGGCGCGAACGCGATTGTCCGGCTCGATCTTTGTCTCGTTGAAGCCGCGCCCGAGCCGGATCACGACGCCTTCGACGCCGCCATCGCGCACGATCAGGTTCGAGCCGAGGCCGACGACCGTGACAGGAATCTCGGCAGGCAGGTTGGCAAGTGCGTACGCCAGATCGCCCTCGTCCTCCGGCATGAACAGCACTTGCGCCGGGCCGCCGACCCGAAACCAGGTGAGCGGCGCGAGCGGCTCGTTCGCAAGCAGCCGGCCGCGCAATTGCGGCAGCGCGGATTTGAGCGAAGGAACGAGGTCGAGGAAGATCATCGGCCGTGCAGCCAGCAGCTCACTTCAGGCGCGACCAAAGTCGCGCACGAACTTCTTCCCATGGCTCCGCGGTGCTCGGGTCGCGCTCATGTTCGGCTAGCCGACGATCGATCTCGATCTTCTGTTCTGCTGAGAGCACAAAGGGTTCGCCTGGCCAGGCCGAACCTGGAGGGTGAACGCTGTCCCACAGCCTTTCTGCAATCTCGAGCCGCTCGTCGTAGGCGAGCTGCATCAACTCATCGAGAAGAACAGCCTTATTCATGTCGACAGAATAGTCGCACCAGCCATCCCCCACAACGTCATTTCAGCGCCGCCAATTCGCCGGGCAGCGCGTAGGCCCATTGCGTGATGTTGCCGGCGCCGAGGAACACGACGTAGTCGCCCGGTTTCGCCATGCCCTTGATCAGGCCGGCGAGTTCGCGTGCATCGTTCAGCGCCGTGACGTTGCGATGGCCGCGCGCTCGCAGGCCCGCAACAAGATGATCGCGATCCGCGCCCTCGATCGGGGCCTCCCCGGCCGGATAGACCTGCGCGATAATGACCGCGTCAGCGTCGTTGAAGCACGTCGAGAACTGCTCGAACAGCGCGGCGAGCCGCGTGTAGCGATGCGGCTGCATGACGGCGATGATCTGCCCCTTGGCGGTTTCGCGCGCAGCTTTCAGCGTCGCGGCGATCTCCACCGGATGGTGGCCGTAATCGTCGAACACGATGACGCCGTTCCAGTCGCCAGTGCGGGTGAAGCGGCGCTTCACGCCGCCAAAGTTCGCGAGCCCTTTGCGGATCTGCGCGTCGGTCACCCCGAGCTCATGCGCCACGGCGATTGCCGAGGTTGCGTTCAATGCGTTGTGGCGGCCCGGCATCGGCAGCGCGAGTCCTGCGATCTCGTGCGTCGCGGTGCCGGCACGGTCGCGCACCACGACCGAGAATTGCGAGCCGCCGTCCTCATGCGCCAGGTCGACGAGCCGCGCGTCGGCCTGCGGGTTCTCGCCGTAGGTGATGACGCGCCGGTCCTCGATCCGCCCGACCAGGCGCTGCACCACCGGATGGTCGGTGCACATCACGGCGAAGCCGTAGAACGGCAGGTTCTCGACGAACACTTGAAATGCGTGCTCGATTGCCTCGAAGGTCTTGAAGTGATCGAGATGCTCCGGGTCGATATTGGTGACGATCGCGACGTCGGTCGGGAGCTTGAGGAAGGTGCCGTCCGACTCGTCGGCCTCGACCACCATCCAGTCGCCGGCGCCGAGCCGCGCGTTGGTGCCGTAGGCATTGATGATGCCGCCATTGATGACGGTCGGATCGAACCCGCCGGCATCGAGCAAGGTTGCAACCATCGACGTCGTCGTCGTCTTGCCGTGCATGCCGGCGATGGCGACGCAGCTTTTCAGCCGCATCAGCTCGGCGAGCATTTCGGCGCGCCGCACTACCGGCAAGCGCCTGGCGCGCGCCGCGACGATCTCCGGGTTGTCGCGCTTGATCGCGGTCGACACCACCACGACCTCGGCGGCCCCGAGATTGTCGGCGCTGTGCCCGACCGCGATGGTCGCGCCCCTGTCGCGCAGGCGCTTCACATTCGCCGAGTCCGAGGCGTCCGACCCCTGCACCCGGTAGCCGAGATTGATCAGCACCTCGGCGATGCCGCTCATGCCGATGCCGCCAATGCCGATGAAGTGAATGGGGCCGATGTCGGTCGGCAGTTTCATGCACAAAATCCCCTGAAGAGCTCGCGCGCAGCGGGTAGCACATGGGGGACGCGCAAGGCCAGATCGGCGCGAGTGCGGCGGAATAGCCGCTTTGTATCGCGGGATCGAACCGCGGTCGTGGGGGTCACGACTAAAGAGGCAACCGACGGGACGCAGGGAGGCGATCATGCTGAAACGTGCCCTGACCGCCGCTGGCGCAGTCGCTGTTGCGGCCCTCGCGAGCGCCGCGATCGACCCGGCTGCGGCCGGCAGCATTGGCCGCATTGGCAACTTCACCATCAGCAGGCCGGTGGTCACGCCTCACGTTCCAGCGGCGCGCCCGACGGTGTTGCTGCCGCGACTCGCCGTGCCGCGTGCAGCGAGCACCTCCGGCACCCTGAACACGACGGGCCGGGTCACCGGTATCGCGGTAGATCCATCTGCGCGCG
>Ga0081539_10005256_pt1 | contig 13358 bp, 7 predicted proteins | sample TabmetS4T2R2_FD_71023 | JGI IMG/M metagenome (GOLD analysis project Ga0081539, IMG submission 71023) | Tabebuia heterophylla rhizosphere microbial communities from the University of Puerto Rico - S4T2R2 | ecosystem: Host-associated > Plants > Roots > Rhizosphere ...
GCTGGCGCATCAGCGTGGTGCCGTTGCAGGAAGAGATCGTGGGCGGCAGCCGGAAGGCGCTGCTCGTGTTGCTCGTGTCGGTTGGCGTGTTGTTGCTGATCGCGGCGGCGAACGTCGCGAATTTGCTGTTGCTGCGGGCGGCAAAGAGGCAGCGCGAGTTGGCGATACGGGCAGCCTTGGGCGCGGGCCGTTGGCGTTTGCTCAGGCAACTCGTGCTCGAAGGATCGTTGTTGGCGGTGTTGGCAGCAGGACTGAGTTTGCTGTTTGCGAGTTGGGGCATAGATCTGCTGGCGGCGCTGGCGCCAAACATTCTGCCGCGCGCGCAGGAGCTGACGATCGATGCCCGCGTCTTCGGCTTTACGGCGCTGATTGCGTTGCTGATCAGCGTTGCGTTTGGCCTCGTGCCGCTGCGGCAGGTGACGCGGATTGATCTACGTCAGTCGTTGAGTCGCACAACACCAAACAGTTCTGCTGGTCCAGGGCGGTTGTCGGACGTGCTTGTAGTGGCGGAGGTATCGCTGGCGGTAGTGTTGTTGGTCGGATCGGGGCTGCTCGTCAAGAGTCTTCGGAATTTACAACAAACGGATCCGGGTTTGGTGACGGAGCAACTGACGAGTGTTGAGCTGGATCTCTCGCCCTCGGTTTATCGCGAAGAGCGTGAGGCGTCGAATTTCTTTCGCGAGCTGGTGCAGCGCGTCGGGTCGATGCCGGGCGTGCAGGCTGCGAGTTTCGGTACGCGACAGCCGTTGAGCGGCGCTGCCGGCAACGATCCATTTGCAATCGAAGGGCGCAAGCTCGATCCGGCGAACCTGACCACCGCGGGCTGGCAGGTTGTGGGCCCAAACTACCTGCACACGCTCGGCGTTCCGTTGGTGAGAGGCCGGGATCTCACCGCGCAGGATCTCGATCCCGCGGCGCCGCCCGTTGCTGTAATCAATGAAAAGATGGCCGCACGCTTCTGGCCTAACGAAGATCCGATCGGCAAGCGAATCACGCTCGGACTGCCGCGACCCGACAATCCGTGGGTAACGATCGTCGGGGTGGCGAGGAACATGCCGCACGGCGCGTTGGACTCGCCGCCGGCGCCCGATTGGTACCTCTCGCGTGCGGTCGGCGCGCAACGTCATCGTTACTTATTCGTGCGCAGCGTATTGCCAACGGCGACACTGGCGAGCGCGATTCGCACGGAGATTTCGGGGATTGATCCAAAGCAGCCGTTGACCGCTGTGAAAACGATGAACGACGTGGTTGCCGCGACGACCGCGCCCCGTCGCTTCAACACGCTGCTGCTCGGCGTCTTCGCCGGCGTAGCGCTGCTGCTTGCAACACTCGGCATCTACAGCGTCATTTCCTACCGAACTGCCCTGCGCACGAAAGAGATCGGCATCCGCACCGCGCTCGGCGCAGCGAAGAGCTCGATCCTGTTGCTCGTGTTGCGGAAGGGGATCGTGCTCGCTAGCGCCGGCGCCGTCATCGGATTCGCTGCCGCGCTCGGCCTGACCCGCTTGATGTCGAGCTTGCTGTTCCGCGTGTCGCCGTCAGATCCGCTCGTCTTCATCACCGTCGGAGTTGTTTGTTTGGCTGCCGCACTGCTCGCCTGTTTGCTGCCCGCGCGCCGCGCCACTGAAGTCGATCCATTCATCTCGCTGCGGTACGAATGACATGCTCAAAGATCTTCGCTATGGACTTCGTAGTTTGCTCAAGCACCCGACGTTTACGGCTGTCTGCATCGTCACACTTGCTTTAGGCGTGGGCGCAAACACGGCCATCTTCACGGTGGTAAATGCCGTCGTGTTGCGGCCGCTGCCGTTTCAGGACGCTGAGCGGCTGGCGATGATCTGGACCACGAAGGACAGCAACCAGGAGCAGCCGCTTTCTTTCTCCGACTACAACGATCTGAAAAACCAAACGAAGACGTTTAGCGCAGTAGGCGCGGCCTCGCCCTTGTGGAACTTCACCCTGACCGGCGGCCCAGAACCGGAACCGTTGCAGGGTATGTACGTGTCGGCGAACACCTTCGAACTGCTGCGGGTGACGCCGGAGCGCGGGCGCAATTTCAGCGGGGATGAAGACCGTGTCGGTGTTGCTCCGGTGGCAATTATCAGTCATGGCTTGTGGGAGCGGCGGTTTGGCGCCGATCCGAACATCGTTGGCAAACCGATCACGCTCAGCGGCGCCACCGCCACCGTCATCGGCGTCATGCCCGTGAGTTTTCAGTTGCTCGATCCGGCAGCGGAAGTGTGGGTGCCGCTCTCGCAGAACCAGTTTGCTGCGAGTGCGCGAAACGTGCGACTGCTGTCCGCGGTGGGCCGGCTGGCGGACGACGTCAAACCTGCGGCTGCGAACAGCGAATTGAGCACGATCGCCGCGGCGTGGGCGGCACAGTATCCCGACTCAAACAGCGGCGTCGGCCTGCGCGTCGTGCCGCTGCATCAACAGGTCACCGGAAAATTTCGTCCGGCGTTGTTGTTGCTGCTGGGCGCGGTCGGCCTGGTGTTGTTGATTGCGTGCGCGAACATCATCAACCTGATGCTGGTGCGCAGTGCGGCGCGACAAAAAGAGATCGCGGTGCGTGCAGCGCTGGGCGCGGCTCGTCGCCGGCTGTTGCGGCAGTTACTCACCGAAAGCATCACGCTGTCGCTGATCGGCGGCGGCGCCGGTGTCTTGCTCGGTTCCTGGGGCGTGCAGGCGCTGCTCGCGCTGAATCCGATCCCGCTGCCGCCGTACAACCAGATCCGCCTCGATCTCACGGTGCTTGGTTTCACGTTAGCGGCCTCAGTCGTCACCGGAATACTTTTCGGTGTTGCGCCTGCCTGGCAAACGCTCAAGTTCGATCTGCACACCGCGCTCAAAGAAGGCGGACGCGCCTCAATCGCCGACTCAGGCCAGCGACGGCTGAGCAGCCTGCTCGTGATCGCTGAAACGGCTATGGCGCTGGTTCTTTTGATCGGCGCCGGCCTGCTGCTGAAAAGCTTCGCGCACCTGCTCGACGTCAAGCCCGGCTTCGTTACCGAAAATGTGTTGACGATGCAACTCGGACTACCGAACGCGAGTTATCGCGAGCCCCAAAAGCGCGCGGCGTTCTTGCAGCAGCTCGAACAGAACCTCTCCGCTGCTCCCGAAGTTGCTGGTATTGGTTTCGTGACGCGCCTGCCGTTGCTAAGCGCGCTGAACAACGTCACCACTTTTCTGACGATTGAAGGAAGAGAAGTGCCGGCTGCTGAGCGGCCCGAGATCGATTTTCGCCGCGCCAGCACCGGCTACTTTCAAACGATGGGCATTCCCCTCCTGAAAGGCCGGCTCGTCACCGAACAGGACATCACGAACAACACCGGCGCTGTGGTCATCAACGAAGCGATGGCCAAACGTTTCTGGCCTGGTGAAGATCCGGTCGGCAAACGCATCAGCACCGCCACCAACAGCGGCGGGCAGACGCAGTGGCAAACAATCGTCGGCGTCGTCGGCAGCGTGCGCCATCTCGGTCTCGACGTTGAGCCGCGGCCGGAAATCTACTACCACACCAATTCAAACCCGCCGTTTGGTCCGGTGGTCGTCATTCGCACCACCGGCGATCCGCAGCGAGTGATTTCGCTCGCGCGTGCGAAGGTGAGGGAACTGGATCGCGACGTTCCCGTCTCGAACGTCAGCACGATGGAACAACTCGTGGCGCAGTCAGTCGCGCAGCGTCGCTTCGGCATGTTTCTGGTCGGCATCTTCGCGGTGCTCGCGCTCGTGCTCGCAGTCGTCGGTATTTACGGCGTCGTGAGCTACTCAGTCGCGCAGCGCACGAACGAGATCGGCGTACGCATGGCGCTCGGTGCTTCCACGACGGACGTGTTGAAGCTCGTGCTAAGGCAGGGAATGGCGCTGGCGTTGATTGGCGTGGGCGTCGGGCTCGCCGGTGCGTTCGCCGTGACGCGCCTCATGGTCGCGATGTTGTTTGAGGTGAAGCCCACGGACGTGGCCACATTCGCGATAGTCTCTGTTGGACTGATCGTCGTTGCTTTGTTAGCTTGTTACGTGCCTGCACGAAGGGCTATGAGAGTTGATCCGCTGGTTGCGCTACGTTACGAATAACGCCATTATCCTCTGCCTATGCCTCGTATTTTGATTGCTGACGACCAGGCCGACGTGGTCGCCGCGTTGAGCCTCCTGCTGAAAGGCGAAGGTTTCAGGATCGAGAGCGCGTCGTCGCCTGCCGGTGTGCTCAAAGCGCTCGACGGCCAGGAATTTGACGTCGTGCTGATCGATCTGAACTACGCACGCGATACGACCTCGGGCGCCGAAGGTCTCGACTTACTAAGCAAGATCCAGGCGATCGATCCGTCGTTGCCCGTCGTGGTCATGACGGCCTGGGGCAGCGTGAATGTGGCCGTCGAAGCGATGCGGCGCGGCGCGCGCGACTTCATTCAAAAGCCGTGGGACAACCCGCGACTGCTCGCGATCCTGCGCACGCAGGTGGAGCTCGCGCAAGCATTGCGACGCGGCAGCCGTTTGGAAGCCGAAAACATCGCGCTGCGCGACAGTGTTTCCGAAGCCGGCACCGAGATCCCCAAGATCATTGCGGAGTCGCCGGCGATGAAAGCAGCGTTGAAGCTGGTCGAGCGGATTGGTCCGGCGGATGCGAACGTGCTGATCATGGGCGAGAACGGTTCGGGCAAGGAAGTGATCACGCGCGTGCTGCACTCGATCTCTTCGCGGCGTTCGAAGCCGTTGATCTCGGTGAACGCCGGCGCGCTGGCGGAAGGCGTGTTTGAAAGCGAACTGTTTGGCCACGTGCGCGGCGCGTTTACTGATGCGAAGACAGACCGCGTCGGACGTTTCGAGCTCGCGGACGGCGGGACGTTGTTTCTCGACGAGATTGGAAATGTGCCCGTCAACTTGCAGGCGAAGCTGTTGCGCGTGATCGAGACAGGGGAGTTTGAGCGCGTCGGTTCGTCGAAGACGCAGAAAGTGAACGTGCGTCTGTTGTCGGCGACGAACGCCGACCTGCACGCGGAGGTGGCGCAGGGACGTTTTCGGCAGGACTTGTTGTTTCGCCTGAACACGGTGGAAATTCGTCTGCCGCCGCTGCGCGATCGACTCGAAGACATTCCGGTGCTCGCGGAGCATTTCCTGAAGATTCATCGCGAGCGCTATCGCCGGCCCATTATCGGTTTCACTCCGGAGGCGCTCGAAGCTTTGCGACACCACTTGTGGCCGGGAAACGTGCGCGAGCTGGATCACGTGATCGAGCGTGCTGTGTTGATGAGTACGGGAAACGTGGTGACGGCGTTTGATCTCGCGTTGGAAGCAACGCCGGACGCGCGTCTGTCGGCGCGGCTCGAGGAGATGAGCCTGGAAGACGCGGAGCGGCTGCTGATCAAGAAAGCGCTGGCGCGTTTTGAAGGTAACGCCAACCGCGCCGCCGAGGCGCTCGGCCTCAGCCGCAGCGCGCTTTATCGCCGGCTGCAAAAGTATGGTCTCGGCTCTTAGCCGCAAAAAGGCACAAGCAGCGCAAGAGAGTTGGCAGACAGGAAAATCGCCGAGCTTAGTCCTGCAAAGCAGTTGTCACCTGCTTTGTGCCTTTTGTGCCTCTTTGTGGCTATGATTGAGCTGTGAGCAAGCTTCAGAAATCTGAGCAGTTTCACTCACTGGATCAAGCGGTCGGGCATCGCGGCCGAATCAAATTCGAAGGACGCGTCACGCTGCTCTCGTTGGCCGCCGGTTTCCCCGCCGTCGGACTCTGCGCGTTTCTGCTCTGGTACGACGGCTACTCCGCGCAGGTGCAGTGGACCGTCGATCTGCTGCTCGTGCTGCTGTGGCTCGGCGTCTCGTTCAATCTCAAGCAGCGGATTGTCAGGCCGCTGCAAACTCTGTCAAACATTCTGGCGGCGATTCGCGAAGGCGACTATTCGATTCGCGGCCGGCGCGCGCTCTCCGGCGACGCGCTCGGTGAAGTGATGCTGGAGGTAAACGATCTCGGCCAGACGTTGCGCGAGCAACGAATCGGCGCGATGGAAGCGACCGCGCTGTTGCGCACCGTTATGGCGGAGATCGACGTGGCGGTGTTCGCCTTCGATGGCGAACAACGTTTGCGGCTGGTGAATCGCGCGGGCGAGAAGTTGCTGGCCCAACCGTCGGCGCGCCTGCTCGGCCGGACGAGCGAAGAGCTCGGGTTGACGGATTGTTTGAACCGTCCCGCCGGATCCGGGCCGCACACGATGCAGATGGTTTTTCCCGGCGGCGTCGGGCGCTGGGACGTTCGTCGCAGCACGTTTCGCGAAGGCGGCGCGCCGCACCAGTTGCTCGTGTTGACGGACTTGAGTCAAACGTTGCGCGAAGAAGAACGGACCGCGTGGCAGCGGCTGTTGCGCGTGTTGGGCCACGAACTCAACAACTCGCTGGCGCCGATCAAGTCCGTGGCCGGAAGCCTCGCCGATCTGATGCAACGCGATCCGGAACCGTCGGACTGGCGCGAAGACATGCATCGTGGACTCGGGGTGATCTCGTCGCGGGCTGATTCACTCGCGCGCTTTGTCGAGTCGTATTCGAAGCTGGCGCGGCTGCCGCCGCCGCGGCTTGAGCCGCTGAAGATCGGAACGCTCGTGTCGCGGGTGGCGAGTCTCGAGACGCGTCTGCCGGTGAGCGTTGTCGGCGGCCCGGACGTGATGGTGCGTGGCGATGACGTGCAGTTGGAGCAGTTGCTGATCAATCTCGTGCGCAACGCGGTGGACGCGTCGATGGAGACGCGCGGCGGGGTCGAGGTTGGCTGGTGGCAGAACAATGCGCACGTGGAAGTGTGGGTGCGCGACGAAGGGCCGGGGCTGGCGAGCACGGCGAACCTGTTTGTGCCGTTCTTTACGACGAAAGCCAAAGGATCGGGAATCGGGTTGGTGTTGTCGCGGCAGATTGCGGAGGCGCACGGCGGGACGTTGACGCTGGAGAACCGGCAGCAGTTTCGTGGTTGCGAGGCGAAGCTGAGATTGCCTATCTGACGCCGAGGAGAATGTCGATCGTTAGCTGGTCGAGACGTTCGTAAGGAAGGCGTTTGTTTGTTAGTTCAGGGCGATCAAGTTGGAGGTTCTTGATCGAGTCGAAGGTGGTTCGGTTGTACGGATGAAGGGAAGGGGATTTTAAAAGATTTTCTGCCGCAGGATCTGTATTAATCCCCGTTCCTTTGATTTCCGCTAGCAGACTCTGCACTTCCTGGTCTTCAGCAAACTGCCGCGCCTTAGCTTTGAGGATCAAATAGTTCCGCATACACCCGGCCGCAAACTCCCAGACGCCTTCCTCGTTTTCACTGCGGTACGCATGCGCGTCGAAGTGTCGCGGGCCGTCGTAGCCCGAGTCTTCCAGCAGCTTCACCAGAAAAAACAGGTTCTTGATCGACTCCGAGCCGAAGCGCAGATCCTGATCAAAGCGCGTGCCTTTCTGGTCGTTGAGATCGATGTGGAACAGCTTGTTTGCTTCGATCGCCTGGCCCACGACGTGATAAAAATTCAGCCCCGCCATCTGTTCGTGCCCGACCTCCGGATTCACCCCCACCATCTCAGGACGATCGAGCGTGGCGATAAATCCGAGCATTGCGCCCGTCGTCGGTAAGTAGATATCGCCGCGCGGCTCGTTCGGTTTCGCCTCTAGCGCAAACACGTAGTCGTACCCTTGGGCCAGCGAATACTCGCAGAGGAAATTCAAACACTCGCGATACCACTTCAACGCCTCGCGGGGGTCCTTCGCCGCATCGCACTCGGCGCCTTCGCGGCCGCCCCAGAACACGTAAATGTGCGCGCCGAGCTCGGCGCCGAGATCCATCGAGCGCATCGTCTTTTGCAACGCGTAGAGGCGCACCCGCTGGTCGTTTGACGTAAACGCTCCGTCTTTAAAAACGGGATCGTAGAAGAGGTTCGTGGTGGCCATCGGCACTTTCATGCCGTTGTCGTCGAGTGCTTTTTTGAAATCCGCAACGATGCGGTCGCGTTCGGCGGGCGAGGCATCGATGGGAATCAGATCGTTATCGTGCAGGTTCACGCCGTACGCGCCGAGTTGGCTGAGCCGCTCGACGATCCTGGTGGGACTCAGGCTCGCGCGGGTCGCGTCGCCAAACGGATCGCGGCCGCGATTACCGACCGTCCAGAGGCCGAAAGTAAATTTGTGTTCCGGTTTTGGTTGTAGGTCGTTCATCGCACTTCCAGGTTGACGGACTGATGTTTCACCGAGCTCGGTCCGACCATGATCTCAAACGTTCCGGGCTCGACGACGCGCTTCATGTTCAGATCGTAGAAGCGGAGTTTGTCGGGCGTGATTGTAAACTCCACCGTTTTCGTTTCGCCCGGATTCAGGCTGACGCGGGTGAAATCCTTCAATTCGATCACGGGCCGGGTGACCGAGCTTACCAGATCGCGAATGTATAGCTCGACGATCTCGTCTCCCGCGCGCTTGCCGGTGTTCGTCACCGCGACGCTCACTTTCGCCTGGCCGTCGGGCGCGATCTGCGCCGGCGCGATTGCGGGTTTGCTGTAAGAAAAGGTCGTGTAGCTTAGCCCGAACCCGAATGGAAACAGCGGTGACTTGTCCGCAAACAGATAACCGCGCCGGCCGCTCGGTTTCTGGTAGTAGTAGATGGGCAACTGGCCCACGGAACGCGGAAAGCTGATCGGTAGTTTGCCCGCGGGGTTGTAATCGCCAAACAACACATCGGCGACGGCCGTGCCCGTCTCCTGACCCAGATAAAAACCTTCGAGAATCGCGGGCACGTTCTCGGCGACGTAGTTGATCGAGAGCGGACCGCCGTTGATGAGCATCACGACGGTCGGCTTTCCCGTCGCCAGCACCGCTCGCACGAGATCGTTCTGCCGGCCAAACAACTCGAGGCTGTCGCGGTCGCCGAGATGATTGTCGGCCCACGCTTCCTTGTTCGTGTCTTCGTTGCCGCCGAGCACGAGCAACGCGACGTCCGCTGATTTCGCTGTTTCGACGGCTGCGGCGATCAGCTTGCGATCTTCAGCTTCGTCCGCCGGGTGCGACGTATCGGCAAACCAGTTGCCGCCTTCCTTTGTGATCTTGCAACCCTCGGCATAGACGACGTTGACGCCCGCGCCCGCTTTGTCTTTCACACCCTGCAACACGCTGACGCCGCGGCCGGGATCGTCGCTGTAGCCGCCGAGATGCACGGTCGCGGCGTTTGGGCCGATCACCGCGAGGGTTTTCAATTTAGTGCGGTCGAGCGGCAGGAGATTGTTTTCGTTCTTCAGCAAGACGATCGAACGGCGCGCAGCTTCGGCAGCCAGCGCCTGGTGCGCCGCGGAGTTCGTCACGGCGACCGCGCGGTTTACGTCGACGTATGGCTTCTCAAACAAGCTGAGCAGAAACTTCGCGCGCAGGTTGCGTGCGACGGCGCGATCGATCACCGCTTCCGGGATCTTGCCGTCGCGGACGAGTTGGATGAGCGTGGGATACGTGTCAGGCTCGGGTAGTTCGATGTCGACGCCGGCATTCAGCGCGAGTCGCGCGGCTTCGGTTTTGCTGGCCGCCACGTGATGCAAATCCTGTAGCTGCGCGATCGCGAAGTAGTCCGCCACGACGTGACCTTTGAAACCCCACTCCTGCCGTAGCACCTTGTCGAGCAGCCACGTGTTCATGTGCGACGGCACGCCGTCGATCTCGTTGTACGAAGCCATCACGCTCATCACGCCCGCTTCTTTTACGGCCGCTTCAAAGCTCGGCAGAAACACCTCGCGCAGCGTTCGTTCGGAAAAGTTTGCCGGTCCGACGTTGGTGCCCGCTTCGGGCTGTCCGTGCGCCGCAAAGTGTTTCGCGGTAGCGATGACGTGGTTGTTGTCGATAGCTGGACCCGGGCCCTGAATGGCTTTGATGACTGCGACGCCCATGCGCGAGACGAGATACGGATCTTCGCCGTAGGTCTCTTCGGTGCGGCCCCAACGCGGATCGCGTCCGAGATCGAGGTTCGGGCCGAGCACTTGCTGGCCGCCGCGTGCTCGCGTTTCCAAAGCGCCGGCGGTGAAGACTCGTTTCACTAATTCAAGATCCCAACTCGACGCGAGCGCGATCGGTTGCGGAAAGCTGGTGCTGCCCTGGGCCATGTGACCGTGCAGGATCTCGTCGTGAAAGATCGCGGGAATGCCGAGACGTGTGTGCTCGACGAGCCACTTCTGCACGGAGTTGGCAAACTCGGCGCTCTCGCGCGGGCCTTTGTGTTCCTGCTGGCGCGCGATCTGGCCGATGCCGTTTTTCATCGCGTCGGGTGGGATGTCGCGGCCGCGCGGCCAGAGACACATCAGTTGGGCCACTTTTTCTTCGAGCGTCATGCGCTGCAGGAGATCCGCGACGCGCTCATCAACACTGAGGTTCGGGTTGCGGTAGGCAGGCGGAGATTGAGAAACCATGAGAGCAACTAAAACCAACGCGCTGTAAACACGGATAGACACGGATTATTTTCGCGATGAGAATCTGTAAATCGTGGTCGAGTGATAGGTCGCGCCTTTGCGCAACGTCGTCGTCGGGAAGTTTGGTCTGTTCGGCGAGTCAGGGTAATGCTGCGTCTCGAGACAGAAGCCGGAGCGACGCGGATAAGGCTTGCCGGACTTGCCGATGATCGCGGCGTCGAGAAAATTGCCGGTGTAGAACTGCACGCCTGGTTCAGTCGTCCAAACTTCCAGCTCGCGGCCCGTCGTCGGCTCGTAAACGATTGCTGCCTGTCGCAGCGTTCCCATGCGGCCTTCGATCACCCAGGTGTGATCGTAGCCGTTGCCGAACTTGAGTTGCTGGTCGTCGTTATTGATGCGCGCGGCGATTGTGTTCGCTTTCATGAAGTCGAAGGGGGTGCCCGCGACGTCTCTGATTTCGCCGGTCGGAATCGAGCCGGCGTCCGTGGGAATAAAACGAGTCGCGCGCAGCACCACAACGTGCTCGAGAATGTCGCCGTTGCCTTCGCCCTTGAGATTGAAATAGGAGTGATGCGTCAGGTTGGTGACCGTGTCTTTGTCAGTGGTAGCGCGATAGTCGATCTTGAGTTCGTTGTTGTTGGTCAGCGTGTAGACGACGGTGACGCGGAGGTTGCCGGGGTAGCCTTCTTCGCCGTCCTTGCTGAGGTAATTCAGGACGAGCGCCGGGCCCGCGGCAGTTTTTCGCTCGTGCGCGATCCAAACAACTTTATCGAAACCCTTGAGACCACCGTGCAAATGGTTCTCGCCGTTGTTGACAGCCAGCGTGTACTCGACGCCGTTGAGCGTGAAGCGTCCTTTCGCGATCCTGTTGCCGTAGCGGCCGACGATGGCGCCGAAGTAGGGAAACGGCGGGCGCATGTAAGTATCGAGATCGTTGTAGCCGAGCACGACGTCGGCATACTTGCCGTCGCGATCGGGCGCGGTGAGCGATACGACTATGCCGCCATAGTTCGTGATTCTGGCTTCCATGCCGCGCCGGTTTCGGAGCGTGTAAATGTCGACACTCTGGCCGGCGGCGGTTTTGCCGAAGCTGTTTCGCGTAATCGCCGGTTGCGCCACTGCGAGCGCAAAGGTCGAGATAATAAAAAGAGCCGCAAAGAATAGTTTCAGTTTCAATCTCATGACTTAGCCTCACGCGCACTGAGTTCGCGCATCAACGCGACTTGTCGCCGGTTTCTGCGTTCGGTGAAGATCTGGTCCGCCATCACGCCGATCAGGATCACCGCGCCCATCACCGCGAAATCGAGCGAACTGGGAATGCCAAGCAGGTTCACCAGGTTCCGCAGCACCTGTAGCAAGGCGGTACCGATGAGAATCCCGACTACCGAGCCTTCGCCGCCGCGCAACGAACAACCGCCAAGCACCGCGGCCGCGATACCGTAGAGTTCGTAAGCATTGCCGTGGTTCGCGGGCGAAACGGAGTTGGTATAAAACGCAAAGATGATTGCCGAGATGGCGGTGAGCAAGCCGGAGGTGACGTAGGTCAGGGTAATGATGAGGTTCGTGTCGATGCCGGCGTAACGCGCCGCTTCCGAGTTGCGTCCGGTCGCGAAGAGATAACGCCCGTAGACCGAACGATGCAACACCACCCACGTGATCAGGGCGATGACGATCAGCAGCACAAACGGCATCGGGATGCCGAGCACGTTGCCGTTGGCGAGAAAACGCAGCCACTCAAAACCGGTCGAGCCGAACCCCTTCGTTTCGTCCTTGGTGATGAAACGTGCGAGGCCGCGATAGAACAGCAGGCCGCACAAGGTGACGATGAACGGTTGCATGTTCAGTCGGGTGATGAGCAAGCCGTGGCCGAGCGACAACACCATCGCAAGGCCGATGCACGCCACCACCGCGACGATGACGCCGTAGCCGTACTCCGTCAGCATCATCGACAACAGCACACCCAAGAGCGCCATCATCGAGCCCACCGACAACTCGATGCCGCCGGTGATGATCACCAGGCCGAGACCGATGCTGAAGATGCCAAACGCGCCGATCTGCCGCGCCAGGTTTTGCAGGTTGATGGCGAGCAGGAAGTTTGGGTTGATGGCTGAGACGACGATGCAGAGAACGATCAGAAGAACAAAGATGCCGAGCTCTTTTTTCATAAGCGGATCCTTTTGCCATAAAGAGGCACAAGAGGCACAAAAACAGTTCAGAAACGCGTTTCAAAAAAGCAAAGACCACGGCTATATAAAAGCGACCTGTGTTGACCCAACCTGCCTTGTGCTTCTTGTGCTTCTTTGTGGCTAACTTTCGGTGCCGGTCGCGAGTCGCATCACTGCTTCTTCACTGAACTCGGCGCGATTGAGTATTCCGGTCAATCGTCCTTCGTGCATCACGGCGATGCGATCGCTGATGCCGAGCACCTCTTCCATCTCACTGCTGATCACAATCACTGACACGCCTTTCGCGGCCAGGCCGCGGATGAGTTCGTAGATTTCGGATTTTGCACCGACGTCGATGCCGCGGGTCGGCTCGTCGAAGATCAGCACGCGGGGCCGAAACGTCAGCCACTTCGCGAGCACCACCTTCTGCTGGTTGCCGCCGCTCAGGTTCGCCGCGCGCATTTCCGGCGTCGGCGTCTTGATGTTGATTGCTTTGCACGCTTCGGCCGCGGCTTTCGACTCTTTCGCGCGATTGATGATCTTCCCCGACGAATAACTCTCGAGGTTCGGCAGCGAAATATTCTCACGCACGTTGAAGTCAACGATGAGACCGCTGAGCCGTCGATCTTCAGGCACGAGGTAGATGCCGTGGCCGATCGCGTCCTGCGGTTCCTTGATTCGCAACGTCTTGCCGTCGAGCGAGACTTCCGCTTCGAGCGCTTCTTCAACGCCGAAGATCGCCCGTGCAACTTCGGAACGTCCCGCGCCGACGAGCCCCGCCACGCCCAGCACCTCACCGGGCGCGACG